>Ga0114921_10000555_pt1 | contig 15871 bp, 15 predicted proteins | sample BentaG_FD_87016 | JGI IMG/M metagenome (GOLD analysis project Ga0114921, IMG submission 87016) | Deep subsurface microbial communities from South Atlantic Ocean to uncover new lineages of life (NeLLi) - Benguela_00093 metaG | ecosystem: Environmental > Aquatic > Marine > Oceanic > Sediment ...
AGGACCATAATATAGAAACACCACTCAGTGCCAAAGGCCACGATTACCAACCCAGCGGCACCACCAACAACACCCATGAGACGCATAGCGACCACATTCATGGAGATGGCACTCATGGCATCTTCCCGGCCGACTATATCAACAACAAAGGTCTGGCGGGCAGTCATATCAAAGGTCATGATGGAACCCATCAGGAAGGTGAAAAGGAGGATGTGCCACAGTTGAACCCAACCTTTTGAGATGAGGAACCCTATTGAGAAAGTAGCAATCATCAGCACGATAAACGACCAAATCAGCAGTCTCCGCCGGTCAATCTTGTCAGCAACGGCACCAGCAAGCATTCCCCAGATTAGGTGAGGTAGCGAGCGGGCAGCCCAGACCATTCCCAAAGAGAAAGGAGAATCAGTCATCTCCAGTACCAGCCAACCCATAGCTACCATCATCATATAATTCCCTATAGAGATAGTAACCGTGCTTAAGAATAGAAGGCAGAAGTTGCGATGATGAAAAGCTCTAAACATCTGTAGGTCGGCAACCTTGCCAAATAAACTTGCGGCGTCTTTCACGATGGTTGGTTCACCTTCTAGTACTATCTGCGTGCTAGCTTGTAATTTAAGCTGTTGCTTGTAGCAGCCTTGAGAGACCGTTGGCAACAGTAGGATATTAACAGAAGTAAGTCATACAATGCCAGTGTATTAACCGTCAGATGTAGACATTGGTAGTTGCTGATAAACTTGATATTTCAGGCCAAAACAATTAGCATTAGGTTGTTATTGGGACAGATGATGGAAGAGATTCCACTATGGGCTGCGTTCAGCGGTGGCGTGCTATCCTTTGGCACTCCGTGCGTGCTGCCTCTGGTGCCGGTATACCTAGCAAGTTTGGCCGGCCCTGAGATACTTGAGCCTGAGGGCAAAAGAATTCGGGTGCCTGTATTCTTTCATTCTCTTAGCTTCGTGGTGGGGTTTTCGCTGGTGTTCATCATGATGGGGGCACTGGTGGGACTAGCAGGGATCGTCATCAAGCCCAACTCACCAGTGGTTCAGAGAGTATCCGGTAGCCTACTGATAGCGTTCGGCTCAATTATGCTGGCTGCCCTGAAGGTGCCTTGGCTACATTACGAGAAGCGTCTAAGGCCATCCTTGGGTGTAACTACCGGCTATCTACGCTCCTTCCTCATTGGAGCTGTCTTTCCTATAGCCTGGATACCCTGCACAAGTTGGGTACTGGGGGGAATCCTTATGCTTGCGGCGACATCAGACACGGCATGGCAGGGAGCTTTCCTGCTGGCCATTTACTCCCTGGGCATAGGGCTTCCTTTCCTAGCAGTGGGTATAGCCTTTGACTATGTCATTCCGTTGCTGAAGCGGGTCAGTCGTTACTCCAACCTGATTTATCTGGCTAGTGGTGCCCTGCTTATAGGGGTTGGGGTGCTTATCCTTACCAATAACCTGACCTGGTTTTACTCGTAGCTCAAAAATTCTAGCGAGGTTGAATTGTGAGCAGAATACTGGCAGCAATACTGGTAACAATTCTTGTTCTCGGCCTAATAATAACTGGCTGTGAGGCAGAAGCCCCAGAGACGAGCAATAAAGCACCGGACTTTGAGCTTCCTGGCCTCGATGGAAAACCAGCCTCTCTCAGCGACTTTCGGGGTAAGCCAGTGTTACTCAATTTCTGGGCAACCTGGTGTCCCCCATGTCGGGCTGAGATGCCCTATATCCAGGAAATATATGAAGAATGGTCAGGCAAAGGGTTAGTGGTGCTGGCGATTAACATTGGGGAAAACCCTTCCAAGGTTGGAGAGTTTATGGAAAGCTTCTTCCTTTCTTTCCCGGTGCTGCTGGATGAAGATAGCAAAGTAAGTAATGAATACAATGTCCGAGCCATCCCGACCACCTTCTTTATTGATAAAAACGGCATAATTCAAGTAACAAAAATTGGTTCTTTTCAATCTACGGCAGAAATCGAAAAGTACCTTAGCCAAATTACTCCCTAGGTTAACTCAGGGTGGGAACTTTAAATCTAACAAGCCCCTAGGTGAAAAGGAGGTTGAATATGGGTAATGTCCTAGACGAAGCCTATTCAGTAGTCCAGTGCAAAGAGTGTCCCTGGTATAAATCATGCGTGTCGCCAATGAAGTTCACCGCTGAAGATATCCGCCGACAACTGGAAGCATCGGCACCGGGAACCAATATTTCACCGCAGATGGACCTTAATATGCAGAGCTTACTGTCAAGTATGGCAACCGCTGCCCAGAATTCATTGCTGGAAGGTTGCCCCATCTTCATTGAACGTTTGCGTTCCAATCCCAAGCTGGCTCAACGTCTGAAGGAACTAATGCAAAGCTGGAGCAAAGAAGAGGAATAATAAAACAACTAAGAACCTTTTGAGAGAACTTCAACTGGTGAGGCTTGCCACCAGGCTCTGGTCAACTTAAAGAACCCCACCAATTTACCATAAATCAAACCACCATTTATCTTTCTTATCCTGTCTTCCATAGCCCCAGATATCATCCATCTTAACGATGAACTTGTCCAGAAACGGGGTATGCTTTATCAGCCACCTTACCACGTCATGAGTCCACCCCTCCGGCTTATTCCAGGGACAGACCTTAATACAGCGCCCACACCCCACCCCATGCGGATTTGTAATCCTGAACTTGGTGCAGCGCTCGACATCAAGCTTCCAATTCTCATAACCGTTGTGCATAACCGTACCACCCGTGGGGATAGCCCTGACAGGACAGTCCGTGGCACATTTGAGGCATTTCTGGCAGAACTCTTGAAGCCCAAAATCAACAGGCTTATCCGGTAATAAGGGGAGGTCTGTAGTAACGGCCGCTGCCTTGAAGCGGGTTCCCAGAAAGGGATTGAGCACTATGCCAGCCCGACATATCTCACCTATGCCCGCCAAAAGGAGTAGCGGGGGAATGACAACCTGATAGTGACCGGAACACTGAGCCCGGGCCGGGTATCCCAGCCTTCTTATGTAATTAGCCATAGCACAGGCAATGAAAGTGGTATTTGAGTAGCCTCGCATACTCTGGGAACCTGATATCCAGTCATCTCCTGTGGAACCATTTATGGTTGTATAGTCCTGGTCTACCACTACCACAATAGCGAACTGATGATTGAGTTCAATTGGATTTCCATCATTATCATAGCTATAAACGGCGTATTCAGGCAGTCGGCAAATGCTGATGATATCCGCTCTCAAAAAGTAACCCAAACTTTTGATGTGGCGACTCAAAACCTCGGGGTCTTCAGGGATTGGTGCCTTTGCAGAAGCTACCTCACCATCTACCGCTGGAGCCAGGTAAGCGGTCACATCTGTCATAGCTGAAACCAGAGAGCGTCTCATATCAGAGCGCCAGCGCCCTCTTCCGGCTGCCTCTTCTCCAAAATCACCCCGTGCCGCCCGATTGAATCCGCTCTCCCTTTCATCAACCCTCTGAATATTACCTGTAATCCGGGTAGTGGGCTGCTCAACTCGCTTTAGCCTTTCCATGGGGTAGGGACCCAGCTGACGCTTTCCAGTAGACATTACCTCGTAGGATGACTCATTCTTCACTTGACAATTTCCCTCCTTAAAAGTCTTTATCTCATAAGGTTGGGCAAGAACAGTGCCACTCAAGGTAAAGCTATAATCACTATTGAGCACACCCAGGGGCAGTGAGGCCATTTTGGGGGTAGTGAACAAAAGGAATGGCACCTCAATTGAATGATAGCACAGCCCATGGCCTCAGTCTATCTGGGGACACTCTCTAGATAACCTTCCGAACACTATCAGAAAGACTTCTGGACCTAACAACAATGGCTCAAGAGTGTTGTAAAAGTCTGAAGTTAGGTCACTATAAAATAAAAGTTAACAAGGTCATACTCTTGTGATACGATAATGCCCCAGAAGCCTGGATAAATAGACTATGTTAACTTACATTACCTTTCAAGACTATTTCGGCGTATTTTACTTCTTTACCAAGCGCATCAAGTGCACTTGGGGGGGGTAGGCGCCGATATCATTAAGGTGGGGCCCAAGACTGGAGACCGGCAAGAGGTATGATGCGGATTATAGGTACCATGGTCGGCATAAAGGGGCAGAATTACTACTTTAAGAATAATAACCGCAACAAGAGAAGCATTACCCTGGATTTAACCACAGAAAGGGGAATGGAGATATTTCTCAAGCTGATTGAGGTTACTCCTGATGTGGCTATTCCTGAGGTTGACAGGGAAGCCACTACTTATATAATATAGACAGGATAGTTTATCTACCATCAAGGAGGTGAATAGAAGATGGCTGGACCTTTAGATGGGATTAAGGTGGTGGAAATAACCGTGTTTCAGCAGGGACCGGTGGCCGGGATGAGGCTGGGGGATTTAGGCGCTGAAGTCATTAAGGTGGAGCCTAAAACTGGAGACCCGGCAAGAGGTTTCATGCGGATTATCGGCGTCGATACTGGTTTAAAAGGTCGAAACTATTACTTTGAAAGTAACAACCGTAACAAGAGGAGCATTGCCCTGGATTTGAAGGCTGAAAAGGGGAAAGAGCTATTCTTTGAGCTGATTAAGCAGGCTGATGTTTTTGTGACCAATATGAGTATAGAGGCTCCTGAAAGAATGGGGATTGATTACCAGACATTGTCAGCTATAAATCCCCGCCTTATCTATGCCCATGCTTCTGGCTGGGGACGGAAAGGCCCCGATGCTAATGACCTTTCCTTTGATTATACCGGTTTAGGCAGAGCGGGAACCATGATGATGTGTGGTGAGCGGGATGGGCCACCAGGAAATCTGGTGCCAGGAATGGGTGATGAGGTGGGTGGGCTTATGTGTGCCTGGGGAGTAACTGCTGCCCTCTATGCCAGAGAAAAAACAGGTAAGGGGCAGTTAATTGACAGCTCACTATTAGGCAGCCTGATTGCTCTGGAAGGGGTTAACTTTGCCTCTTCAGCTATCATAGGACAAGATTTCCCAAGGCGACAGAGAGAGAAAGCTGGTAATCCCCTTGACAATCACTACAAGTGCAAGGATGACAGGTGGATTGTCCTGGCTCATCTGCAGCCAGATAGATACTGGCCTACGGTGTGTAAGGCAATGGGTCTCGAAGAGCTGATAGATGACCCAAGGTCTAATAATCTGGATGCGAGAAGAGATAATGCCGCTGAGGTTGTCTCTATCATGGATAAGAAGTTTGCTACCAAGACAAGGGATGAATGGATAAAGATTTTCAAGAAGCATGGTGTCATTCATACCCCTATACAGACGCCCTCAGAGGTGATTAATGATACTCAAGTCCTAGCTAATGACTATATTACCAAGTTTGACCACCCGGTTTGGGGTCAGATAAAGATGCTCGGTTTCCCCTGGTCATTTCAAGAAACTCCAGCCTCAATCAGGCGGGAAGCACCTATACTCGGCCAACATACTGAAGAGATACTACTGGAGTTGGGTTATAGCTGGGATGACATCACCAAGTTGAAGGAAGAGGAAGTAATAATCTAAGACTTTTAAGAGAAGGAGGAAATAATGTCAACAGAAGGTAGTGCTGGTGGGCTAGCCACAGTAGAGAAATATTATGATGGCTATGGCTGCCGCGCCAGGGAGCTGAAGGAGCAGGGTAAGAAGATAATTGGCTATCTGTGCGCTTATGTTCCCTTAGAGATAATCACCGCAGCAGGGTTTGTCCCATTCAGGATAAAGGGTGATGTTAACGAGCCAATCACCAAGGCAGACACCCAGATGGAGACCATTGCTTGTCCCCTGGTTCGTAGCTGCTTTGATATATCACTCAAGGGTCGCTACGATTTCCTGGATGGCCTGGTCATCCCCCACGCCTGTGATAGTATCTGTCGCACCTACGATATATGGAAATACAGCCTTGGATTACCCTATTGCCATTTTATTAACACGCCCCACGGAACTGATGATGCATCACTAGAATTCTTTAAGGCATTACTAAATACCTTCAGAAAAAGCCTGGGGAGGTTTGCCGGAAAGGAAATCTCTGATGACAGCCTAACCCAGGCAGTTAAAATCTATAATGAAAATAGGGCCAAGATGCGAGAGCTATATGAACTCAGGAAATTGGACCCGCCCCTAATCTCAGGCGCAGAGGTAACCAGAATATTAGTGGCTGCCATGAGTATTCCCGTGGCCGAATCAATTAGTCTGCTAGAAAGTAGGATTGCTGAGGTCAAGCAGAAAGCCGTTGCTGCTGGCACCAAGCAAGCCCGAATAATGGTGGTTGGTAGCCAGGTTGATGACATATCTTTTATTAAGCTGATTGAAGATACTGGTGCCTGGATGGTTGCTGATGACTTATGCCCCGGTGCCAGGGAGTTCTCAGCAGACGTTGATATTACCGACAACCCGATTGATGGCATCGCTGAACGCTATTTGAGAAAAATAAACTGTGCCCGGACTTTTCGGGAAAAAACGGGGACATATGACAATTATTTAGAAAAAAGGTTCGGACATATTGGTAAAGCTATCAGAGATTTTAAGGTTGATGGTGTTGTCCTCTATATCTATAAGTATTGTGACCCGTTTGGCTTTGAGGTACCAGCAATGAAGAGCTATATAGAATCGCTGGGTACCCCGGTGCTTTACCTTGAGGATGAGTATTCAATGTCAACCATTGCGCGCTTGAGAACCAGAATCCAAGCATTCTTCGAAGTAATTAGCTCAAGATAACTAAACCGCATACCTGGAAGGAGATATCAATGACAGAGGAAAAGAAACCGGAGCAGAGGAAGAGAAGAAAGACAGCTACTGAGGCAGCTAGCAAAATAGGCCCAATGGTTAGGGGAACTATCGGTGGAACGCTAAAGGCGAAGGAGGAGGGCAAGAAGCTAGCCTATATGTTTATCGTCTGCGGTTATGATGAGATTGTTCGTGCCATGGATGTGGTGCCAGTATGGTGTGAGAACTATGCCGGTGTCTGTGCTGTCAAGCGTGATGCCCAGCGGTTCCTGGAGAAGGCTGAGGCAGAAAACTTTTCCCGCTCTCTCTGCACCTATGCCCTCTGCGGTCTGGGCTTTGAGGCCTGGCGTAAGGAGCTGGGTGAGATGCCACCAGACCCCCCCTGGGGAGGTATGGCAAGACCTGATATGATACTGGCCAGGGGTCAGATGCTCTGTGAGCCAGGGTATAAGTGGTATCAGGCAGCCCAGCACTATATGCCAGACGTCCCCGTACATCATGCTGGCGAACTCTGGCCCCCCTATGAGAAGGATTATGACTACCAAGAGGTTCAAGATTACTACATAAAGTATATGGTTGAACAGCTCAAGGGCTTGGTTGAGTTTCTGGAGAGGCAAACCGGCAGAAAGATGGACTGGAATAGGCTGAGTGAGCTTGTTGACCTGGCCGATAGAACCTGGGATATATTTATTGAGGCCTATGAACTACGCCAAGCTATCCCCTGCCCCATGGGTACCGGGGATGCCATGAATACCATGGTGCCACTGACCTTCATGCTGGGAACTCAGGAAGCCTATGATTTCTACAAGGATTTACGTGATGAGCTAAAGCGTAAGATAGCCAACAAAGAAGGGGTTATCCCTGATGAGAAATATCGCCTGCTCTGGGGTGGAGGATTACCAGCATGGTTTGCCCTGACCGACTTTAACTACTTTAACAGCAAGGGGGCTGTTTTCCCGGCAGAGACCACCTACCGTATGGCAGAGGCAACCTATAATTTTGATATTGATTTATCAAAGATTAGCGACCCGCTGGAGCACATCGCCTGGAGATGGCTGAAGTACTGGACTTACTGGTATGACAAAGCTAAGAAGCGCCCCGGCTCTCACCCTGATATTGAGCGGCTGATTCAGTATATTGAGGATTACAAGATAGACGGCGTCGTTATGCATCTGGCCTTTTCCTGCCGCACCTGGCACCTGGGCTTAATCTGGCAGTTGAACCTGCTCAAGAAGGTATATAAGGACATACCAACACTAATCCTGGAGAGTGATATTGTTGACATTAGTTCCTATAATGAAGCTGATACCAGAGCCAGGATAGATGCCTTTATTGATACCCTTGAGGCAGCCAAAGCATGAGAAGATAAGTAGAAGGAGATACCAGTGACAGAGGAAAAGAAACCGGAGCAAAGGAAGAAAAGAAGGACAGCTACTGAGGCAGCTAGCAAAATCGGCCCAATAGCTAAGGCCAGGACTCTCGGGGTGCTACAGTCCAAAGAGGAAGGAAAGCCAATAGCCTATGCCTTCATCATATGTGCCTACGAGGAAATCATTCGTGCTATGGATATTGTGCCCCACTGGGTTGAGAATTACGCCGGTATATGCGGTGCCAAGCGTGAGGCTCCCAGGTTTCTGGAGAGAGCCGAAGCGTTAAGCTTTTCCCGCTCTCTCTGCACCTATGCCCTCTGCGGTCTGGGCTTTGATGCCTGGCGGGAGGAGCTGGATGAGATGCCACCAGATCCCCCCTGGGGAGGTCAGGTAAGACCGGATATGATGCTGGGCAGCGGACAGATGCTCTGCGACCCCCGCAACAAGTGGTATCAGGCAGCACAACACTATATGCCAGATGTCCCCATCTATAATGTAGAGCTTCTCTGGCCCCCCTATGAGGAGGACTATGACTACCGAGAGGTTCAAGATTACTACATAAAGCATATGGTTGGGCAGCTTAAGGGCTTGGTAGAGTTTCTGGAGAGGCGAACCGGCAGAAAGATGGACTGGAATAGGCTGAGTGAGCTCGTTGACCTGGCCGATAGAACCTGGGATATATTTATTGAGGCCTATGAACTACGCCAAGCTATCCCCTGCCCCATGGGTACCGGGGATGCCATGAACACCATGGTGCCGCTGACATTTATGCTGGGAACTCAGGAAGCCTATGACTTTTATAAGGATTTACGTGATGAGCTAAAGCGTAAGATAGCCAATAAAGAAGGTATTATCCCTGATGAGAAATATCGGCTAATTTGGGGTGGAGGATTGCCAGCATGGTTTGCCCTAGCCGACTTTAACTACTTTAACAGCAAGGGAGCCGTCTTCCCGGTGGAGACTACCTATCGTATGGCAGAGGCAACTTATAATTTTGATGTTGACTTAAAAAAGATTAGCGACCCGCTGGAGCATATCGCCTGGAGATGGCTGAAGTACTGGACTTACCGGCATGATAAAGCCAGAAAGCGCCCCGGCTCTCACCCTGATATTGAGCGGCTGATTCAGTATATTGAGGATTATAAGATAGATGGCATCGTTATGCATCTGGCCTTTTCCTGTCGCACCTGGCATCTAGGCTTAATCTGGCAGTTGAACTTGCTAAAGAAAGTATATAAGGATATACCCTCGCTAGTCCTGGAGAGCGATATCGTTGACATTAGCTCCTACAATGAAGCTGATACCAGAGCCAGGATAGATGCCTTTATTGATACCCTTGAGGCAGCTAAAAGTAAGCGAAGATAAACAGCTGGTGGAGTAAATAAAACAATAGAGGTAGCATGGCTCAGTATTTTGCTGGTGTTGACATCGGCTCAACAATGACCAAGGTGGTAATAATGGATGAGGCAGTAGTTGCCTCAGTGATTGGTGCCTCAGGTACTGAACACAGAAGGTTAGCCAATAGGGTGATGGCAGAAGCCTTAGCCAATGCTGGCTTAAATTTTGACGATATAACCTATGTGGTGGCTACCGGCTATGGCCGGATTAATGTCCCCTTTGCTGATAAGCAAATTACCGAAATATCCTGTCACGCCAGGGGGACCAGCAGCTTACTGCCAACAGCAAGGACAGTGATAGATATTGGTGGTCAGGACTGTAAGGGGATTAAGCTGAGGAATGGTCAGGTGGTGGACTTTGTTATGAATGATAAGTGTGCCGCCGGGACAGGAAGATTCCTGGAGATAATAGCTGAAGGACTTGGCATCGAACTAGAGGAGATGGGTGAGCTATCACTAACTGCCAACAATGAGGTCAGCATAAGTAACACCTGCACCGTGTTTGCCGAGCAGGAGGTGGTAAGCAAATTGGCTGAAGGAGTGCCAACGGCTGACTTGGTTGCCGGTGTCCATAAAGCAATTGCCACCAGAATATACAGGATGGTGAGTCGGCTGAAGATAGAGAAGGAGGTAGCGGTAACCGGTGGTGGGGCTAAAAATATCGGACTGGTCAGGGCTTTAGAGGCTAAACTAGGCTACCCGGTGCTAATACCACCTGAGCCGTTACTTACTGGAGCTATCGGAGCGGCTCTGCTGGGCAAGGATGTAGTGCAAAGCGCTGCCAAGGATGGTTTACCTCTGGTTAGGAGTAGGCATCCATTACAGGAAGCGACCTTCTTTACCCAAAATTAAATCGGAGAGAGTGCCCTATCGCTAAAGACGTTATCGGGGTTGATATTGGTTCTACCTTCTCTAAAGCAGTAGTATTCTCTGATTCCGGTATCCTTTCCTGGGTGATTATCCCTTCCAAGGGAAGCTACCAGGCAGTGGCTGAGGAGGTAGTAAGTCAGGCTTTAGACAAAGCAGATATATCTGCTGAAGGTATTGCCTATGTAGTGGCTACTGGTTACGGAGCAGCCAGTGTCTTGCTGGCTAACCAGTCAACTAGCGATATATCCTGCCAAGCTAGGGGGATATCATATCTATTCCCTTCAGTTCGGACGGTAGTTGATATTGGTGGACAGTTTAGCAGAGTGTTTCGGGTTGACAGTGAGGGCCGGGCAGTTACTTTTGTGCTCAGCGAGAAGTGTGCTGCTGGCAGTGGCCGATTGTTACAGGTGATTGCCCGAGTACTGCAGGTTGACATTGGAGAGATGGGTGAGCTATCACTCAAATCTAAAAAGAAGATTGATTTTACCACCGGCTGCGCTGTATTCAGCGAATCAGAGACGGTATCCCGGATTGCTGAAGGTGCTACCAAAGAGGATATTGCTGCTGGGATTCACCGGGCACTAGCGTCTAAGATTCAAAGTCTAGTGGAGCGGCTCGGATTTGAACCAGATTGTGCTCTAGTTGGGGGGGGAGCCAAGAATATCGGACTGGTTAAGAGTATTGAAGAGAGACTGGGGGTTAGTGTTCTGGTGCCGCAGGAACCGCAAATTGTAGCTGCCCTGGGAGCGGCCTTAATAGCTAAAGAGAAGGCTAACCCTGATGAAACCCACCGTCAATCACAAAAGATAAAAGGAGGTTAGTATGCTAAAACGCCAGATTGTATCGCAATTACAGAAGATTGCCGGAAAGGAGGCAGTATTAACCACGAAGGAGGACCTTAATGCTTACTCTTATGATGGCACCGCTACCTGGGCGCATATGCCGGATCTAGTGGTGCTACCAACAACTGCTGAGCAGGTATCTCAGATTCTGAAGCTGGCTAATGAAAATAAGATTCCGGTTACCCCAAGAGGGGGTGGCACCGGTGTCAGCGGTGGCTCAATCCCGATAAAGGGAGGGATTGTGCTATGCACTACCAGGATGAATAAAATCCTGGAGATAAACAAGGCTAATCTAACCGCTATTGTCGAGCCCGGTGTTGTGCTCCAGAATCTCAACCTGGCTCTGGCGAAAGAGAGCCTCTTCTATCCTCCTGACCCCCAGAGCTTTTTCGGCTGCACTATGGGTGGTAATGTTGCTGAGAATGCTGGTGGTCCCTATTGTGTCAAGTATGGGGTAACCAAGCAGTACCTTCTCGGGCTGGAAGTAGTCTTAGCCAATGGTTCTATTATGAAACTTGGTGGCGTGACAGTAAAGAACCGGACAGGATACGAGCTGATAATGCTATTCACTGGCTCCGAGGGAACCCTAGGGATGATTACCAAAATAACCGTGAGACTGCTGCCCCTGCCACAAGCCAGCAAGACTATGATGGCTATCTTTGATGACATGGTAATGGGTGGTCAGGCGGTATCTGATATCCTGAGCAGTGGGGTGGTGCCAGCCAAGATTGAGTTCGTTGATAACTTTGTAATCAAGCGGATTGAGGAGTTGACGCCCATGGGCCTGCCGCTAGATGCCAATGCCCTGCTTCTATTGCAGACTGATGGCACTTCAGCTGGGGCAGAGTCAGAGTCCCAGCAGATTGTTAACACCCTGAAAAAGAGTGGCGCTAGAGAGGTGAAAACGGCTAAGAATGATGAGGAGGCAGCCGCCTTCTGGAAGATGAGGAGTGCTGGCTTTGCTGCTGTTTTTGGTTCTGCTCACACCGTTCTAGCTGAGGATGTAGCTGTGCCCCGGGATAAGCTGGCTGAGTTTATACGAAGGTTAGGCGAGATATCTGAGAAGACTGGCTTCTTTATCCAGTATCTGGGTCACGCTGGAGATGGTAATCTTCACCCGGCGATATTTACTGATGTTAGAGACGAGGAACAGTTCGCCAAGGCTCAGGATACGATGGCTTTGATATTTGAAGCGGCTTTGTCTTTAGGCGGTGTCCCTTCCGGGGAGCACGGTATCGGATTGGAGAAGCAACGCTTCTTTATGAAGGCTATAGACCCTGTAGCCCTTGAGCTGATGAAGAAGATAAAGGAAATGCTAGACCCCAACAACATCCTTAATCCAGGAAAGATTTGGGAAGAAGAGGCATGATATGGCAACTAAAACCGTAAACAAATTTGAGGAAATAAAGAAGTTTGAGAGTGACTTAGAGCAATGTATGAAGTGCGGCTTCTGCACCTTCCACTGCCCGGTATATCAAGAGGAGATGATAGAATCCTCTGTTGCCAGGGGCAAGAATATGATGATAAGAGCTCTGCTGGATGGTGAACTGGAATATACCAAAGAGTATGCTGCCCGACTTAATAAGTGCACCCTCTGCATGACCTGCACTGCCAACTGCCCAGCTAAGGCAAACATTCCCAATGTCATTGTTGCCGCCAGAGCCGATAAGGTCAAGGCTAAGGGCATCGGCTTTCCCTATAATATTGTTTACCGCTGGCTAATACCACATCGGACACTCTTCGGCAATGTGGTCCGCTTTGCCTCCTGGTTTCAGGGCATTTTCCTCCCCAAGACCAAGGGGACAATCAGACATCTTTCCCTGTTCCTCTCAGCTCTAGGCAAGGGTAGAAATATACCTCAGATTGCCCCTAAGTTTTTAAGACAGATGGTTCCGGTAGTAAATAAACCACCGGCTGGTGTTGACACCAAGATGAGGATTGGCTACTTTGTCGGCTGTATGACCGACTTTGTTTTCCCAGAGCTGGGTAAACACATAATTAATTTCCTGAATAAGAATGGGGTGGAGGTGGTAGTACCCAGGGAGCAAGGCTGCTGTGGTGCCCCGGTATTCCTGGGGGGTGGCGATTTGGACACCGGCAGAAAGCTGGCAGACACCAATATTAAGGCCTTTGAAGAGTTTGATTATGTGATTGCTGATTGTGCTACCTGCAGTTCGGCAATAAAAGACTATCCTAAGTATCTGGCGGATACCCCAGAGCGGAAGGAAGCCTATACCAAATTTGCTGATAAGATGAAGGATATTACCCAGTTTTTGGTTGATGTGCTAAAGCTACCTGCCTCAGCTTACCAAGCTTCACCTGAGGTTAAAGGTAAAAAGGTTACCTGGCACGACCCATGCCATCTCAACCGCCATATGGAGATAACGGAACAGCCAAGACAAATCCTCAAATCAATACCCGATATAGAATATGTAGAGATGACCAATGCTGATAGATGCTGTGGCATGGCAGGAGCTTTCAGCCTCTACTATTATGACCTGTCTAAGAAGATTGCCAATAAAAAAGTGGACTGTATAGAGGCTACCGGCGCTGATATTGTGGTTACCGACTGCCCCGGTTGTCAGATTCAATTGATTGACAGTACTATCCAGCGGGGAAAGCCAGTGCAGGTGATGCACATTATGGAGCTTTTGGAGTAGGCTCCTATTACGTTTCTGATAAACAGTACTTGAGGGCATTTTGAGCATGAATCTTTGAAGTGTCAAAGAAAGGTATTCCAAGCTCCTCCTTAGTAAGCAGTAAGGGTATCTCAGTACAACCCAAGATTAATCCTTGTATTGATTCCTGGTCTATCATTCTTTGAGCTATCTTCAAGAAGTTATTTCGGGTCTCATCCAACATAATACCCAGTCCCAGTTCACTGGCAATTTTATTATAAATGTAAGCTTGCTCATCTTCCTTGGGAACCACGATAGAGATATTACCCTTATTAAATACATCCCTATAGAAATTAGCTTGCATTGTGATTAGAGTGCCAATCAGGCCTACCTTGCTTAGTCCACGCTCTGTTATCGCATTGCAGGTTTCTTCAACTATGCTTAATAATGGAATCAGAGATTTAGCTTCAACATCTTCAAAGACCATATGAGGAGTATTGGCCGCTATAAGACCGAAATCGGCTCCTGCCCGGTACAAGGATTGAAGGGCAGCCAACAGCTTGGTTGTTAGCTGCCCCCAGTTGCCCAGTTCCATCATCTGGCGACATTCTTCCAGGTTCAGACTGTATATGATAATCTCGGGATAGTTTGCCCCCAAATCCTTGTTTTCATGGCAGAGGTCAATGAGAACGCGATAATAATACAGAGTTGCTTCAGGCCCCAACCCTCCAACAATACCTATTTTCTTCACTTATCCTTTTCTCGCCCAACTAAATTTGAAAGCCAATGTCAGGACTGTGGAGAATAAGCAATGCACTCCATTTCAGTAAGCATACTGGGAACTACCAGACCGGTTACAGCGGTGGAGCGGGCAGGCTGGTCTTTGGGGAAGTAGCTCTGATATACTGCGTTCATCCTGGCAAAATCAGCCACATTACCCAAAAAGACGGTTACTTTGACCACATCATCCAGAGAGGAACCTGCCGTCTCTAAGACTTGCTTCATATTCTCCAAGCACTGTCTGGTCTGAGCCTCTATCCCCTTAATTGGCTTACCTGTCTTAGGGTCTGCAAATCCCCCCTGGCCTGAAACAAAGATGTAGTCACCAGCCCTTATAGCTGGTGAAAAGGGCATCTTAGGCGCATTAGGTACATTGATAACCTGTTTAGTCATAATAGAAATCCTCCTTTCTGTTCAAACTGTAGAGTAAATGGTGGGTATGGCAAACTCATTGTGACCCAGAATTTCAGCCCTGGTTAATTTACCTGAGGCTGCGTCAATAATCTCTTTGAATATTCGCTCACCAACACTTTGAATTGATTCCTTACCATCCAATATTACTCCGGCATTTATATCCATGTTCTCCCTCATGTTCTGATAAAGGACATTATTGGATGACACCTTTATTACCGGAGTAACAGGAGCCCCTATTGGTGTTCCTCGCCCGGTAGTAAATACAATCACCTGAGCCCCAGCTGCTATCATGCCGGTATCAGAGGCAATGTCATGAGCCGGCCCATCCATTATCACCAGTCCTTTCTGCAACGGCTTTTCAGCATATTCAACTACCTGCATAACAGCTGAAGTGCCACCTTTACGGATAGCACCCAGTGATTTCTCTTCAAGAGTGGTTAGTCCACCCTCTATATTGCCCGGTGAGGGCTCAGACCCGAGGACGTTAAAACCTGCTGACTTCATATTAGCCTCAGTAGCCGCGGTTATCTCCCAGATACGTTTCCCAACTTCATCATTTACGGCTCTCCGAGCCAAGACATGCTCTGCCCCCAGCATCTCAGGGGTTTCTGAAATTATTACCGTGCCCCCGGCAGCCACCAGTAAATCACTGGCAGCTCCCAATGATGGATTAGCCGTAAGTCCTGACAGGGTATCTGAGCCGCCACAATGGGTGCCCAGAATAAGCTCAGAGACATCAACCGGTTCACGCTGGGCAGTGGCTGCCTCTTCACAAAGCTTCCTGGCTAACTCACTCCCCTTGGCGACAGCTTCAGTGGTGCCTCCCGCTACTTGTATGCTAATGGTTTCCACCCTATGACCAGTTTTACACAGCTC
>Ga0114921_10000556_pt1 | contig 15870 bp, 15 predicted proteins | sample BentaG_FD_87016 | JGI IMG/M metagenome (GOLD analysis project Ga0114921, IMG submission 87016) | Deep subsurface microbial communities from South Atlantic Ocean to uncover new lineages of life (NeLLi) - Benguela_00093 metaG | ecosystem: Environmental > Aquatic > Marine > Oceanic > Sediment ...
ATAGAAAAATTTAAATATCAGTTGATTCATTCGCATTACATTGACCACCTGATGAGTGAAGTAGAGAAGATTGAACCTGTAAAAGATGGATTTCAGGTTACAACCTCAGAATTTAATAAATATTTCACCAAAACATTAATCATAGCGACAGGCATGACGAGGAGAAGACTGAACGTACCAGGCGAGGAAAAATTTCAAAGAAAGGGGGTCTTTTACGGTAATATTCAGGACTTCTCTTTTGTTCAAGGATTAGATGTGGCAGTGATTGGCGGTGGAAATTCAGCATTACAAATTGTCGAAAATCTGCACACTACTGTCAAAAATATACACCTCATTTCTGATAGCAATCTTACCGCGGACTCTGTGATAATTGAACGAATTAATCAGTATGATAATCTGCATAAATATGAAGGGTTCAAGGTTATTGAATTTATTGGTGTAAAAACTCTTGAGAATGTAACAATCAGAAAGAAAGCAGAAGAAAAAATTGTTAATATTCCAGTTAGAGGAATATTTATAGCTATTGGTCTTCAGTCTAATTCTTCGCTTATCTCGAATTTGGTTAAACTTAATGAACGAGGAGAAATTATTATCAATTCAGATTGCTCGTCTTCTTATCCAGGGATTTTTGCTGCAGGAGATGTAACAGATGCATTCGGAAAGAGAATAATCATTGCCTCAGGTGAAGGGGCAAAAGCTGCACTGGCTGCAAGGCGTTATATACTGAATCTCAGAAAAAAAGGTGATTAAACATAAGGGACACCAGGATATGATGATGACTACTCAACAAAGTAAAAGGATCAATACAAGGGAAAAATATAATCGTATTGCACGTTGGTATGATTTATTTGAGCTTATGATAGAATTACTGGCTTTTGCTCATTGGCGCAAACACCTCTTCAAATTAATAAAAGGGAAAGAAGTCTTAGAAGTCGGAGTAGGAACTGGCAAAAATTTGAAATATTATCCAATTGATGCAAAAGTGACTGCAATAGATTTCAGCGAGAAAATGCTGAAGTACGCAAAACAGCGGGCAGCGAAGATAGGATTAGATGCTAACCTTAAAAACATGGACGTGCAAGATCTTCAATTCGAATCTAATTCTTTTCCCAATGTTATCGCAACTTTTGTATTTTGTTCGGTCCCCGATCCTGTTATAGGATTGAAAGAAATAAAAAGAGTTTCTATTCCTAATGGTCGATTAGTCCTACTTGAACACGTCAGGCCCAAGAATCCATGGCTTGGTAAACTATTTGACTGGTTTAATCCTATCGCAGTAAAACGCACAGGTGTAAATATCAACCGTGATACAGCTGAGAACATTCGCAAGGCAGGCTTCGAGATTGAATTGGAGAAAAATTTACTTGGTAATGTTTTTAAGCTTTTTGTTGCGAGACCACGAAGGTTAACAAAGATATAATTTTTTAATCTACGTAACTTTTGATATCCTCATTCGTCCTATATAATAGGAGGTGATATATAGTGCATCTCGATCCAGTTTGTGGCCGTCGAATCAATCCTAATAGGGCTTATGCAAAAATCGAATATAAGGGTGAAGTCTATTACCTTTGCTGTCCATTGTGCCAGTCAACCTTTGAGAAAGACCCAGAAAAGTATGTTTCCGAGTACCATAGAGACAAGAAGAGGAAGAATAAACGCCGATAGTTCGCTTATAGGTGCATGACATAACAACGAGCAAAATACGCTGTTGCTTGCTGGAGTAGTAAAGAAATGGTAGCAAGTTTCATAATAACTTTTAGAGAAACGTTAGAAGTAGCTCTAATAGTTGGTATTATTCTGAGTTACCTTGTTAAAACAAAGCAAACAAAATACAATTACGTTGTCTATATTGGTATTGTTTCTGCAATAATTGCCAGTATTATTGGTGCCTTTTTATTCACTAACATAGCGGGAGGATTCACCGGAAGATCAGAAGAAATTTTTGAAGGGATTTCAATGCTCATTGGTTCATTACTTCTAACCTCTATGATATTATGGATGATGAAGCAGAAACATATAGCAACTGAATTACAAAATAGAGTTGCTACAGAACTTGCTGAAGCGCATAAAGTTGGTTTGTTTTTATTGGTTTTCGTAGCTACTTTAAGGGAAGGAATAGAAACAGTTATTTTCCTGGGAGCAGCAAGTTTTGTTTCAACAAGCAACAATCCCATTAGCGCATTAGCTGGGATTATAACCGCAATCTTCTTGGGTTACTTAATATTTATAGGTTCCATGAAAATTAATATAAAGAAGTTTTTTGGTATAACGAGTATCCTGTTAATTCTCTTTGCTGCTGGATTGGTGGCTCAAGGGGTTCATGAACTTCAAGAAGCTAAAATAATTCCGACAGTAATACAACACATATGGAATATTAATCCACTTGTAAATACTGATGGTAGTTATCCACTATTGCATGAAAAAGGTTATATTGGCAGCATCTTAAAAGGTTTGTTCGGTTATAATGGAAATCCCTCACTCATTGAGGTGCTAAGTTACTTTGTTTATTTCGCTATCGTCTTTATATTCTGGAGAAAAATACTAAGAAAGCAGCGCGTAATCTTCAGTTAGTCTTCAGTTATTAAACATCAAAAATTTTTATAACTGTAGTAATGCATTCAACAGTTTTAGAATTAACGAATTAACAAATTAATTAATTCTAAAAGTCTTTTCTGATTCTCTTCGTGGTTCTTTCGACCAATTCTTCGCAGGACTGCAAGAATTTCTTTACTTCTTTCGGATATTTTATCCAGTAAGTCGTCTTACGCCATTCTTTTTCATACCTTACAATATTGGCCAATTTTAATTTCGCCAAATGGACACAAACAGTCGCCTTGGATCTCTTTACTCGATTTACAATTTGCTCCAAATCCATTGGGCCATTTTCTAAAAGCATCTTAACAATTGCATAAGATATAGGGTATCCTACTGTTCGACATATCAAAGAACCACGATATTTTTTCTCGCTTATCTTCATGTAAATATAATGCATAAAAATTTACCATTGTCAATAATAAACTGTAATAATGCATTTGACGATTTTAAAATTAACTAATTCATTAATTATAAAATTAATAAAAATACATTTATTTTATTGCAAGATTTTTAATAATTGAGGGTTGAGTTTGGTGAAACATTTATCATAAATAGTTCAGTGAGGTGTGGTTTCTCTTGTGTGTTAAATTCTAAACTATTCTATAAATTTTTTTTAATTGTCCTAAATGTACAAATCATCACCTATATTCTATATTATTTTGTTTCGTAACTTTTGATATCCTCATTCGTCCTATATAATAGGAGGTGATTGATATGGTAAGGGACCCAATTTGTGGGATGATGGTAGATCCTAAGACGGCAAAGTTTAAGATCTACCGCAATGGGCAGACCTACTATTTTTGCAGTGGGGTTTGTAAGATTAAATTTGAGAAAAACCTATCGCGTTATCCAAAGAAGAAAGGTTGGTTTACTCGCTTTTTAGAATCGATTGCTGAGGCTAACCAAGAAAAATTTGGTGGCAAGCCACCATCGTGTTGTGATCATTAAATCAGCCAACCTTTTTGCCAGAGGTAAAAAGAGCCGGTAATGAGGATGGTCGAGGTGTTTGTGGCTTTACCTTTTAAATATTGTATCGCCTTCTGAATCGATGGGGCGATGGTAAGGTTCTTTTGATACTTTTTTGCTCTTTTGTAAATATTACCGGGCTCCATTCCCAGGGGGTTATTTATTGGGACAAGCGCGACCTCTTTAGCCTTAGGGAAAATAGTCCTTAAGCAATAGTTTATGTCTTTACTTTTTTTACAACCAAATATCAAAGAGAAATTTCTCGTCTCAAGGAGGTCAAGGTTTTTATTTAAAGCCTCAAAGGAATCCTGGTTATGGGCGCCATCAAATACTATCAAAGGTTTTCTTGAAATAACTTCGAATCTGCCATGGAGTTGCGTTCTTTGGATGCCATCTCTTACTGCCTTTGCGTTGATAGAGAATCCCATTTGCTTTAGTTCGCTTAATACGGCTAAGGCAAGTAATAAATTCTGAACCTGGTGTGAACCTGCTAATGGCAGGAATGCCTTAAATATGCCGAGTTCGCCGGTAATTTTCAACTCACTACCTTGTAGCGATTTATCTATGATCTTAATGGTATGTTTATCTTCGGCAAAGATAATTGAAGATTTTCTAAGTCGAGTGATCCTTTTTAAAGAATTCCCAACCGTAGGCCGTTGGTGTATAGTTACTAGCTTACTTCCTCTTTTTATAATCCCTGCCTTTTCTGAGGCAATAAGAGGTAATCTCTTACCCAATAAATCTGTATGGTCATAACCAATTTTAGTAATGACCGACAGGAGTGGTTTTGTCACATTTGTCGCATCCAGTCTGCCTCCAAGGCCAACCTCAAGCACTGAAAAATTTGTTCTTTCTCGAAGAAAATGTAAGAATGCAATGGTGGTGAGCACCTCAAAGAATGTTCGGACTCCCCTTTTCCTCTTAATATAAGGTTTAATTCGACTAATATAATTTGTTAAATTGTTACTTGAGATATTGATATTATTGACTTTAATTCTTTCATTTATTTTTTCAAGGTGGGGAGACGCATATAGTCCAACCTTATAACCATGGGAAATCAAACATGAATTAAGGATTGCTGCGGTAGAACCCTTGCCCTTGGTTCCGGCGATGAGGAGGACATTCTTTAAATTTTTTTGGGGCGCTCCAACGTTGATTAAAAATTCTTTGTAATTTTTAAGGTTATAATTGTAACCAGATATTTTCTCGTAATTTACTAAGGAGTCTAAAAACTTTTCAGGATTCAAATTAACTTAATGGTTTCAGTTTCATGACTATGTCAATCGCTGGTGCTGAATGAGTCAATGCCCCAGCTGATATATAATTTACACCACAGGTAGCATAATCTTCAATATTATCGACGTTGATGCCACCACTCACCTCGATCTCTGTTTTACTGCTGCTCTGACGCACTATCTGAACGGCCTGCACTATCTGATTTATATTCATGTTGTCGAGCATGACTCTATTGACTTTGAGTGACAGGGCTTCTTTCAACTCATCAAATGTCTTCACCTCAACCTCAATAAAGGCCCTTTTTCTTTTGTTCCTGACGCCCTTAACAGCTTCAGTAATACTTCCTGCGATTTCTATATGATTATCTTTAATCAACACCATATCATAGAGACCAAATCGATGATTGTAGCCATCTCCCATGCGGACTGCATATTTTTGAAGTATCCTCAGGCCGGGTAGTGTTTTTCTCGTGTCCAATATCTTGACCTTCCCTTTGGCAGCATTTACAAATTTTCTTGTTAGCGTAGCAATGCCACTGAGGTGCTGCAAAAAGTTGAGGGCGGTACGTTCCCCTTTTAAAGCGGCTGCGGCCGGGCCAATAACAGTGGCGATTGTTATGCCAGGGCTAAGCGGATTACCATCATTTAACTTCTTTTGAAAATCGACTGCGGGGTTAATTTCCTCAAAAACCATTTGCGCAAGATCAATGCCACATAAAACACCATCCTCTTTTGGGAATATTATTCCGAGTGTCCGCTCATCGCTCACAATAGCGTCGGTGGTGATATCACCGCGTCCGATATCCTCTTTTAATGCGAGCCTTACTATTTTACGAAATTGCCTTTTTAGTTTATCTTCTTTTGTAGGTTTTTGCCCGATGCTTCCTCCCCTCATCAATTTCTAATTTACGTTTGATGAACCTTATCTTATCGCGAATCTCTGCTGCCCGTTCAAATTCAAGCAAGGAAACTGCATCTGCCATTTCTTTGTGAAGGCGTGCCATTTCTTCAATGCTTATCTCTCCCTGCTTTTCTTTCTTCGTGATACGGTCGGCGACAAATGTCGATTTCATGATTTCTTCATGGGTTTTCACAATGCTTTCTGGAATGATGTTATGCTTTTTATTATAGTCAAGTTGCTTGTTTCTTCTGCGCTCCATCTCTTTGATCGCCCTACCCATTGAATTGGTAATGCCATCACCATACATTATTACTTCACTGCGCACATTGCGTGCTGCTCGGCCAGCCGTCTGAATGAGCGAACGCTCGCTCCTCAGGAATCCCTCCCTGTCTGCATCGAGAATAGCGACGAGAGCAACTTCGGGTAAATCGAGCCCCTCCCTTAAGAGATTTATTCCCACCAACACATCAAATTCACCGAGTCTCAGTCCCCTCAAAATCTCAACCCGTTGGATTGCATTTATTTCAGAGTGCATATATCTCACCCTTATTCCAATTTCATTCAGATACTGGGCGAGGTCTTCGGCCATCCTTTTTGTAAGAGTCGTAACCAGAACCCGTTCCTTATTGTCAACGCGCCTTTGAATTTCATTAATTAAATCATCGACCTGGTTCTTTGCCGGTTTCACCGTAACCTTTGGGTCCATAATACCAGTAGGGCGAACAATCTGTTCAACAACACGATGTTTTGACTTTTCTATTTCCCATTCGGCAGGGGTAGCAGAAATGCAGATTGCCTGATTGATGAGGGATTCGAACTCGCCAAATTTTAAAGGCCTGTTTTCCAATGCAGAAGGCAATCTAAAGCCATACTCGACAAGGGTCAATTTTCTCGAGTGGTCACCCTCATACATACCTCCAATTTGTGGTATGGTTACATGGGATTCATCAATAATGGTCAGATAGTCTTTTGGAAAATAATCGATTAAGCAGAATGGCCGCTCCCCGGGTTTTCGACCAGAGAGGTGCATTGAGTAATTCTCAATACCAGAGCAGTACCCTAGTTCGAGCAGCATTTCAATATCAAACTTGGTTCTCTGGGTTAATCGCTGAGCCTCTAAGAGTTTGTTTTGACTCTTCAATTCTGTCACCCTCTGCTCAAGCTCCTTTTTGATATTCTTAACGGCTTCTTCAATTTTTGGGGTGGTCGTGATGAAGTGTTTTGCCGGGAAGATAATGACACTATCTAATTCATCCTCGATGTGACCTGTAATTGGGTCAAAGATTTGAATTTTCCGGATAAAATCATCAAATACTTCAACTCGTATACCATATTCCTCATCAGCAGGATGTATATCAACGATGTCGCCACGCACCCTGAATGTTCCCCTGGAAAACTCAATATCATTCCTGCTATATTGAATCGAAACCAGTGAATTGAGTAAGGAATCTCTTCCTTTTTCCTTCCCCTTTTCTAAGAATACGACCAATTTTCTTACCTCATCGGGTGAGCCGATATTGTAAATACACGAAACCGATGCAACAATGATGACGTCTTGCCGCGAAAACAAGGCAGAGGTAGCCCGAAGCCTCAAGCGTTCAATTTCTTCATTTATGGATGCATCTTTTTCGATATATAAATCACTCACTGGCACATATGCCTCGGGTTGATAGTAATCATAATAAGAAATGAAATACTCAACTGCATTCTCCGGAAAAAAGGATTTAAATTCCCCATACAACTGTGCTGCCAGGGTTTTATTATGAGAGATAACAAGTGTTGCTTTTTGAACCTTTTCTATGACATTGGCGATTGTAAATGTTTTTCCCGACCCCGTAACACCCAAGAGTGTTTGGAATTTATGGCGTTTTTCGATGCCGTTCACCAGATTATCTATTGCCTCTGGTTGGTCACCCTTTGGGGCAAAATTGGAATGGAGTGTAAGTTTCACGCCGGAATATGATGTGATTTGGGGTGAATTGAACCCCAATAAGCCACTATTTGAAAGACCTCAAGAAGAGGAGTGCCAATGAGCATTTCTGATCGCCAAGGATATAATATCATTGTGATTTTTACCGATTGTCGCATATCGAATTTTACTTAGATTAATATGGTTGTCAATACGCGTAATCTCAAGCGAATAGATATGAATGCCGTATTACCATAATCTTGACATTTTCAGATAATTCTATATAATAATGATGATGGATAGTTATGATGGAGGAAAAAGCGTATAAAAAGAAAGTAACGCTTGACATCTTTTTAACCCCCGAAGAGATTGTCGCCAAACTGGATAGATATGTCATCGGCCAATCCGATGCAAAAAAGGCAGTTGCAATTGCATTGAGAAACCGGTGGCGCAGGCAACGTGTTGTTGGTAAGCTAAAAGATGAAATTTATCCCAATAATATTATCCTGATTGGTCCCACAGGTGTTGGAAAGAGCGAAATTGCCCGTAGATTGGCTGGGCTTGCCCATGCACCTTTTATTAAGGTAGAGGCATCACGATTTACTGAGGTTGGCTATGTGGGCAGAGATGTGGAGTCGATGGTTAGAGATCTCGTTGAAATTTCGGTTAATATGGTGCGTCAGGAACAAACCACAATGGTAGCGGAGAAGGCCAAACAATTTGTCGAGGAGCGTATTCTTGATATTCTTTTGCCTCGCCCCGTGACTTCAACACCCCCTGATGCGAAGGTTACAGATGTTGGTGAATCAATTAGTACGACAAGGGAAAAAATGAGGGCCCTTTTGCATCAGGGTAAACTCGACGACCGAATGGTTGAAATTGAGGTTTCGAAGCAGAAAATGCCATTTATAGAAGTCTTTAGCCAGGCCGGCATTGAGGAACTGAGTGTTGCGCTCGAAGAAACATTTGGTGGTAAATTACTCAAGAAAAAGAAGAAGAGAAAAATGTCGGTTAAGGAGGCTCTTCTATATCTTCAAAATGAAGAAGCAGAGAAGTTGATCGACATGGACGAGGTGATTAATGAAGCGCGAACCAGGGCCGAAAACTCAGGTATAGTATTTATTGATGAAATAGACAAAATTGCTGGGGGTGGCGCAATAAGTGGTCCTGATGTTTCACGTGAGGGCGTTCAGCGCGACCTCTTACCGATCATTGAGGGGTCAAGTGTAATGACAAAATATGGTTTACTGAAAACTAATCATATTCTCTTCATCTCTGCTGGAGCCTTTCACAACAAAAAGCCATCAGATTTGATACCCGAACTACAAGGACGATTTCCCATAAGAGTGGAACTATCTGCATTAACACAGGAAGATTTTCAAAGGATTTTGACTGAACCCGAAAATTCATTGTCGAAACAGTATACTGCACTATTGGCCACGGAAGGAGTAACGCTTGAGTTTACTGAAGATGCAATTGTAGCAATTGCGCAAATTGCAGCCAAGGTGAATGAATCTACCGAAAACATCGGGGCTCGAAGGCTTCACACGATCATGACAAAACTATTAGAGGAATTACTCTTTGCTGCTCCTCGCAGTAGTACAAAAAGAATTAAAATTACAAGTCGACACGTAAACGATAAATTAGCAAATATCGTGCGTGATGTTGATTTATCGAGATATATATTATAGATAAGGCAATTGAGGGCAGAAGAAGGCAATTGAAGGCAGAAAAGGGCAATTGAGAGGCACAATACGATGGTAACTGGAGGCAATTGAAGACTGAAGAAGGCAATGAAGGCGATTAAGCGTAATTTAAGGCTTTGTAGGCTGAGAGCTGATTACGCAGAATTCATCTCGGCGGCCTTTGCGTTCCTTCAGCGATATCTGCGGAGTATTATAATATGCAATTTAACAAATCTCTTCTCGTTTTAACCACCGATACTGATACAAAAACATTATCCCAAGCAGTTCAGCTCTGCAAAAATTTTGGAAGTAAGCTTTTCGTACTTTTTGTTGTAGAATCGAGAAGAATCTCTCGGCTGGCAAGTATTACGCATCAAAAGGCCGATACCCTTCACCAAAGAATTGAAGAACAAGGCTGGGAATTACTTTACTCGGTAGAAGATGAGGCTGTCGAGAATGGTGTATGGACGTCGTTACATCTTGAAGACGGTAATGCGATGAAAATCATTAGAAAATATGTGGAGACCTATAACATTAATATTATTCTTATAAAAAGGAATGAAGAAGCAAAAAAAATATTTGTTTCATCGCAGGTACCAGTGATAGGGTTATGAGAGATAATTGGTGCATAGTTGTTCGTTTTACGGCGTGTTTCTCAATGTCGAATTTTCCCTCGACACTGAGCCTCGGGACGAAGTGCGAAATGAGACAGCGGCCCGCCCCGTTAAATAACAAAAAGGGTGATGATATAACAAAGAAATGGAACCTTAGAAAATGAATAATATATTCAAAGTTGCAGAATCTTTTTATTTAACGGGGCCCGTATGGTCTTACGGCAACGTTGTACGGAAAAAAATCCATCAATAAGTGTTTTGAACCATGAACGTAAGACGATTAACGATACGGGCGGCGATGCCCTATAACGGTCAACGAAAAACTTGTAGGTATTACACTAAAAGGAGGTGATATGAATCTAAAAATTTCCGATTTCCTCAAGCCTGAGTCAATCATTATGGAGATAAAGTCTAAAGAAAAAATTGCTGTCATAAAAGAACTTGTTAACCATATGGTAGAGAATAAATTTGTCAGTGATGGTGAGCGGTTCGTTAATGCCTTGGCCAAAAGAGAAAATCTTGAGTCCACAGGTATAGGTGATGGCATCGCAATACCCCATGCGCGAACCGATGCAGTTGATGACCTCATTCTAGCATTTGCACGGTCGCCGAGCGGTGTTGATTTTTCATCAATCGATGGAAAACCATCGTATCTTATTTTTCTGATTGCCTCACCTGAAAATAAAAAATCGGAATATATTATGGCGCTGGCGAAACTCTCAAGACTTTTGCGAAAAGATCCAGTGCGCCGGGAGTTAAGGGCTGCCATAAGCCCTAAGGAAATTTTAAAAATCATCAAAAAAAATGAAGCATGAAGTTTTCCTTCAGTAAAAATTTCTTTGCTTTCCTTATTACTATTCCATTATGTGCTGATAAAATTCTTATACCAATGGAATTAGTGCAAATTGATCACCTTAAGGCATATGGTGTTGCTTATCATGCCCTCCAGGTTGAAGTAAATGTCGAGTGGCTGTTAAATTATCGAGGCGGTTCATTTTTGATGGATTATGATGCCAGGATCGAGAAGGATTGCGCTCTCAGTGGTGTTCTTTGGGAAATTGTGCCGGCGAGCGATGTTTTGGAAATCTATCGAACAATTGAGGAAAATAATATGGAAACGATACTGCTTGAGAAGGCGCCGAACATTGCCATTTACATTCCTCACAATTTTGAACCATGGGATGATGCTGTTACCCTTGCATTGGAATATGCGGGCATCCCTTATGACCAAATCTGGGATGAAGAAGTCCTCAGTGGCAAATTAATGAAATATGACTGGCTCCACCTACACCACGAAGACTTTACGGGTCAATATGGAAAATTTTATGGTAACTACAAAAATGCGGACTGGTATAGAGAAGAGGTGCGGATAAATGAAGAAATGGCGAAGAAATTAGGGTTTAAAAAGGTTTCGAAGATGAAATTGGCAGTGGCGTTGGTAATAAAGGATTATATGCAAAAAGGTGGATTTATCTTTTCAATGTGTTCTGCGTGTGATACCTATGAGATTGGGCTTGTAGCCCAAAACATTGATATTTGCGCCAATGTATTTGATGGTGATGCGTACGACAGAAATGCAAATAGCAAATTAGATTTTTCACAGTGCCTTGCATTTGAAAATTTTCAGGTGATACACAATCCGCTCATTTATGAACATTCCACAATTGACGTCACACGCGAGGCGAGTGCACGAGGTCCAAGAACGTATTTTTCTTTATTTGACTTTTCCGCAAAATTTGACCCGGTTCCCTGTATGCTCGTTCAAAACCATACTGCCCTGGTAAAGGAATTTCTTGGTCAGTGCACAGGGTTCAGAAGAACCACAATCAAATCTTCTGTTTTGGTTATGGGGGAGGTGAGCGGAACCGAAGAGGTAAAATATCTGCACGGCAATTATGGAATGGGAACATTCACCTATCTCGGCGGGCATGATCCAGAAGATTATCAGCATTTTGTTGAGGACCCGCCAACTGATTTGAAATACCATAAAAATTCCCCTGGCTACCGATTAATTCTCAATAATATTCTCTTCCCCGCGGCAAGAAAAAAGGAGTTAAAGACATAAAATCCCCTAAATTTTTAATACCAGTTACAGAATTGGAGGAAACAATTCTCCTTGAATTCAATAAATTGAGTGCGTCTGAATTACATTTAGATATTAAAAACGTAAAAAAAATTCACAATGTTAATGCAAAGATAAAACTTCATAAAACCGCAACAGATATTGCATCGGATTTTGAGGTTGATTTTGTTGCCGATCTGGCATGCATCCGTTGCTTAGAGGAATTTAGTAAAAAGTTGCATGTGAGTATTCATCTCGATTATATTGAAGGAAAAGACCCTTTGTCGAAAATTGAAAAAATAGAATTGCATCGGATGGATATTGACACGATATATTATAAAAAATCCCAGATTGATGTGAGTGTTGGAATAAGAGAGGCAATCATTTTCGCTTTACCTATTGCGCCCTTATGTAGGGAAAATTGTCTTGGTTTATGTCCAGTCTGTGGTAGGAATTTAAATAAGAAAAAATGTGATTGTAAGATTGAAAAAGTTGGACTATTTACATCAAAAAATACTAAGGTCAAAAAAAACCGATGATTTTTTTCTTTATATTATCTATCACATCCATAGATAGTATTCTTCATCAACCTGAACTGAAGCCTGCGCAGGTCGGCATATGCGTTTTAAATCTTGATAATGACAGCTTCGTTTATGCCTACAATTGCCAGAAACTTTTCATCCCAGCATCTAACATGAAAATTATTACTAGTAGTGCAAGTTTACGTTTTCTCGGTCCAGCGTACCGCTTTAAGACCCGGCTCGCTGTTCGAGGTAACATAATAAATGATAAACTGTACGGTGATCTTGTTATCATTGGCGGTGGTGATCCTACGTTCAGTTTAGAAAATCTAGAGCAATTTATTCAAACAGTCAAAAAAAATAACATTAAGGAAATTGAAGGTGATGTCATTTTAGATGATAGCTATTTTACCGAACTAAGTTTAGGTGGTAATAATTTTAGATTTGAAAGGTTGCCAGTGGGTTGGGCATGGCATTACCTTGATGCCCGTTATGCTCCCGAGATTTCCGCACTATCGATGAATAAAAATACAATTAATGTAAAAATGGAGGCAACAAAGGTTGGTGATTATGCGAAGGTTTCAATCGAACCAGAAACTAAATATGTTGAACTAATCAGTAAGATGAGAACCAAATCGGGTGATGATAGTATTATTATCATTCGCAGACCAGAGGCGAATATAATCTATGTGGACGGTGGTATCGGTGCGGGGCATATTAAAGATATTGAGGTGTCAGTAAAAGACCCTGCAATGTTCGTAGGGCAGTACTTCAAAGAAAAGCTTGATGATGCAAATATAAGATTTCTCGGCAGGGTGTTGAGAAGAAAAGATGTTTTATCTTCAGCGTCCGATACTTTGGCTTTCTCTCTACGAGACACAGTCGTGGAAATTGTTGTCGATTCTGTAATTTCTGCACCACTGATTGACATTCTTCGTGAGACCAATATCGAAAGCGTAAACCTGTATGCTGAAATACTCTTGAAAACGCTCGGCGCACGCTACTACAATGAGGGTAGTTTTAAGGCGGGAATACAGATATTAAAGAGGTTTCTGAGAATTTGTGGCGCAGATACAAGCCAAGTATCGATCTGGGACGGTTCAGGCATGTCAACACATAACTTGATTTCACCTTACTATTTAACTTTGGTGTTAAGGTATATGTATCATTCAAAGTTTTTCGAAGACTTCTATGAATTATTACCAGCCCCTGGCGAAGGAACATTGGAATACAAATTTAAAGATTTCGATGGCACAATGCGGGCCAAAACAGGAACCTTACATGCGGTCTCTTGCCTCTCTGGATATTTACGTGTCGGTAATAGTCATTACTGTTTTTCAATGATGTTCAATAACTTCACTTGCAAGAGAAAAAAAATAGAGCAGATTCAGGAAGAGATTTTGACAGCATTGGTGGAATACTTAAGCGATTGAAGTTATAGTAAGGAGGCTACGGTTACGACGCCCGTTTCGGCTCATGACATCGTTATACGGCTAAAAATGACGAAAGACGATTGACGTATAACGATACGGGCATCATTGCCGTTTACCGATTGACGACAAACTTTAATTTTTGGGGGTGCAATGGATCTAAAAAAGAAAAGATATAATTATCAAGAAGGTCGCCTCATCCCAAGAAAAAAATATCCCAAACCATTTCGTTTTGTGTGGATTGGGATAATCGTCATGGCAGTAATAATATTCCTGCTTTATAAATTGATGGTAAGGTAGAGCCTATTCATTTGGCCTGTAGAATCGTTTCTCCTTTACACTACGACACTTCGAGAATTGTCGAAGTATCGAAGTAAAAAAATCTCGACGTATTATGATGAAAGAAATAAATACTTTGTTAGATTTGAACTATTTATTCTACGAAAGATGTTTACAGTAATCTGAAATAGATAATTGACATCTAAAAGGATTCTGTTATAATATCAAAAAATTTATGAAAAAATTGGTTTTTTATTTATACATTGGAGTTACATTTACACAGTGCCAGCAATTTAAACCATTTGACAGCAAACCGTATTTAACCGTAACCGCTTCGCCAACAAACTCAATTTATATTAATTGGAATACAAAAAGCCAGGAATCTACAATTGTTGCCTTTGGTTTAACTCCTTTATTAGAAGACACCTTAAAAATTGCGGGAGTGCATAATTTTCATCATATTAAACTTACTCATTTACTCCCCTCAGCCGAATACTACTATAAAGTGTTACCCGGTGGTGACATAAAGACTTTTAAAACGTTTTCGGCTCAGGCTGATTCGTTTTCTTTTATTGTCTTTGGCGATACCCGAACTGATTCTGCTGCACATCAATCAGTTATTAACCGAATGGCAGATTATAAATTTGAATTTATACTTCATTCTGGTGACCTGGTTCATCATGGCAGTAGTGCTGACGAATGGATAACATTTTTCAATATTGAAGATACCTTACTGCAAACTAAGCATTTTATGCCGACAATAGGTAATCATGATAAACCATACTGGCCTTATGATACACTTTTTGCCTTACCAGATCCTGAAGCATATTATTCGGTCAATTATGGTAATGCCCACTTTATTATGCTCAACACAGAGATGGATTTATGTGGTTCACAACGTGATTGGCTTATTAATGATTTGACTACTACTCGTAATGACACCTTGATAGACTGGATCTTTGTCAATTTACACCGTCCTCCATATACATCAGGTCTCTATGACTGTGCGTTTAATGTACAAGAGAATTGGTGCCCATTATTTCAAGAATATGGCGTGGATATAGTATTCGCCGGTCATGACCACACCTATGAAAGGACATTGAAGATTGGCGGTATTGTTTATATTGTGACTGGCGGTGGTGGGGCTCCTTTGTACGATGTAGGCAAGAGCGAATGGACAGCTTATTCAGAGAAAACATATCACTTCTGTCTGGTTCAAATTATGGGAGAGAGGTTGCTTTTAAAGGCGATCAAACCGGATAACACAGTATTCGATTCCTTGATTTTAGATAAAGAATCAAATCTGAACTAATTATATGGCTTTCTCTACGAGACACAGACGCGCTGTTTTTGACCTTCACTGTGATACACCTCGCAATATTTATAATAATGAATTCAATCATATAATACCAAAAAAACTTCATCAACAAGATTATCTCGGAGCGATTTTTGCTCATTTTGTTTATCCTCATGAGAGGTATCCCTTTGTTGAAACAATTAAACTCATTTCTGCAACTATTGCCTATATTAAAAAATTAAAAACTGCGCATATTATATACTCATTTCGAGAGCTCGATAAAAATAAGGTAAATATTATCTTGGGTGTTGAGGGTGGGCACATCTTTGATAATACATTCAAGCAGATCGAAGTTTTTTATGATTTGGGTGTAAGG
>Ga0114921_10000557_pt1 | contig 15863 bp, 11 predicted proteins | sample BentaG_FD_87016 | JGI IMG/M metagenome (GOLD analysis project Ga0114921, IMG submission 87016) | Deep subsurface microbial communities from South Atlantic Ocean to uncover new lineages of life (NeLLi) - Benguela_00093 metaG | ecosystem: Environmental > Aquatic > Marine > Oceanic > Sediment ...
CTCTTCCACAGAGGTTACGGTGCGTCGTAACGTCCTCTACGTTCTAGGTCGAGGGCTTCGCGTCATCGGGGAGTCGGTTAAGGAGTATCGCCATGAGATCGACGAGACGAACGTCCTGAACGACTATCCGATTTATTACATCTATGGGAAAGATGGGGAAACAGTGAGCGGGATTCACTCGAGCAACCTGACCGTGGCGGCAAGCCGCAACATGACGATCACGGAGAACGAGATCGTCTGCGGGGATGGCATGCAGCTTGCCTTTGTCGAGGACTCACTGATAAGTGGAAATACGGTCCACCGTCTTGCACCCACACTAAGTGAGGACGGAATCAGCCTTTACCGCTCGACCGGGAATACGGTGAGCGACAATTTGTTGAAGAACAACCGCCGTGCCGGGATGCACTTGTGGCTTTCCTCGGGAAACACGATATCAAACAATCAGCTTCTGGCGAACGACTACGGCCTGATCATAGCTGCTTCGGATGACAACCGCGTCTACGATAATGTGGTGGCTGCCAATCCAACCGGGATTGAAATAAGCGCTGGTTCCACCGGAAACGAGGTGGCGAGGAACATTGTCTATCACGAGAACACGAAGTACGGGATCGCCATTGAACAAGCGGTGGGAAACCGGGTGGAGAAAAACGCGATCGTGCAAAGTGAGACCGGGATCCTTCTCGGCACTCAGGCGTACAACAACACCATCCTGGCGAACACGATCGTTTCTGGGGCATATGGGATGTTGATAGTGGGATCAAACAATGAGATCGCGGGGAACCTTATCGCGCAGAACTCCGATGGAATCTTGTTTCGTCCTACATTTGGCAAGCCAGTGATCCGCGGAAATACTTTCTATAAAAACGTGTTCACAGATAACAGGCATCGTCACATCAGCTTCAACGACGACTCTGAGGGTAACCGCCTCTATCGTAACTTCTTCCTTGGGGCAGTGATCGCAAACGTGCGGGTCTATGATCCCGGCAGGAATACGTGGACCGTCTCCGGGGAAGGGAACTTCTGGGAGGACTACGATGGATGCGACGCGGATGGTGACGGGTTTGGCGATGATCCGGTCTTGGTGCTCCCAGCCGGAGTGAATGACACGGCGCCCTTGCTCTCACCGATTGGGGCTATAGGCAGCCTCGGGGTCCTTTCCACGCTGGAGGAAACAGTTTTTGCCGTGCTGACTGAGAGTGGCGATAAGGTGCAGATCGCTTCACTCATTGCGGATGAGGGATACGAGCGGTTCGTCGGGTTCCGCGGTTTTCCCATCCTTCTGCGGGAGGATTTCCCTGGCATCCTTTTCGATTATGGCGAGGAGGTCCCGGGGGGCGTAACAGGCTATGGCTTCACCATGGAAACGGTGAACTTTCCGCTTGACATCGCCTTCTTCGATGGAAGCGGAGCGTTTGTGGGAGGCACGGCCATGGAGGCCAACTCCTCTACCCAATACACTGTTAACGCCTCATTTCAATACGCACTTGAGCTGCAAAGCGGCTCGCTCTCCGCTTGGGGTATCGGTGCGGGTTCGCGTCTGATCCTCCCAGAGCCGGGGGAGGGGTAAGTGGGCCGTATTTCTGCGGTTATCTTCGATCTCGATGGCACCCTGGTTCGCTATCGTGGGGTTGAGTTTGAGTCGAGCTGGGGCGCGATTGCTGCTGCCGCTGGAGTGAAGGCCCAATCGCAACGCCTGCTCGACGAGTATCTTCCGCGCCGCGATTTATATCCCGAGTGGGTAAAGCGAGACGCCGAGCTTCTCACTGGTATTTCTGTGCAAAGCGTGACGGAACGAATCTTCCCGCCCCCCTATGCTGCCGGTGCCCGTGGGACGGTAGCCCGACTCCGCGGCCGTTACCAGCTAGGGATCCTTTCTTCTGGCGTAGACCTCGTCGCGGAATACGTGCGTGACGACCTTGATCTTGAGTTCGCTGTGTCTAATCACGTTTTTATTGAGGACGGGCACTTCACTGGTAAGAGTCAGACCATTGTCGACCTGTGGGCGAAGGATGCGGTGATGAAACAGATCGCAGAAGAGCGCGGCCTTGCGCTTTCTGAGATCTGCTATATCGGCGATCACATGAACGATGTCCCAGTGATGCGAATCGTCGGTCTGTCGATTGCTTTTAACCCCAAGGATAAAGAGCTAGAGCGGATCGTCGATTACGTAACGCACGACTTTGCAGAAATCCCGGAACTCATCGAGAAATTCGAAGATAAAAAATGATGTGATGTGACCGCGCGGCTCACCCGAGCCGCGCGGCTGGTTGCTCGCGTTAGATTATCTTTGCTTCCCTACGGAAAACTGAGATAGAGGCCAACTCCTCCACTGGGCTCCCAGGTGCCCGAGAGCGCGCCCCACACGTAGAACGAGAACCAATCGAGCCCGAATCCGATATCGAATCGCTGTTGGAAAAACCCGACCGGTATCAGAGAGAAGGTGGTTTTGCTGGCGATGCTGAATCCATCGACACCAAGAGAAAGGTCAAACCAGACATCGTCGGCAAATGAAGGGTAGATTGTGGCCAATGTTCCAATTCCGCCGGAGAACGACGCTCCATTTAGCGGCATGTCAAACATGGTTGCCTCGCCGTAGATGCTCGCTGAGTCAAATGCGAGAGGAAAAGGGAAAACTCCTATAGATAGCTTGCTTCCAAGTGTAAGCCAATTCCATGTGTACGCGAGCCCAAAAGTCTGGGAAACACTTAAGGCTGCCGCGTAACTGAGGGAAGTCTTGCTGGATAGCGTGAAGCCAGCAAAATCCAAGTAAAGGCTGAACCAGGAAACATCCGCAAAGGATGGATACACCGTCACTTCGCTGCCGAGCGTTGCGCTCAGACTTACTACATCCTCCTGTGCCCCTACCGCCGCCGTCATCGCGAACAGAAGAAACAGGGCAATGAGAATAAGGCTTAACCGTCTCATGTGAAACCTCCTCTTTGGATAGTACTCGAACTAAAGAGTAATAAACGCCGTGTTGCGAGGAAACGCTAAGGTTCGATCTGTTTTCTCACTTGCGCACTGACACAGGTGCGGGGTGTCCACACTAAGCGGTGACAGGTAGCCCCAGTAAACACCCCAGTCGGCGCTCTTAGGCGACTGACTTGGAGATGATACGGAGCTGATGGTGACAAGGCTCTAGTCGCTTTAGGTATGGCGATAGAGGAGGCTCCTCTGGAAGCTACTTCTTAGGTAACAATTCGGTTCGTTATGTCCCGAAGATGCGATCTCCAGCGTCTCCCAGTCCGGGAAGAATGTATCCATGCCCATTTAGCCGTCGGTCAAGGGCGGCTGTGTAGATGGGTACGTCCGGGTGGGCCTGGACGAGAGCCTCTGCTCCCTCGGGTGCGGCGACAAGACAGAGGAACTGGATCTTTTTTCCGCCTCCTTTCTTGATGAGATCGACCGCAGCAACCGCGCTTCCACCGGTGGCGAGCATTGGGTCAACGATGATCACCTGTGCGTCTTCAAGCTCCGCTGGGAGCTTGGAGTAGTATTCTATCGGCTTCAAGGTCTTGGGGTCCCGGTAGATCCCGATGTGGCCAACCTTCGCGGTGGGAATAAGATTTAATACACTACTAAGCATCCCCGTTCCGGCGCGCAGGATGGGAACGAGGACGATCGGTACGTCAAGAACTTTCCCGATCGTCCGCTCAAGCGGAGTCACCACCTCCACCTCGCGTAGAGGGTAGTCGCGGGTTATCTCGTAGACCATGAGTGCGGTCAGCTCCTCGAGCAGGAGGCGGAAGTTGTGGTTATTGGTAGCGATGTTGCGCAGACGGGTCAGCTTGTTCTGGATCAGTGGATGGTCAAGGATGTGCAGATTCGACATCAGTCCCCCAGAAACGTGGTATCACCTTTAAGATACCAGATCTGACCTTCTCTCACAAGAAACCGTCTCCGTGGAGTGTCCTTCTTAAGGGGGCATGGAAAACTCGGTTCATGCAAGTTCTCGTCATTGTAAAGGATTAGTACAGGCAGAGGCAATCGCCGAGGGGCTACCTACAAGGATCAATTGACAGTGTTGGAAGTGAGGAACCCCGTGGCTTGCTGCAGGGTTCTTCACTGGTCGTGTCCTTGCCCATAATGGCTCTGGAAATGGAAGACATACCAGTCAGCTTTCAACCTCGTTTCCCTCGCGATAGAAGAGGATTAGGCCTCCGGCAATGAGCGGTAAAAGAGCGACGGCCGTCATCACGGGGACGAGGCCGTAGCGATCGGCAAAGAAGCCAATCGGAGTCAGAGCCAATCCTCCCACTCCCCAAGCGAGTCCCATGACAAGGCCGGAGACAAGGCCGGTCTTCCCAGGGAGAATCTCCTGTGCCGCAACTACTCCTACCGGCGTGGAGGATAGCGCGAACAGTCCGGCTGCGGCGAGGAAGGGGAGCATCAGGTTAGTTGGCCCGTGGAGGAAGAGGAGGAAGAACGGGGTTGCAAGGACAACGGTGGTGAAGATGACCACCTTGCGACCGAAGCGGTCGGAGAGGCTTCCAGCGAAGAAGCCTCCGACGGCTCCGGTGAAGAGGAAGACGCTGATCCCGGCCCCACCGACAAGTGCCGATGCGCCGCGCTGCGTGATCAGAACGGCGAGAAAGCTTGCGAATGCGGTCGACGCCATGGAACGGAAGACGATCACAAACCAGAGGAGGATCAGTTGGCGAGGAAGCTTGCGCAACCTCATCCTATCAAATGTTTTCTTCCCTGGTGGGGGGAGGTTCCTTCGAAGGGCAAGGGCGAATGCAGCTAGCATGAAAAGGGCGGGGAGGATCAACCACGGGGTGCGCTCCATTCCGAGGACGCCGATGAAGGTGATGATCAGAAGCGGTGCGACTGCTCCGCCAAGAGCCCCCCCCGACGAGAAGAAGGCCATCATCAGCCCGCGGTTCTTCCCGCCACCGGCCGCGACGAGCGCTGCGGCGGCTGGGTGAAAAAGCGCTGTTCCAATGCCTGCCACGATCATTAGCGCCATCAGTTGCTTAAAGCTTCCTACCCGACCGATCAGGCTCATTGCAATGGTCGTTAGTAGTGGCCCAACTGCGACCAGGAGCGCCCCTTGCGCCCGGTCAACAAGGTGCCCCAGCCACGGTTGAGAGAGGGAGTTGACCAGAATACAGATGGTCCCCACCAGCCCGGCCATGGCGAGTGAGAGGTCCAATCGATCTATGAGGAGTGGGAGCAGGGGAGCAAAGAAGCTTGCGTAACCGTCGTTCACTAGATGCCCGAGGAAAAGAAAAAAAGTCCGCTTCCAAGGAGTGATTTGCGTATGCGTTGTCACGGCGAGGGGATCATAACCCGCACGGACCCCATCGGCAACTAGATTCTTTTAATTTGAAGTGATGTTTCGCATCGGCTATCCTGAGTCAAGAACCCCACAGCTTGTTGCGGGGTATGGAAAAGCAAAAACCCGAAGGTCTAACCGGAGCTGGTCTTTATGCTGCAATTTGATGTAGAGCGTTGCCGCATTGGAAGTAACCTGGGGGGTGTAGTAGATTCTGAACGGACTTACTACACCCCCAAGCACACAAGGTACGACGCTACAAAAACGGATGTTGGTCGGAGCTCGTCTCCGGCGTTGAGGGGTTTATTCCTAAGAGAACTCATGTAGCCAGTACAAACAACAGGCTTTTTATGAAAACTCCGATCACTTAAGGAACTCCATGAGACAAGCCTTCATTACCCTGTTTATCGCTGTCGCCGTTGCCATGATCGGGGTGGGGATTATCGCTCCGATCCTCCCGCTCTATGCGAAGACATTCGCGGCGAGTGGCGTGTCGATCGGACTGGTCTTTTCCGCGTTTTCCCTCTCCCGCAGCTTTCTCGGGCCGCTAGTCGGCCGTCTCTCCGATCGGGTGGGGCGAAAGCGCATTCTAATGATTGGGCTTGCCGGTTACGCCGGTGTCTCTCTCCTTTACGTCATAGCGATGAGTCTGTGGCAGCTCGGCCTGTTCCGCCTGCTGCAAGGAGCGGCTTCAGTAATGGTCACACCGATCGCCCAGGCCTACATCGGGGACATCACCCCGCCCGGTCGGGAAGGGCGTTACATGAACTTCTTCTACTCCTCGATGTTCCTTGGGATGGCGCTTGGGCCGCTCCTCGGTGGGGGCTTTAGTGCGATGTGGTCGTACCAGGGAGCGTTCTATGCGATGGGTGCCTTGAGCATCGTTGCTCTGCTCCTCGTTTCAGCCGCCGTACCGGCTGACCACGCCCACAGTGGCAACTCCCACAACCGCCCGCGCGAGATCGTTCCACTGCGGCATGTGATGCGAAACGATGCGGTGAAGGGGATCTGCGTCTACGTAGCGACGCGTGGGTTCTGGCGGCAGGGGTTCAACACCTTCTACCCGCTGTACGCGGTGGCGACGGCCGGGCTTGGGGAGGCGAGCATCGGGATTGTCCTTTCGGTATACATGCTCGGCGGCGGCCTTCTGCAGATCCCGTTTGGGTTCCTCGCTGATCGCTACCCGCGCTTCCCGCAGATCGTCTTGGGGAGTACTCTTGCTCCGCTTCTCCTCCTCGCTGTGCCATTTGCCAGGCACGTGTGGATGGTGATTCTCATCACCTTCGTCATCGGGGCGCTCTCCGCCCTGTCACGGGCTTCGATCATCGCTATCCGTACCGAGGTGGGACGAACTCATGGGATGGGGACGCTGGCCGGGCTGCAAGGTGGGGCGTTTGCTTTTGGCCAGATGGTCGGACCGCTGGCGTTCGGTGCGGTGGCCGACCTAGTCGGGCTGGCGGCGGTCTTCCCGTTCGGGAGTGCAGTGGGCCTTCTCGGAACTGGGTTCGTCGTCGGCTGGTTCCGACGCTGGCAGCGGCGAGAGGCCGTAGCCACGGATTAAGACGCGAGAAACTGTTCAGCTCTTCGCTATTCGGTATGGCAATCAGTCAAGAGATGCTCCCGCACAGGCAAGATTAACTTCGGGTTGCCAGGTTGGACCGCGGTCTTTTTGAACTCTTAGGAAGCAAGGAGTTCAGGAAAAGGATCGACTTCCTGCTTTCTTACATCAGAACTGCGATCTTGCCTCTCCTCCTGGTTTCCTTATTGCAAGATTGTAAGGAAGCTTAGCGCCTGGCTACTACTCAAAACAGCGAGGAGCCGATAGTCTAAAGAAGCCCTTCTATCATCTTCATGCTAAGGTCGTCCGGGTGGCCAACATAGCGGATCACGCCCTGCCGATCGAGGAGAAATGTGTGGGGGAAGCTTTTTACCTCATAGAGTTGTTTGATCGGGTTTCCACTCTTTCCTCCCGGCTCCCAGACGCTGATGAAATCGGTGCAGTTGTTGTTATCTAGAAAGTCGATCGTGTCTTGTTCATCTGGGTCTGTACTGACGAGGATCACCACCAGGCCCCTTGACGAGTACAGATCGTATAGGTCTTTAAGATGCGGCATTCTCGACTTGCACGGGGGGCACCACGCTCCCCAGAAATCGAGCAGGACGACGAGGCCGCGGTTATCAGATAGGGTGATCTCTCCGCCATCGGTGGTGTGTGCGGTGAAGTATGGGGCAGACTTTCCGACAGTGAGGCCGACCGGTGGACCGACATCGTTCACCGTAATCGTTTGGTTGTCTATGGCTTGTTTTCCACGTGCGTCGATGACTGTTAGGGTGGCGATGAACACTCCGCCGGTGTGGTAGGTGTGACGGACAATGATGTTGAAGTTATCACCTTCCTCTGGTTCGGAGCCATCACCAAAGTCAAGCAGGTAAGAGATCGCGTCGCCCTCAGGATCTTCGCTGTAGGACAGATCGAAGGAGACCTCAAGAGGTGCTGGTCCGCTGATCACCGGGGCGCTCAAAACGGCGATCGCTGCCCGGTTGCCCAAACACCCGGCGATCCCTGAGGCCACCATAAGCATGAGAATGAGAACTAAACTACGATTGGTTGACCAGTGCTGCGCCAAAACTTTCACCTCTTTGTTATGTTATCGCAGTTCGGCGGTGCTGGTATGGAGCACGACCTGTTTCAGTTAGACACTCTCCCCCGTGATTCATACGACCGCTGTCCTGCGCTACGCGCGACGGAGGCAGAGGGGCGGCCGACGTCGAAGAAACAGCGCGGTTCGATTGACAACGCTATGCAGGATTTCAACTTCCTCTGCAAGGTAAGTAGGCTTGACTCTCCTTAGCACCAGCGCTAAGATGGAGTGTGATCGAGCGATGCTAACTAGAGATTTAGTCTTTTTGCCGCTTCTCATCTACATTAATGTGCCCCGTTGAGGGGCGATTCTGCAGACCCTTGCGGTCGTTCAATCCTTAGAAACATTTAAGTGTTAGAGTTTGTCTGTGTGTAAGAAGGAGATGCGGATGAAACGGTATGAGAAACTGATAAAAGACCCGATTGCGCGTGAGGAGAAGGTCCTCATCCTGTGGGAGAACAAAGAGATCTTCAGAAAGTCGCTTGATGCAACGAAGGGTGGGCCGCGCTACGTTTTCTACGAGGGACCGCCGACAGCGAATGGACGACCGCACTTTGGTCATCTGATGCCACGTGTATATAAAGACCTCTTCCCCCGCTACAAGACGATGCAAGGATTTTACGTGGCTCGTAAAGGTGGCTGGGACACGCATGGCCTTCCGGTGGAACTTGAGGTGGAGAAGGAGATCGGCGTCAACAGCAAGCCGGAGATAGAGGCCTACGGCGTGGAGCGCTTCGTCAACCGATGCAAGGAGTCGGTCTGGCGGTACAAGGCCGAATGGGAACGTATGATAGAGCGAATGGGGTTCTGGATTGACCTTGAGAACGCCTATATCACTTATACCGATGACTACATCGAGAGTGTCTGGTGGGAGCTCGCCCAGATGTTTAGGCGTGGCTTCCTCTACCAGGGGCACAAGGTTCTTCCCTATTGTCCACGCTGCGGGACTGGCCTTTCCTCACATGAGGTAGCGCAGGGGTACCGTAAGGTGCAGGATCCTTCTATTTCTGTGCGGATGAGGATCGTCTCCGATGAGGGTGCACGCTACAAGCAGGAACGCCCAGGCAGTACCTCACTTCTCACCTGGACAACGACCCCATGGACCCTGCCGGCGAACGTTGGGTTGGCTATTGCCGTTAAAGCCACTTACGCCGAGGTGGAGCAGAATGATGAACGGTTGATCCTTGCGAAGGCACTCCTTGATCAGGCTTTGGAAGGGGACTATCGCCTCGTGTGCGAGATCCCGTGGGAGGACCTTGTCGGTCTCTCCTACGAGCCTCCGTATCGGCTACTCGATGACGAGAGGGCCTACCGCGTACATGCGGCAGAGTTTGTGAACATGGAGGAGGGAACAGGGATCGTCCACACCGCACCAGCGTTTGGCGAGGACGACTACCAGCTTGGCCAGGAGGAAGGTCTCCCCTTCTTTTCCCCGGTCGACGTTGCTGGAGCCTTCACCGAGGAATTTCCTCTCTGCGCGGGGACCTTCGTCAAAGAGGCCGACCCAGTGATTATCGAGGATCTGAAGAAACGCGGTCTCCTCTACCAGCACACACTCTACGAGCACGACTACCCGTTCTGCTGGCGCTGCGACACCCCGCTCCTCTACTACGCGATGGACTCCTGGTATATTCGAACCACTGCGGTGAAGGATCAGCTGATCAAAAACAATCGTCGGATCAACTGGTATCCATCACACGTTGGTGAAGGTCGGCTTGGTGATTTCCTCTTAAACCTCAAGGACTGGGCCCTCTCCCGTGATCGCTACTGGGGAACGCCGCTCAATCTCTGGACTTGTGAGGGCTGCGAGAAGGTGATCGCCGTTGGGAGCCGGGCTGAACTGGTGGAGAGCGCGCGCGATAAGGAACTTGCACGCACAGTTGAGCTCCATCGACCGTACATCGACCGCGTCGCCCTGGGCTGCCCGGAGTGTGGTGAAACAATGCGACGCGTCCCGAACGTGATCGATGCCTGGTTTGACTCCGGGAGCATGCACACTGCCCAGTGGCACTACCCATTCGAGAACAAAGAGGAGTTCAAGGAGAGCTTTCCTGCTGATTTCATCTGCGAGGCGACCGACCAGACGCGTGGATGGTTCTACACACTGCTCGCTACGAGCACGATCATTCACGGGGAGGCCCCGTTCCGCAACTGCATCGTCACCGGCCTTGGCCTTGATGCGGACGGGATCAAGATGAGTACGAGCAAGGGGAACGTCATCGACCCATGGGATTTGATCAACGTCTATGGTGCCGATTGCCTACGCTGGTATCTCTGCGCATCGAGTGCGCCGTGGAGATCGAAGCGCCTCGGCGAGGCCGACGTGAAGGGCCCACTCTATCGCTTCCTCGATACCCTACGCAATACCTACGACTTCTTCGCCCTGTATGCCTCGATCGACGGTTTCGACCCAGAGGATCACCGCGTGGAGGAAGAGCGCTTGGGTATCCTCGATCACTGGATCCTCTCCCGGCTTTCTGCCACAACGAAGGCGGTGACCGAAGGGCTCGACAACTACGATGTAATAACTGCTACAGAGGCACTAGAGGGGTTCCTCGATGAGGTCTCCAACTGGTACATTCGCTCCTCGCGCCGGCGGTTCTGGAAGGGAGGGATGGAGCCGGACAAGATTGCGGCCTACACGACCCTGTACCAGGTGCTGGTGAACCTCGTCAAGCTTGTCGCTCCGTTTGTTCCTTTCATCGCTGAGGCGATCTACCAACAACTGCGTAAATCCTCCGATCCTGAGAGTGTTCATCTCTGTGGCTATCCGCAGGTGGACGAGGTATGGATCAATACTACTCTCGAGGGGGAGATGGCCCTTACGCGCAGTATCGCTTCGCTTGGGCACCAAGCGCGCAACCAGGCGCAGGTTAAGGTCCGTCAGCCTCTTTCTCGTGCCATTGTTGAAGTGGCTTCTGAGGCGGAGGGTTGCGTCCTCTCTGAAGGGGTTCTAGCTCTGGTTAAAACGGAACTGAACGTGGCCGCGGTGGAGATTGTCTCGACTCTTCAGCCCTACTTCCACGAGGTGCCCGCCCCAAATTTACGCACCCTTGGTCCCCGCCTGGGCCCGTTGGCTCAACAGGCGGCTGAGTGGATCAGGAGCAAAACGGCGGCAGATGCTCGCGAAGCGTTGGCTTCCGGCAGCGTGAAAGTCGAGGTCGACGGAAAGCCGGTGGAGATTAAGAAGGAGGATATCTCTTTCCAAGCGGTCCTTTCCAATGGTTTCGTGCTTGTGGAGGAGGGAGCCTTGCGCCTTCTCCTCGATACAAACCTCGATGAGACGCTACGTGAGAAGGGACTCGTGCGCGAGCTTGTCCACAGAATCCAGCTTCTACGCAAAGAGGCAGGCTTCGAGGTGACCGACCGAATCGTGCTCGGCTACCGGGCCGATTCGCCCCTCGGGGAAGTTCTCGTGAGGAACCGCGAGACGATCGCGGCCGAGGTTCTCGCACTTGAGGTGAAACCCACCCTTGCAGGGGACTACGAGCTGCAACAGAAAGTAAAGATCGAAGGTGATGCGGTTGTGTTTGGATTGTCACGGACTACCTACCCTAAAGGAGCGTGAAGGAGGGGGGAATGGCGACGGCGGTTTTGGGGATGCAGTGGGGAGATGAGGGGAAGGGGAAGATCACCCATCTTCTGGCGAAACAGGCTGATATGGTTGTGCGTTTCAACGGTGGCCCGAACGCTGGCCACACCATGATCGACCGCGGGGTGAAGTTCGGGACGCACCAGATTCCTGCCGGGGCATTCTATTCAGATACGTGTTGTGTGCTGGCGAGTGGGATGGTGGTCGATATGTGGGTTCTGCGGGAGGAGTATGAGACGATATCTAATCATTTGGGGCGAGAACCGCAGCTTCTTATAAGCGAAAGCGCACATCTCATCCTCCCTTATCACCGGATCCTGGAGGAGCTTGAGGGAAGCGGTGCACGCATCGGAACAACGCGCCGGGGGATTGGAACTGCTTACCGGGACAAGGCAGCCCGTGCAGGGATCCGTGCCGGGGATCTGTTGCACCCGCAGTTGTTAGGCGACAAGCTGAGCCACCGGCTTGATCTTCTGAAGCGAATGTGGCCGGCTTCATCGGAGATCGCCTCCCTCTCGGCTGAGAGCCTCTCCGAAACCTTGTTGGCTGCCTCGCAGCCGTTCCTGGAATCGATCACTGATGCTTCTGCGGCAATCAGGTTGGCTCTCAAGGAGGGGAAACAGGTCATATTTGAAGGGGCACAGGGAGCCCTCCTCGATCTCGATTTCGGGACCTATCCCTACGTTACCTCTTCCTCCACTACATTGGCCGGGTTGGGGAATGCCATCGGAATTCCTTCCCCCCAGGTCGAGCAGCGCATCGGGGTGGTAAAGGCCTACACAACGCGTGTGGGTGAGGGCCCCTTTCCCACTGAACTTGCCGATGAAGAAGGGGGAAAGCAGTTACGTGAGCAGGGTGGAGAGTTTGGAGTCACCACCGGTAGGCCGCGACGCTGCGGTTGGCTCGACCTGGTTGCCCTGCGGCACGCCGCCGCCCTGAATAATCCTACTAGGCTTGGCATCACCAAGCTCGATGTCCTCTCAGGAATGGCGGAGATCAAAGTCTGCCGTGCATATCGCTTGCGAGGAAGCAAGATCACGGATTTTCCCCACGGCAGGGGGGAAGAGCTAGCCCTCTGCGAGCCAATTTATGAGACCTTCTCTGGTTGGGATGAGGAGATCCAGAACGTTCGCAAACTCGAGGAACTCCCCCAGGCGGCTCGAGATTACTTGGAAGTGGTCACACAAGAGGTAGGCGTGCCGATAGGGCTCGTCTCGGTTGGTCCAGCCCCGGAGGAGACGATTGTACCTGGCTTTGACAGTCACGAAGGCGCTTGCTATAATCACGCTCTCGACCAATAAGGAGCAAGATGATGCAACGGACCTTTGTGGCAAAGAATGAGGAGATCGGGAAGAGCTGGAACCGAGACTGGTACCTAGTTAACGCTGAGGGAAAGCGCCTCGGGCGTCTGGCGAGTGAGATCGCTATGATCTTGCAGGGAAAACGTAAGCCGATCTACACTCCCCACGTCGACACGGGTGACTACGTGGTGGTCATCAACGCGGCCAAGATTGACCTGTCAGGGAACAAGTGGGACCAGAAGCTCTACCGGCGTCACAGCGGTTATATCGGTGGTCTAAAGGAGATTCCCTACCGCCGGCTTATTGAGAAGAGGCCAACGTTCCCAGTGCGGGAAGCCGTGCGCCGCATGCTTCCCAAGACCACCCTCGGTCGTCGCATGCTCCGTAAGCTCAAGGTCTATGCAGGTCCAGAGCACCCGCATACTGCGCAGCGGCCGGAGGAGATCGCCCTGTAAAAGAGGCTCCTCGCTGTTTTGAGTGGGTAGCCAGACGCTAAGTTTTCTCAATCTTGCAATAAGGAAACCAGGAATCCACCGAGGAGAGACAAGACCGTAGTTCTTCTGATATAAGAAAGCAGGAAGTCGATCCTTTTCCTGGACTCCTTGCTTCCTAAGAGTTCAAAAAGACCGCGGTCCAACTTGCCAACTATTAATCGAGTTTACTTATGCGGGAGCATCTCTTGACAGTTTAACCCCACCTGCCTGCAGCCCGCCTGGCAGTCGGACAGGCAGGCAGGCCGAATAGCGAAAAGAGCCGCAAAGGAGATATCCGACTGAACGCCGCCGGACATTTGTCCATACCCTCTTAGACAAATCCGGGGGAACGCGTTGACACCCTTCCTTCTGCCTGTTTGTATGCTCAGCTAGACTGCCTGGACAGAAAGACATTTCCAAACGGGTGGTGGACAGAGTATGTCAAACAAAGCACGAAGTGTCCAATGTGGCGTTGTCGTAGGCCTCATGGTTCTAACGGCGATCGTGCCAGCATTCGGACAGAGGGTTGTCGTTTGCATCCAGGCAGCAGCTCCTGTACCTCCGGCACAGCTAGAGATCCTTAAGAGTTTTGCTAACCAGCGTTGTGCTGTTATCGCCGATGTGGAGGTTTGTTCCACTGGCGAGTTGATGTACGCGCAGCGCTTCACAAATACCTACGTCGGGAACAGCATCTCTGTAAACGGGATGAGGAGGCTTGCCCAAACCCTCGATGCTGATCATATCGTCATTTTTCGTATTGTTCGTTGGGAGAACCAGCTCTCGTTTAAGCCAGAGTGGTCTCTGCTGCTTGTCGGTGCGACATCGTTTTTTGACAGTTCCCTTAAGCTACTCGCAAGCCCTTTAGGAATCCTATTCGGCCTTGAGAAGGAAGCAACAGTCGCCCTGTTTGCAACAGTGTTCAGCCCTTCAGGGGATGTCGAGTTTACCACTATGGTCACCTACGCGGATCAGCCTCTTTTCTCGCTGTTCACTGCTGACCCGTTGGAAGCGGCAAAGAGAGCGATCGAGGCGGCTCTTTTCCAACTCACGGTAGCCTTATGAACGATGATAATATCGCGAAAGGAGGAAGCGTAATCGGTGTTACATACTTTCGAGTCGGGTTTCCGCTACAGTTATGATGGACTGTTGCTTAGAAAGAAGAATGCAAATTATAAAGATCTGGACAAAGGAGGTAGCAATGAAGGTGTATAAGGTCAGCCTTTATGGCCTTTCCCTCTTCTTGATGTTGATAGCTCTCTTCCTAGCGGTGACGGGATTCGCCCAAGGTGAAGGGTACTACACGGTCAGCCAAGGAGACAAGCGAGTGCAGATTGCACCGCTCGAAGGGCCTTTAAGCGCCGTTGACTACTACAACTATATAAACAGCCAGTCAAATACAGGATTGGAAGAGGCAAACACCGCGGTGTTCTTCCTCTATCGAGATACGATTACCGGAACGATCTCGCTGTTTGTGCTGTTGAGTGGTCCCACCGGCACGGCTGGGACGACGGCGCTTACCCTATCTGGTGTGTCGGCAGGTGCCGACTTCCTGTTAAAGGACGATGAGTACGATTTCCGCGATGTTTGGGAGATAACTCCGCCGACCGGGAGTGTTACCTGGGCATGGGATGAGACAAAGGGGGATGGAATGGTTCTTGGTCCTCTTGGCATGGAGTTTGATCTCACCCTCTATCCCCAGTTTACCTCGGGGATTACCGCGGTTAAGTTCCTCTCCGGAGGCATCGCTGCGCCGGAGGCGATCTCGCTCAACCTGATCGATCCGATCATCCTCCAGGGAACCCCGAACATGCCGCCGGAGGTCACGTTTATAGTGTCGCCGGCTGGGCCTCACATCAACGAACCGGTCACCTTCGACGCCAGTGGGTCGATCGACCCAGATGGTACAATCGTTGACTACGAATGGGACTTTGACGGAGATGGTCTCTTCGACCTCTCCACCAACGAGGCCGTGGCCACTTACACCTATCAGGTGAGTGGCATCAAGAGCGTGACACTGCGCGCGACCGACGCCGAAGGGGCAAGCGCTCGCACGACGTATGCCCTGGACGTATCAGAGGTGGCAGTCAAGGTTACGCGGACGATCTCCACGATGTCCGCACTGCCCGGAAGTACCTTTAAGGTTGTGGTGCGGATCGAACCGGATATGGACCTTGCCGGGGTTGGTTTGCAGGAAAACCTCCCGGTTGGTTGGAAGATCAAACCATTGGAGAACGCCGGGGCGGCCTTTAAGCGAGCCGACGTGCAGTGGGTGTTCATCGATAAAATTAAGGCGGGGATGAGCAAGGTCATCTCCTACGAAGTAACGGTTCCTTCGAGTGAGCAACTCATCGCTACGACCCTGCCTGTTTGTCTGTATATCACGGGGACCTTACAGGCCCTGACCCCTGCGCTTGAGCTCCCGGTTGAGGGAGACGAAGCGATCGAGGTTACCGATGTGTTACGCATCAAGACCGCGATTGCTCACCTCGTCCCGCGCATCGGTGAGGACATGGACGACACGATCGACCTGCGTCTGTCGCAGATGATTAGGCCGTATCAGCTCAGCCGTGCCTTGGA
>Ga0114921_10000558_pt1 | contig 15856 bp, 15 predicted proteins | sample BentaG_FD_87016 | JGI IMG/M metagenome (GOLD analysis project Ga0114921, IMG submission 87016) | Deep subsurface microbial communities from South Atlantic Ocean to uncover new lineages of life (NeLLi) - Benguela_00093 metaG | ecosystem: Environmental > Aquatic > Marine > Oceanic > Sediment ...
GCAAAGACACCTTCGCCTTCCTGCGCGGCCTGGCCGAGAACAACGAGAAGGTCTGGTTCGAGGCGCACCGCGACGAGTACGAGAGCCAGGTGCGCGAGCCGTTCGTCGGGGCGCTCGAGGCCGCCGCCGAAGCGACCGCGGGCGGGCCGTGGGAACTACACGGCGGACGCGAGACGATGTTCCGGATCAACCGCGACGTGCGTTTCTCGAAGGACAAATCGCCATACAAGACGGCGGTCGGCGGACTGTTGACCCCGACCGGCGACAAACGGGAGAACGCCGGGGTCGCCTACCTGCACCTCGCCGATGGAGGCGGGTTCGTTGCGTGCGGTTACCACCAGCTCAGCCCGTCCCGCCTGGCCCCCATCCGGGACCAGATCATCGAGCGGGCAGACGAGTTCACCCACGTGCTGGCCGGACTGACTGAGCGCGGCCGAGCGTTGTCCGACGACGATTCACTGCGCGCCATGCCCCGCGGCTACTCCGCCTACGTCGACCATGAGCACGCCAACCACCTGCGCCGGCGGTCGTTCATGTTGTTACAGAACGTCAGCCAGAAGGACTGGGTCAACGGCGACATCATCGACACGGTCAGGTGTCTGGTGGCCGACAGCGCAGACCTCGTGGCATTCGTCGCCGAGGCATACGGGGGCTGATGGGCATGACGGGGGGATTGGTACCCGTACACACTGGGGATGCAGGTGGATTGCGTCCGCCGCGATCACCCGGCCCGGTACTGGGGTGCAGGACACGGACCGGTGCTTGAGATCATTCCCGCCCTGGACCCCTTTCACCAACGTTCCGAGTGGGGCGACCTGCGGGCTCGGTACGGCACCCGGATCAGCACCACGGTGATCGAGGATGCCAGCCACGCCCTGTTCCCCGAGCAGCCAGACGCCGTCGCCGATTCGCTTATCGGGTACCTGCACAGCCTTTCTCTTTGAACCACTTGTCTCTGTGAACCAACGAAGGTGCATCTGCGGCGCCGGCTACTCGGACTTCTTCGCCGTGGGGCAGTCCGAACGTCAGGGGCCCAGTCCGATACGCCGATACCGCTCGAATCTGGCGGCCAATCGCTGCTGATCGGGCACCGCCCGAAGTCGATGCAATTCGTTGGCGATGGTGTCCGACAGTCGCCTGGTGAACATCTCGGGTTCGTCGGCGGCATCGGGGTGTTCGGGCACGACCGCGTCGACGATGCCGTTGCGCAGCAGATCAGCCGACCGGATACCCTGTGCGGCAGCCAATTCCGGAGCGTGGTCGATGTCGCGGAAAACGATCGCGCTGGCACCCTCCGGGGGTAGTGGCCCCAGCCAGCCGTGTAACGCGGCCAGCACCCGGTCGGCGGGCACCATCGCCAGAGCGGGTCCGCCGCTGCCTTGTCCGAGCAGCACCGAGACAGTCGGGGTGTCCAGCGTGACGAGATCGGCAAGGCAGCGGGCGATCTCGCCTGCCAGGCCGCCCTGCTCTGCCGCTGCCGACAACGCCGGCCCGGCGGTATCGATAACCAGCACGAGCGGCAACTCCAGGCCGGCCGCCAGCGCCATACCGCGGCGGGCCTCCCGCAGTGCGGCCGGGCCCACCAAGCCCCCGACGACGCGCTGCTGGCCCAGCACTACTGCCGGCTGACCGCCGAATCTGGCCAGCGCGAGCACTGTTGTCGCGGCCTCGCCCCGTTCGGTTCCCGACAGCAGTACCCGGTCGGTGGTGCCATACCTCAACAGGTGGCCGACACCGGGCCGGTCGGGACGCCGCGACGCCTCCACCGACGCCCACGCCGGGATGTCCGGAAGGGTCTCGGGTTCAGGTGCCGGTGGCGGATTCCCGGGCAGGTCGGAGACGACTCTCAGCGTGCGATCAAGGGTGGAGCGCAGCAATTCGAGGGGCACGACCGCGTCGATGACGCCGTGGCTTTGCAGGTTCTCCGCGGTCTGGACGCCGGACGGGAATGGTTCGCCGTAGAGGTGTTCGTACACCCGTGGACCGAGGAACCCGATCATTGCACCGGGTTCGGCGGCGGTGACGTGACCCAGCGAGCCCCAGGAGACGAACACCCCGCCAGTGGTGGGGTGGCGCAGATAGACCAGGTAGGGCAGGTGCGCCCGTTTGTGAAGTTCGACTGCGGCTGCGATCTTGACCATCTGCAGGAACGCCACCGTCCCCTCCTGCATCCGGGTGCCCCCGGAACTCGGTGAGGCCAGCAGCGGCAGCCGCTCAGCTGTGGCCCGCCGGACCGCGGCGGTGATCCGTTCCGCGGCGGCGACCCCAATCGACCCGGCCAGAAAATCGAACTCGCAGGCCACCAGTGCCACGGGGCGGCCCAACACCCGGCCCACACCTGTCACCACGGCTTCGTCGAGGCCGGTGGCGGCCGCAGCATCGGCCAGTTCTTTCCGGTACAGCTCCGACATCGCGACGTTTCGCGGCGGCCCATCCCAGCTCACGAAAGACCCATCGTCGAGCAGCGCGTCGCGCAGCGCCAGGGCACCGATCCGGCTCACAGGGAAAGGCTAATAGGGTGGACCCATGATTGGAGTCACCCGCGACGGCCATGTGATGACGCTGGAGCTGCAGCGGCCCGAGCGCCGCAACGCGCTGAACGTTGAACTCGTCGACGCCCTGCGCGAGGCAGTCGAGAGGGCCGCCGGCGAAGATGTCCGTGCGATCGTCCTCACCGGCCAGGGGCACGTGTTCAGCTCGGGCGCCGACCTGACCGACCCGGCGGGCGTGGCCGAGCACCTGCCTGAGAAGGCCAAGGCGCTGAACATCGCGATAGACCAGGCGCCTGTCCCGGTGATCGGCGCGATCAACGGACCTGCGATCGGGGCCGGCGTCATCTTGTCGATGATCTGCGATCTGAGAGTCGTCTCGCCCGACGCGTACTTCCAGTTTCCGGTCGCGAAATACGGCCTGGCACTGGATAACTGGAGTATCCGTCGACTGACGTCGCTGGTCGGGGCAGGCCGCACACGGGGCATGCTGATGGCGGCGGAGCGGCTGACCGCCGAAGTCGCGCTGCAGACCGGCATGGCCAACCGGATCGGCACCCTGGCCGAGGCGCAGGCCTGGGCAGCCGAGATCGCCGGATTCGCGCCGCTGGCGCTGCAACACGCCAAGCGGGTGCTCAACGACGACGGCGCCTATGAAGACCCATGGCCCGAGCACCAGCAGTTGTATGACCGCGCATGGGCCAGCCAGGACGTAATTGAGGCCCAGGTGGCGCGCATCGAGAAGCGCGCTCCGCGGTTCCAAGATGCCTGATGGTGGTCAAGGCGGCGCTGCGTTTCGGATTCGGGACGGCCTCGTTGCTGGCCGGCGGATGGGTGCTGCGGGCTTTGCAGGGCACTTCGGCGGCCCTGGGCGCCACACCCGCCGAGATCTCGGCGGTGACCCAGCGATCGCCGCACTACCGCGACGGGGTTTTCGCCAACCTGGAGGCACCGTCCGGCATCAGAATGGATGGTGAACTGCAGCGCACGCTGCTGCGTGACCTGGCGAACGCGGGTTCGCTCGGCAAGCCGCCCGGACCCATCCCGTTGGCCGAGAAGCCTCGGGCGGATACGGCGCCATCGCTGGCCGCGGCCAGCTGGTATGGACACTCCAGCGCGTTGATCGAGATCGACGGATACCGGGTGCTGGCCGACCCGATCTGGAGTCAGCGCTGCTCGCCGTCGCGATCGGTGGGCCCTCAGCGGATGCATGAAGTGCCGGTTCCGCTGGAGGCGCTTCCCGCGGTGGACGCGGTGTTGATCAGCCACGACCACTACGACCACCTCGATAGCGACACGATCGTCGCCCTGGCTCGCACCCAGCGCGCACCCTTCGTCGTACCGCTGGGGATCGGCGCGCATCTGCGCAAATGGAGAATTCCCGACAGTCGGATCATCGAACTCGATTGGTACCAGAGTCACCGGATCGGTGAGCTGACGCTGATCTGCACACCCGCACGACATTTCTCCGGCCGATTGTTAGCCCGCGACGCCACGCTGTGGGCGTCCTGGGTGGTGGCCGGACCGACGCACCGCGCGTTCTTCGGCGGGGACACCGGCTATACCAAGAGTTTCGCCCAGATCGGCGCCGAGTACGGCCCCTTCGATCTGACGCTGCTGCCGATCGGCGCCTACCATCCGGCGTTCACCGACATTCACATGAATCCCGAGGACGCCGTGCGCGCTCACCTCGATCTGGCCGACGCCGACAGCGGCCTGTTGATGCCGATCCACTGGGCCACGTTCCGATTGGCGCCACACCCGTGGGCGGAACCGGCCGAACGTCTCTGTGCCGCCGCGGAAGCGGAGCGGGTACGTATCGCGGTACCGATACCGGGTGGCCGGGTCGTGGGTGGGCGGGATGCTGTCGAGTCGACGTTGGACCCGTGGTGGCGGATGTAGACCGGCGCGACGCGTTACGGTGCTGATCATGAACCCAACGGCCCGCGCGGCCGCGCTTGCGTTGGTGGTCGCCCTGGTCGCCGGGTGCGGCGCCGACAGAGCCGAGTCTGGCGACCCCATAGTCCCGGCGCCGCCGGAGAGTCAGTCCTCCCCCGAAGCGCCACCACCGCTGGCGACAGCGCTGGCGCTGCCCGAGAATGCCGTCGAGAACGCGGTCGACACGCTGGACGGCATGGTCGAGGACTTGATGGCCAAATCGGGAATCCCGGGCATGGCGGTTGCCGTCGTACACGGGGGAGAAACTCTGTATGCCAAGGGTTTCGGGGTGAAGAACACGGAGCTGCCTGATGGGCCGGACAACCGGGTCGACCCCGACACCGTCTTTCAGTTGGCCTCGCTGTCGAAACCGCTGGGGGCGACAGTGGTCGCGCAGCAGGTGGGCGAGGGCGAGATCCGCTGGGACACTCCGATCGTCGACAAATTGCCCTGGTTTGCGTTGTCGGACCCCGCTGTGACGAAGATGGTCACCGTCGGCGACATGTACGCGCACCGCTCTGGGCTGCCCGACCACGCGGGGGACCTGCTGGAGGATCTCGGCTACGACCGACGCCTGGTGCTGCAGAAGCTGCGTGACTTCCCGCTCGACCCGTTCCGGACCTCCTATGCCTACACCAACTTCGGGCTCACGGCGGGTGCAGAGGCCGTCGCCACTGCCAGGAATGAATCGTGGGAAGACCTCAGCGAGCAGGTGCTCTACCGGCCGCTGGGGATGTCGGTGACAAGCTCGCGGTTCGACGACTTCATCGTGCGCCCCAATCGTGCCGTCGGCCATATCCGCATTGATGGCCAGTACCAGCCCGAGTACGTTCGCGACCCGCAGGCTCAGGCACCGGCGGGTGGGGTGAGCAGTTCGCTCAACGACATGACCAACTGGCTGACCATGGTGCTCGCGAACGGTACCTACGAGGGAAAACAGGTCGTCGACCCTGAGGCGCTGCTCCCCGCGCTGACCCCGCAGGTCGTATCCGGTCGCGCGACCGAACCGGAAATGAGGTCCGGCTTCTACGGCTATGGGTTCAACGTGGGGACGACGGCCGCAGCCCGCATGCAGATCAGTCATTCGGGTGCCTTCCTAGTAGGTTCGGGAACCAATTTCCTGATGCTGCCGTCAGCCGACGTGGCGATTGTGGCGCTGACCAACGGCACAGCGTCGGGGGTGCCGGAGACGCTGACCGCGCAGTTCGCCGATGTGGTCCAGTTCGGGGAGGTCCGCCAGGACTGGTATCCGCGTTACGCGCAAGCCTTCGAGGAGATGCAGCAACCGTTCGGCTCGCTCGTCGGCAAGCAGCCGCCGGCCGACCCCACCCCGCCCGCGCCGTTGGCGAGCTATGCAGGTCAGTACGCCAACGGTTTCTGGGGTCCCGCGCGAGTGACGGCGCGGGACGGCGGCCTGCAGCTGGCACTCGGACCGAAGCTGGTGGTGCCGCTGAAGCACTGGGACGGTGAGGTCTTCACGTTCTCGCTGGTCACCGAGAACGCGCCGCCGGGCACGATCTCGAAGGCGACGTTCGACGGCGACTGGCTGACCTTGGAATACTACGACCAGGGCGGCAAGGGGACGTTTACCCGATGAGTGCCGCACTCGCCGTTGGCCTTTCCCCGGCCGACGTCGCTCAGCGGGTTGCGGAGGGCCTGACCAACGACGTATCCACCCGTGCGGCGCGTAGCGTCTCGGAGATCGTCCGTGGCAACGTCTTCACCCGGATCAACGCGATTCTCGGGGTACTGCTCATCATCGTGCTGTGCACGGGTTCGGTGATCAACGGCGCATTCGGCCTGCTGATCATCGCCAACAGTGGGATCGGCATCATCCAGGAGTTGCGCGCCAAGCAGACGCTGGACAAACTCGCCATCGTCGGTCAGGCGAAACCCCTGGTGCGCAGACAATCCGGCACCGTTCCGCTCATGCCCAGCGAGGTGGTGCTCGACGATGTCATCGAGTTGGGCCCCGGTGACCAGATCGTCGTCGATGGAGTGATCCTCGAGGAGGCCAACCTCGAGATCGACGAGTCCCTGCTGACCGGTGAAGCCGACCCGATCGCCAAAGATGTCGATGACCAGGCGATGTCGGGCAGTTTCGTGGTCGCCGGCAGCGGCGCCTACCGGGCCACCAAGGTCGGCCGAGAAGCATACGCCGCCCAACTCGCCGAGGAGGCCTCCAAGTTCACCCTGGTGAAATCCGAACTGCGCAGTGGCATCAACACAATTCTGCGGTTCATCACCTACCTGCTGGTGCCTGCCGGGGCGTTGATCATCTACACGCAGCTGTTCACCACCAACGCCGGCTGGCGTGAATCCGTGCTGCGCATGGTCGGAGCGCTGGTGCCGATGGTCCCGGAAGGGCTGGTGCTGATGACCTCGATCGCGTTCGCGGTCGGCGTGGTCCGGTTGGGCCGCAAACAGTGCCTGGTCAACGAACTCCCGGCGATCGAGGGGCTGGCCCGCGTCGATGTGGTGTGCGCCGACAAGACCGGAACGTTGACCGAGAACGGAATGCGGATCAGCGATCTGAAGGAGGTCGACGGAGCGCACCTCGGGTGGGACGGACGCGACCCGGATATCAGCGTCGTGGCCGCCACGCTTGCCCAGTTGGCTGCCGACGACCCGCGCCCCAACGCCAGCATGGCGGCCATCGCAGAGGTTTACCGCACACCGCCGGGCTGGATCGCCACCGCCACAGCGCCTTTCAAGTCGGCGACCAAGTGGAGTGGCACTTCCTACGGCGGGCACGGTAACTGGGTGATCGGTGCGCCCGACGTGCTCCTGGATTCAGGATCAGCGGTCGCCGAACAAGCCGAACAGATCGGTGCGCAGGGCTTGCGCGTGCTGCTACTCGGTTCCATCGACGTGGACGTTGACGACCCCGCCGCGCCCGGTGCGGTCACCCCGGCCGCGCTGGTGGTCCTTGAGCAGCGGATCCGTCCCGATGCTCGAGATACGCTTGATTACTTTGCCACACAGCACGTCTCGGTCAAGGTGATTTCGGGAGACAACGCCGTGTCGGTGGGCGCGGTGGCAAGTTCGCTCGGACTGCAGGGCGAGACCATGGACGCGCGTGAGCTGCCCACCGAGCCCGACCAGCTTGCCGACACACTGCAGGACTACACCACGTTCGGCCGGGTGCGGCCCGACCAGAAGCGGGCGATGGTGCACGCGCTGCAGTCGCGCGGGCATACCGTGGCGATGACCGGCGACGGTGTCAACGACGTGCTGGCTCTCAAGGACGCCGACATCGGTGTCGCGATGGGGTCAGGTAGCTCGGCGTCGCGCGCTGTGGCACAGATCGTGCTGCTGGACAACAAGTTCGCCACCCTGCCCTACGTGGTGGGTGAGGGTCGGCGCGTCATCGGGAACATCGAACGCGTCTCCAACCTGTTCCTGACCAAGACCGTCTACTCGGTACTGCTTGCCATGCTGGTCGGGTTGGCCGGGCTGTCGGCCAGGTGGTTCGGGACCGACCCGCTGCTCTTTCCCTTCCAGCCGATTCACGTCACCATCGTGGCCTGGTTCACCATCGGCATCCCGGCATTCGTCCTGTCGTTGGCCCCGAATAAAGAGCGCGCGCGTCCCGGCTTCGTGCGGCGGGTGATGACGTCGGCACTGCCATCGGGACTCGTCGTCGGCATCGTGACATTCACCTCCTACTTGTTGGCGTATCAAGGTCGGGCGGCCACCGAGATCGAACAGACGCAGGCGTCCACCGGGGCGTTGATCACGCTGTTGGTATCCGCGTTGTGGGTACTGGCGGTCGTGGCCAGGCCCTACGAATGGTGGCGGTTGGCTCTGGTTGCGGTGTCCGCTCTGGCCTATGTCATCATCTTCAGCATCCCCATGGCCCGTGAGCTTTTCATGCTGAACACGTCCAATTTGGTCACCATGTCGGTAGCGCTGGGCATGGGCTTGCTAGGTGCCGTTGCCGTCGAGGTGATTTGGTGGGTGCAGGGTGCGCTGCTCGGTGACCGCCGCAGATTGTGGCGCCAGCGCGAGCGGTAGGGTGGTGCTCATGGGATTTCTTGACAAGGCCAAGGACTTGCTGTCGAACAACGCCGACAAGGTCGACACGGTGATCGATAAAGCCGGCGATATCGTCGACCAGAAAACGCAGGGCAAATACGCTTCGACCGTCGACAAGGTCCAGGAGGCCGCCAGGAAGGCCGTCCAGGACAACACCGACGCTGGCGGATCAGACGGCGACGCCGGACAACGCTAGCCCGTTCATGCCACGCGAGCGCAGTCTGAGCGGGGGCCGGGCGGTGCGCGCTCGCGGGTACGAGCGGCGTCATTCATGAACACGGTGGCGGGCTGGGGTGCGCCGTGGGTCAGTGGTCACCAGAGATCTGATTCGCGGCTGACGTGGAGACGGCTTCAGCGATGAGGGTCTCACCGGAGATCGCCTCGAACGTCTGACCGGCGGTGGCTGGTGTGTCGAGCACTGCCAGCAGAACCGCCGCGACGTCTTCGCGGGGAATGCTGCCGTGTCCGGTCTCGGATGCAATCGTCACCCGCCCGGTTCCGGGCTCGTCACTGAGTAGGCCCGGCCGCACGATCGTCGCGTCGAGCGTCGCGCACCTCCGGATGTATTCGTCCGCAGCACCTTTGGCGCGCAGGTAGGCGGCGAACACGGGGTTGCCGAGATCGTCGGGCGCCTCCGCGTCGGCTCCCATGGCCGAAATCATCACGTACCGTCGGACCCCGGCTTGCTGTGCGGCATCGGCAAGCAGGATCGCCGCGTCCCGATCGACGGTCTCTTTGCGCGCCGCGCCGCTTCCGGGGCCGGCCCCCGCAGCGAAGAGCACCGCGTCGGCACCACCCAGGTGGGCGGAGACCTCGTCGGCGGTTGTCTGCTCGAAGTCCACCACCTTGGCCTCGGCGCCCGCGTCCTCGACGTCGGCCGAATGCGCCGGGTTTCGGATCAGACCCACCACCTTGTCGCCGCGTTGCGCGAGCAGTTGCTCAAGAATGAGTGCGATCTTTCCGTGTCCGCCGGCGATCATAACATGCATCGTCTGTGCCCCCTAAGACGCGAATACCTGCGAGTCGTCGGCGAACGCCTTGAACTCGAGCGCATTCCCAGCGGGATCGAGAAGAAACATCGTCCACTGCTCACCTGCTTCACCAGCGAAGCGGACGTGCGGCTCGATGACGAACTCGACACCGGCGTCCTGCAGTCGGTCGCGCATCTTGTGGAACTCCCCGATGTTCAAGATCAGACCGAAATGCGGTACTGGAACGTCGTGTCCGTCGACCGGGTTGTGAACGGGCGCCATCCGGTCAGGCGCCAGATGGGTCACGAACTGGTGGCCGTGCAGATTCCAGTCCACCCATGTGTCGGCGCTGCGGCCCTGCTCGAGACCGAGGATCTCCCCGTAGAACCGCCGTGCCGCGTCGAGGTCGTCGACTGGCATCGCGAGGTGAAAGCGCGGAATGGGGGAGTCCAGAACTGCCATAGCGTCATGTTACGGAGCGTTCACCGGCAAAAGAATGGGGCGGAGCCCCCCATTGTGGAGCCCTCCCATTGCGGAGCCCCCTCCGCAGAAGTTGTGAAGGTCCCTCCGCAGAAGCTTCCGACTTGAGCGCAACGAGCCAACTGACTTGCGTAACGACATGGCGGAAGTAGCCATGGAGTTCCGCCGCAGCGTTACGCAACTGCCGCGGTGACCTACCATGATCTCGATGGACAGTCGACGTGCGCCTGCACGGCGCCTTCCGCCTCGCGCGGCCCGTGTTCCCGCAGGCGCGGCGCGTGTCTGAATCGGTGCGCGGACCGCTGGCGGGAGTTCGAGTTGTTGACCTCACCGCGATGGTGATGGGTCCTTACTGCACACAGATCATGGCCGACATGGGTGCCGAGGTCATCAAAGTCGAACCGCCACAGGGCGATAACACGCGCCACATTTCGGTCGGACCGGTGCCGGGGCTGAGCGGGGTGTTCGTCAACGTCAACCGCGGCAAGCGCAGCGTCGTGCTGAACCTGCGGGAGGAGTCGGGCAAGGTCGCGATGCGCGCGCTGATCGAACGCGCCGACGTTTTCATCCACTCCATGCGGTCCAGGGCCGTCGCCAAACTGGGTTTCAGCTACTCCGACGTCGCGAAAATCAACCCGGCGATCGTCTACACGAATTGTTACGGATACGGCCGGCGGGGGCCCGGGCGCGACCGGCCGGCCTACGACGACACGATCCAGGCTGAATGTGGATTGCCCTACGTCCAAGAGCAACTCACCGGGGAGGCCGACTACGTCGGTACGGTCATTGCCGACAAGGTAGTCGGACTGACCGCGCTGTACGCAACGACGATGGCGCTCTTTCACCGAGAACGCACTGGTGAGGGACAGGAAGTCGAGGTTGCCATGTTCGAGACGATGGCATCCTTCATGCTGGTCGAACATGCCAACGGCGCCATGTTCGACCCCCCGCTCGGCCCGGCCGTCTATCCCCGCACGGTGGCGCCGAATCGGCGGCCCTACCCCACCAAGGACGGTCACATCGCCGCGCTGATCTACAACGACAAGCAATGGAACGCCTTCATCGCCGCGGTGCAACCGCCATGGGCCTCGGACCGGTATACGACCCTGGAATCGCGGGCACGCCAAATCGACACGGTGTACAGACTGTTAGCCGAGACCCTGGCGCAGCGGACGACCGATGAATGGCTGGCACTGTTCGGTGAGCTGGAGATCCCGGCAGCACCGCTCAACTCTCCGGACGCCTTGTTCGACGACCCTCATCTCAACGCCGTGGGTCTCTTCGAAACCGTGGACACACCGCAAGGGGAGGTGCGATTCCCCGGTGTGCCGACCTGGTTCTCACGCACCCCGGGCCAGGTGCAAGGGCCTGCTCCAGAACTCGGAGCCGATACCGTTGCGGTGCTCGCGGAACTCGGGCTCACCCCACCCGAGGCCGGAGGCGCTTAGCGCGGCTGTTCCGGCATCAGGTTCGCTGTCGCAATAGCGGGTGCCGGTTGCATTTCATTGCAGGGGCCGGGTCGCCCACGACGCCCATGACTGGTCACCGTATCGACCCGCGGGGCATTTCCTGGGAGACGTCCGAGTACGACGAGTTCCCGACCTGGTAAGCAGAAGACAGCGAGTAATGCGCCAGACGTAGCCCCGCTGCCAAAGATGAGGAGGTTGAGAGCCATGCGCGATTATCTGAAGTTCTACATCGACGGCCAATGGGTCGATCCCCTCGACACGAGGACCCTGGACGTCGAGAACCCCACGACCGAAGAAGTGTCCGGTCACATCGCGATCGGTAGTGCGGCCGATGTGGACAAGGCGGTCGAGGCCGCGCGCAGGGCATTCGCTAAGTGGTCGCAGTCCACCCGTGGGGAGCGCCTTGAGGTGCTGGCTGCAATCCTCGACGAATACCAGAAGCGTGCCTCCGACCTGGCCGAGGCGGTCAGTGAGGAGATGGGTGCGCCGGCGTCGTTGGCGGCGGGTCCTCAGGTGAAAATGGGATTGGGGCACCTGGCCACAGCCATCGACGTGCTGAAGAACTTTCAGTTTGAGGAACAGCACGGCAACACGTTGGTGGTCAAGGAACCGATCGGCGTCTGTGGGCTCATCACTCCGTGGAATTGGCCGATCAATCAGATTGCCTGCAAGGTCTTCCCGGCGCTGGCCACCGGCTGCACCATGGTGCTCAAGCCATCTGAGGTGGCCCCGTACTCCGCACAGATCTTCACCGAGATCATCGACGCCGCAGGCATTCCCGCGGGTGTCTACAATTTGGTGTACGGCGACGGCCCCGGCGTCGGGGTGGCGCTATCAAGGCACCCTGATATCGACATGGTGTCCTTCACCGGATCGACCCGCGCCGGTGTCGACGTGGCCAAGAACGCGGCCGAGACGGTCAAGCGGGTGACTCAGGAACTCGGTGGCAAGAGCCCCAACATCGTGGTCGACGACGAGGACTTCGCCACGAGCGTGGCCGCCGGGGTGACGGCGATGATGCTGAACAGCGGTCAGAGCTGTAACGCCCCGTCGCGGATGCTGGTGCCTGACTCGCGCATGGACGAAGCCGTATCGATCGCCAGGGAGGTCGCCGAACGGGTCGTCGTCGGCGATCCCGACGATAGAAAGTCGATCGGACCGGTCGTATCCAAGGTGCAGTTCGACAAGATCCAGGGGCTCATCCAGCAGGGTATCGACCAGGGTGCGACCGTCGTCGCGGGCGGTGTCGGGCGTCCCGACGGTCTTGATACCGGGTACTACGTCAAGCCGACCGTGTTCGCCGACGTGACCAACGACATGGCGATCGCGCGGGAGGAGATCTTTGGCCCCGTGCTGTGCATCCTCGGCTACGCCGACCTTGACCAGGCCGTCGATATCGCCAACGACACGGAGTACGGCCTGGCCGGCTATGTCTCGGCAGCTGACCTGGATGCCGCTCGCGCGCTCGCCAGAAGGATTCGGGCCGGTTCGGTGGCGATCAATCACGCCTTCGATCTCAACGCCCCGTTCGGCGGGTACAAGCGGAGCGGCAACGGGCGTGAATGGAGCGGTTTCGGCTTCGACGAATACCTGGAGACCAAGGCTGCAATCGGCTACGCCCCGCGGTAGCGCGATTTCGGTGCATTTGGTCACCGACAGCGTGTCGAAATGCACCGAAATCGCCGGAGCGGCGATGACGAGGCGCTCAGTCGCTGGGAGCGCCCAGCTCGAAGTCGGCGAAATCGAATCCCGGCACCACTACGCAGCTGACCAGACAAGGCTGGTCGCCGCGCGGGCGCGCTCGCTGCCAGTTCCCCGGGGGGATGACGAGCTGAGGGCATTCCCCGGCCATGATGTCTGTTCCGAGCAGATGGGTTCTCGCGGATTCCCGCTCGGCCCCGAACTCCAGGAGCAAGGGGCCGCCAGAGGGATACAGCCAGAGCTCGGCGCTTCGCACAGTGTGCCACGCGGACTCCTGGCCCGGCATGAGCAAGAACAGGATCGCGGTGCCTGCGCTGCGGCATCCGGCGTAGTCCGGCGGCAGAGCTGACTGCGAGATAGTCAGGTCGCTGCGCCATGTCTCCCGGTACCAGCCACCCTCCGGATGTGGGGACAGGTCCAGGCGACGCACCAATTCGGGAAGATCGGTCACCGAATTCACCCTAGTAGGCTCTGTGGATGGCTCGCGTACGCCCCGGTTGGCTGGTGGCCCTGTGCGCACTGATAGTTGCCGTGAGCGCCTGGTTCCCCTGGCTGACTTCCGCGGCCGACGGCGGCGGGCGCGCCAGCGCCATCGGCGGGATCGCTGGAGCCATGCCGGCGCCGCCTCCCGGGTTCGGGGTCGGGCAGTTCGTCGTTTTGCTGGCATCTCTGTTGGTCGTCGCCGGTGCGATGGCGGCTCGTGGCATCTCAGAGCGGATGGCTTCGGCTGCTGCGATGTCGATTTCGGTGACGCTGGTGGTTCTGGCAGCTTGGTTCTACCGACTGTATGTGTACCCGCCGGTGGTGGCAGGCTATGGCCTCTACATCGCGGGTGCCGTCGCGCTGGTGGCGGCGTTGTTGTCCGTGTGGACGATGATGGCGGCCTGGAGATCTGCGGCGCCGTCCACCGGGACGCTGCCGTGAGCGGCTTCGTCGAGCCCGTGTCTCTGGTCGGCGACCGCTGGGTGACGCTGGAACCTCTTACCCGCGAACATCTTCCAGAGATCGAGGCTGCCGCCGCCGATGGCGAGTTGGGCAGGCTGTGGTTCACCGCCGCGCCCCGGGCGGGAACCGCTGGTGACTGGGTCGACATGCGTCTCGCGATGCAGAAACCGGATACCGGCCTGACATTCGTGGTGCGCGGCCGTGACGGCACCCTGGTCGGATCGTCCAGTTATCTCAACGTCGACGCCCCCAACCGTCGGCTCGAGATCAGCTATACCTGGTACGCCGCTGCAGCACGGCGCACCGGGGTCAACTCCGAGACTAAATTGCTGATGCTCGGCCACGCTTTCGAGGAGTTAGGTTGCGTTGCGGTGGAATTTCGAACGCACTTCTTCAACTCGAACAGTCGCGCCGGCATCGAACGGCTGGGCGCCAAACTCGACGGAGTGCTGCGCAGTCAGCAGATCCTGCCCGATGGGTCGCGGCGCGACACCGTCGTCTATTCGATCCTGGACATCGAGTGGCTCTCGGTGCGCAACAACCTGGTGTTCGGTCTGGACCGCTTCCAGTGAATCTGCAGGTGTGTACGCAGATCGCGATATCCGGTCGATTGGCGATCTGCGCGCACACCAGGCCCGGCTAGCCCGAATCAACGTTGGTGGTCGCTAGATCGGAGCGACCTTTGCGCCCCGCAATGCCGTTGTGCACTGGTCGCAGACGAGAACGGGTCTGAAGTGCCGGCCGCACAACGAATGTGTGATTTCCACCGCGGGACCTTCGCGGTCGGGATACCACCGCTGTGCCCACTGCAGCGCGGTGACCAGCACCGGGAAGAAGGCACGGCCCTTTTCGGTCAGCCGGTACCGGCCGGCGGTACTGACGAGGATCCCTTCGGCGCCGAACACCGACAGTCGGTCTGCGATCGTGCCGGGAGGAGCGCTGAGCTGTGACTGGAAGTCGGTGAACCTGGCGGCGCCGACGAACGCGGCGACCAGCAGCGCGAACGCCCAGCGGTCACCCAGCACGCTCATCGTCTGTGGAAACAGCAACCCCGCATTGCCGCGGCGATTGCCTGAACGCCGACGGTTCGTGGTGGACGGAACGGAGCGCTCCCAGGATCCGCTCGGTCCCCACTGCGCCACAACATCTTTCTCGGTCACCGCCGCCCCGCACTCCTCGCAGGTAATCTGTGGCGCGAAGTCGCTGCCGCACGCCTCGTGGCGCATTCCGGGCAGCCGCTGAGTATGGCCGGGCACCCAGCGGCGTTCCCATTCCCAGATCGACGTCAGCACCGGCCACAGGGACCGACTCCGTGCCGTCACCGGATACTCCGAACGTGGGGGATTGGTCTGGTATTCACGGCGGGTGAGGAGTTCCCCAGCGACCAGCGCGTGCAGCCGGCCGGTCAGCACCGAGTGGGAAACGGGCAGTGCAGTAGCGAATTCGCCGTAGCGTGTCGCACCCAGCAACGCGTGCTGGATGATTCGGAGAGTCCATTCGTCGCCGAGTACCTCGAGCATCCGGGCCACGGCGTTGGGGCCTTGCGCCAACTAGAGGCCGATCGCGCTGGCCGCGTTGTCGGTCTCCCGCCAGCGGCGAATGTCGGGTCCCGCCGCCCAGGTCGAGTGCGTACCACTCGAGATTCGTTCGGGAAGAGCCAGTTTGCACACCGGCCCAGCCTCGACCTGAGCCGCGTCGAACACCAGACAGTAGGAGGCGTCGGCGGCCATGTCGGTGATGAGCGTTACCAGATACCCGTCGTCCTCGGCCGAACTTCCCACACGGGGGGCCATCGCCGTCTCGCTGCCGAAGACCCCATCTCCGA
>Ga0114921_10000559_pt1 | contig 15846 bp, 12 predicted proteins | sample BentaG_FD_87016 | JGI IMG/M metagenome (GOLD analysis project Ga0114921, IMG submission 87016) | Deep subsurface microbial communities from South Atlantic Ocean to uncover new lineages of life (NeLLi) - Benguela_00093 metaG | ecosystem: Environmental > Aquatic > Marine > Oceanic > Sediment ...
CCATTTAAGTTCTCTTTTTTGATGGCATATTCTTTGAATACAGACATTTGGAGTTATAGAGGAATCCATGAAACTTAGTTATTGACGATGGGTTCTGTTCTAAGTAGCAATACGTACCTTTACGTGTAAAAAGGGCGTAGCTACGGCGAACTTGGGCTTCAACGTATCATGTGGAGATCTCGCGAGTTCATCGATCTCCTTCCACTCCACCCCTGTCTGGGTGAACCCTCCCACCACGGCTGTGACCTGCTGTTCGAACCACAACTTGTCGTGGGGAAGACCCTCCATTCTTAGGTAGATGTTGATGGCGGCGTTCAACTGTCGGTCTATCCTCAAGCCGCATTGCCCACACTCGAATAGCGTTCCTTTCAGGTCTTTATGCAACCACCCACATCTGGAACATTTCTTCGAGGTATAATACGGCAAGACGAAGTTTGCACAACTTTTATACTCCACCTGGCTCATTATTTTTCGCCAGTCGGTGTGGGACAACTCCCGATTCCAGCGCCGTCTCCGCTTTTTCGTCATCCGTAACTTGTCCAAATCCTCAAATCCGTGTTTACTCGCTATGCTCACCATTTCATTGGTTATCTGGTGCAATAGTTGAGTTACACGGTTTCTCTCCCGGTGACGGTATTTGTTACGCAATTTTTTTCCCGTACGCTTTTTCTTGGAGGCAAGTTTATTTATTCTTCGCCGCTTGTTGTCATACGTCGTGTGAAGGGTATGCAGCGGCTTCAAATCGATCCTAATCCAGCCCAGTTGCGGGGAAAAACCATCCAAAGAATACTTGTTGGCGTCCCAGCCGATCTTGATTTCCTGCTTTGGCTTTGGACGGTGATAATGCATGGGTAGGTGAATATGCGTGGTAGTAAGGACGGGCTCGCCCAGCACACCATTAAGCGAAAAATATCGTTTGGAAAGGTCAATGTAGACGAACGTTCTCGGTTTTATGGAGATACGCAGTCGCTCTCCTTCTAGTTTCAGCTGGGTCTGTTTCACGCGGGCAAAAAACCGCTTGACCACCGGCTGCGTACGGGTACGCCTGCCGCTCATATAGTTCTTTTTCCAACTTTTAATAATAGAGAAGGCAGTTTTTATAGCAGAATCGACCCAATGGCGGGTATAGTTCCATTGTTGAAGGTAAAAATGCCGCATCGCCTTTTTTAAGGAATAATCAGGGATGGTGGGCAGTATGCGATACTGTTTTTTACCCCTAATTTTCTTTTGTGTCCATACAATCTGCCTCCATATATCAGAAAGCATGCTATTGAGAACACGCCTGTAGTAGAGGAGAAATTCATACAGGTCGAGGTTATGCGTGAGGGAGTAGGTCTTGAACAGTTATAACCACCGTTTTTTGTGATGTTAAAAAAGTTTACGCCATATAACTATGTGTACGCTATTCTATTTAAACTTTGCTGTCTTTAATCTACTAGGACGGCTCAAAACGAAAAAATGATTCATTTAAACGAAAAAATGATTCCTTTATTTCCATTTAGTTCCATAGAGTTCTACATTTTTTTATTCTGTGACGATGGCGTAAACTTTTTATTTACTACAGTCAACTTTTTCCCATATCTATCTACATACACTTCATGTAGATTTCTACATACTAATTCTTGTTAATATCTCGTTTAAAGTATTGGAGGTATAAAGAATATGGCAGCAAATTTAGGTGGAACACCTATCCTTCTATTAAAAGAAGGAGCACAAAGAACTGAAGGAAGAGATGCACAAAGAAACAACATCGCCGCTGCAAAGGTTATCGCTGAAGCTGTTCGTACATCCCTTGGACCAAAAGGTATGGACAAAATGCTCGTTGATTCGTTCGGTGACGTCGTTATAACAAACGATGGTGCAACAATCTTAAAAGAAATCGATGTACAGCATCCAACTGCTAAAATGATAGTCGAATTAGCAAAGACACAAGACACGGAAGTCGGCGACGGAACAACAACTGTTGTGGTACTCGCAGGTGAACTATTAAAGGCCGCAGAGACACTTCTTGAATTGAATGTTCATCCCACAATCCTTGTCGAAGGTTATCGAAAGGCAACAGACAAAACTCTTGAAATCCTTGATGGATTTGGAGTATCAATAAATATAGACGATGAAGCGATGCTCAAAAAGGTAGCTATGACCGCAATGGGTTCAAAAATGGTTGCATATTCCAGCGACTATTTGGCAGACTTAGCCGTTAAAGCGTGCAAGCAAGTAGCAGATCAAGTCGATGGACAGTGGAAAGTGGATATCGAGAATATTGCTATCCAAAAACAAAAGGGCGAAAGCTTAGAAGACACTAACTTAATTAACGGAATTGTAATGGATAAAGAGATTGTGCATCCAGGCATGCCTAAAATTATTAAGGATGCTAAAATTGCGCTTCTCAGCAGTTCTTTAGAAATTACCAAAACTGAATTCGATTCGAAAATAAACATAACAGATCCGACCCAAATGCAAGCATTCCTCGACCAAGAGGAAGAAATGATCAAAGAAATGGCTGACAAGGTCAAAGCAGCTGGCGCAAATGTCGTGTTATGCCAGAAAGGTATTGATGACATAGCTCAACACTTTCTAAGTAAGGAAGGCATAGCCGCTGTAAGGCGAGTGAAAAAATCTGATATCGAAAAACTCGCTAAAGCGACAGGTGCCCGCATCGTATCAAATCTTGACGAACTTATGCCAGAAGACCTAGGTGAAGCCGCAACGGTAGAAGAAAGAAAGATTTCTGATGAAAACATGGTTTTTGTAGAAGGTTGCAAGAACCCAAGAGCAGTAAGCCTCTTAATTCGAGGCGGAACAGAACTCATCGTTGATGAGGCGGAGCGCGCAATTCATGACGCCCTCTGTGTGGTGAGGAACGTGATTGAAGATGCAACAGTCGTTCCAGGTGGAGGTGCACCTGAGATAGAAATCGCAAGAGGTCTACGCGATTATGCGCGATCTTTAGGAGGCAGAGAGCAGTTAGCAGTTAATAATTTCGCAGACGCTGTTGAGATAATCCCTCGCTCGTTGGCAGAAAACGCAGGACTTGACCCCATTGATACATTGGTGCAATTACGTGCTGATCATGATCAAGGTAATACTAGTTTTGGAGTGAATACAGAAGAAGGCGGTACAACAGATATGTACGCATTAAACATCTTTGAACCGTTGGCGGTAAAAAAACAGGCGATTAAAAGTGCAAGCGAAGCCGCTCAAATGATCTTGAGAATTGATGATGTCATCGCAGCGTCAGATCTTGGCGCAGGTCCAGGAGGACCACCAGGAGGAATGCCCGGCATGGGCGATGAGGAATATTAGGAGGTAAATGAATTGGCGTTAAACCTTGGAGGAGTGCCAATCCTGATCCTTAGGGAAGGCACAGAACGAACTACAAAAAGGAATGCTCAACTAAACAACATCGCTGCAGGTAAAGTTATCGCAGAAGCCGTTAAATCGTGCCTAGGACCTCGTGGAATGGATAAAATGTTAGTGGACAGCCTAGGCGACATTGTAATCACGAACGATGGCGCAACTATTCTTGACGAAATGGACGTGAAACATCCAGCGGCTAAAATGTTGGTTCAGGTTGCTAAGGCACAGGACGATACTGTGGGCGACGGAACAACTACAGCAGTTATCATAGCTGGACAATTGCTTAAGGGAAGCGAAGAATTATTAGAACAAAAGATTCATCCAACTACAATTGTCGCTGGACTCAAGAAAGCAGCTAAAAAAGCAACCGAAATCTTAGACAAAATGGCAGTTGACATCGATCCCGAAGATGTAGAAACTTTGATGAAAGTCGCCATGACAGCAATGAACAGCAAAAGTATTGCAGGGTCAAAAGAACTTTTTGCGGATATAACAGCTAAAGCTATCGGTCTTATTAAGGAAGCTCGTGATGGAAAACTTATCGCAGACCTAGATAATGTTAGTGTAGTCAAAAAACAAGGCATGGGCTTAACAGATACAGAACTTGTAAGGGGTATGGTTATAGACAAAGAAATTCTTCACCCCGCGATGCCTAAACGGGTTAAAAATGCTAAAATAGCAATTCTAGACGCCGCGCTTGAACTCGAGAAGACAGAATTTGACGCAGAGATTCGAATATCTGATCCTTTCCAAGTCAAAGCCCTTATGGAAGAGGAAGACCGAATGCTCAAAACTCTCGCTGACAGGGTAATAAATACTGGTGCCAACGTGCTTCTATGTCAAAAGGGAATAGAAGACGACATTGTTAGTTACTTAGCAAAAGCCGATATTCTGGCAGTTCGAAGGGTTAAAAAGAGCGACATGAAAAGACTCTCTAGAGCTACTGGCGGTCGGATAGTTAGCAATGTCAAAGAACTCACACCTGACGTTTTAGGAAGCGCAGGCGTTGTTGAAGAAACTACGATCGGCGATGACAAAATGGTCTACGTGCGCGATTGCGCAAACCCAAAAGCAGTTACAGTTGTAATCAGAGGAGGCTCTAGTCAAGTAGTAGACGAAGCTGAGAGAGCACTTCATGATGCCCTATGTGTGGTACGCAATGCAGTTCAAGACAAGAAAATTGTTGCGGGCGGCGGTGCACCAGAGGTAGAGGTTGCTAAAGGACTTCGTGAATTCGCTGGAACTATCGGTGGCAGAGAACAAATCGCAATCGAAATATTTGCAGATGCTTTAGAAGTAATTCCTAAGACTATAGGAGAAAACGCTGGTCACGATCCAATCGATGTGATCGTATCATTAAGAGCAAAGCACGAAACTCCAGAAGGAAAATGGTTCGGAATCAATGTATATACCGGTAAACCCTCTGACATGATGACAGAAGGCGTTATTGAGCCATTAAGTGTGAAAACGCAGGCGATAAAGTCAGCAAGTGAAGCAGCGCACATGATTCTGAGAATCGACGACGTTATAGCCAGCAAAGCTGGTGGAGGACCACCAATGCCCCCAGGCGGAATGGGCGGAATGCCCCCAGGTATGGGTGGAATGGGCGGAATGCCCCCAATGATGTAAAATAGTATCAAGGGTTTTAAACAGATTTAACTTTCCCTCTTCTTTTTTCTATTTTTTAAGTAATAATATTTCTTGATTTTGTTTTAAGTTGGTTACCACGAAATCTAATAGAACATAAATCTCTTATTTGCTGTATTAGAGCTTGAAAGAACGGATGCCATCTACATACTTAATATCATGTGTGACGGATCTGGCATCTCTCACGATTGTATTCTAGAAAAATCTAGCCATTAATTAGTTATAAAATCAACCATGAGATCAATGAATATAGAAAAAGAAAGCACCTCCACTCCCCTACCGAGCAGTTGAAAACCAATATTCAAGACTATAGTTAGTTCAAGCAATTATGATTTTCAAGCGATCAATGACTTCTTCACAATCATAGCATTCCCATGTATACTCGCCTTCTCTACCATTTTCTGAATGAGTTATTTGAAAGCGAGCTGTGACCTCGTGATCGCATTTAGGACAAATTTTGCTTTCCATAGTTAATACAGACTCCATAGATGTTTTACATATTCAAACGTTGAAATTTTGACTCTGGAGTTCACTTCCAGAGTTCTAGACCTAAATATATGTCGTTCTTTTTAAATCTTCTGATTAAATCACCTATTTGAGCCTTTACATTTGTAATATTCACGAAGCCCTCGTGATATCTCCTAGACTTGATCGAAATTTACATGAATATGTCTAAAAGATGTTATTTCAATCATTAAACAGAGACAGGTTATCCGCGACATCCAAAGCCTTCCTAACTACGTCTTCAGCATCATTTCCAATGATGTACATGCAGGGCTCAATGCCAAAAGCACCAATATCTGATATACAGTCAGGGACTGTATCAATTGTGCTAATAGCTGATGTTATTCCCCAAGTATCAATGTCTGTGATATCCTTTGGCACATTTTCTCTGTTAAATTCAGATAAAGTGAAATTCAGTTCATAGCAGGCTCTTTTTATTTCTTCGTCATATCTAACGTTCATTACAGCCCGCTTATTTGGATCATATTGCATGATTGTTAAAAGAACTAAGGCAATATGATGCGAAACATTAAAAGCTGGTCTTTCTACGGCTTTAGGTTGCCCTCTAACAAGTACAATTCGTCCTGGGATACCTGCAATATCACTGACGTCTTTTGCGTCTGAAATACCCATTGCAAGGTTTACACGAAGTTCTGGCATAAGTACACTAAAATTCTCACTGTTTTCTAAGAGATTGAGTGCTCGGTCCAGATTTGAAAGCACATTTGTTCGTTCAGAAACTTGCATCGAGTCCACAGTTCTAATTTCTGTACAAATAGTGCATTCATCACCTATTTGAGGGAGTATGCGTTTATGCTCTCTACAAATAAAACTCCCTTCTCTTAAAGCGAAACAACTCTTGCACAGTTCTAAAACCACATCTTTGGCACTTATATTCGATAAAACAATTGATCGTGCCAAATTCTTGGCAATATCTTCAAAACTTGCATCGTTCTCTCGAAATTTTGTATCGGACACATATTTGGAGATTGCGGCTTGGGTCAAGCCAAGAGTCTGAGCTGCTTCTTCTTGGGTGAGTTTATATCTTTCAATTAACTCTTGAGCAACTAATCGTCTTAAACGTGGTAAATACATCTTTACAATGATTTCGCAAGGTGGCCGCATCTTTATCCCAATACAGGTGTCTTTTTTGTACAAGTGCGCCGAATCTACTTTTCTACGGGCGTATTTGAATTTATTTCCATGAATATAAACTCTTTCTTCTTAACATAGCTGGCTCAATAACCTCTTATACCTTCTTTTCCTGTGACTTTTTAAGTAGAGGAGTTTATATGTTCATTTTCTAGATATGTAGATGAAGATAGAAGGCAGTACGCAACTTACTAAATCTTTGAATGAGATGAAACCCAAAATAGCAAACGAATAATTCACCCAAAATACATATGAATTATGAAACTGTGAATTAATCAGAAATAATTATCTCTAACTATCTATCGGTTGACGTTAATCTAAGCATTGGGGCGATAGCTTTGTCAGCACATCTTTCATATGCAAAATATTTGTCTTTACTCAATACCCTAAGGGAACAGTTTCAGGCAATTGATGCTCAAGGTGAAGATGCTTTTAAATGCATACCTGAGGTTACAACTCTTTTTCAAGAGGTGGAGAAAGTCGATAAGGAACTTGCTGACACTAAAGGTATTTTTGCGCGCGGAAAAAGACATAAACTTGAAGAAGAATTTGAAGAAAAAAGTAGCCTTCTGAAAGACCGATTCAATGATTGTGCTCTTTATTTTTATAACATGTTCGTGAAGGTTTTAAATAAACTTAAGCCTTTAAGCAACGATCTAACGATAATAGATTCTAAAAGCGTCAAATCATTGCAAACTTTAAAGACTCCTCCAAGAACTGATGACACTTTTGCGTTTTTTGATAATTTAGCTGATAGTACAAACCAACTACTAACCATCAGCACGTCTTTTCGAAACAAGTTAGTTACGGAAGACTCAAGCATTTTAGATGAGAATAGACTCACTCTGAGAACATATGATAAGTATTTGTCAATTGATCAGGCAAAAACTCCCTTATCAGCCTCAAAGGAAAGAATAACAGAAACTGCACTTGAGGAACTATTGAGGCTACACTCACGACTTTTGGAAGAAAAAGAGTATCTAGAGAGCAGAAGAGATGAAGTTATTTCTCTTCTTCAATCTAAATTATTAAATGACTTATCCTCGCTTGAGACCTATGTGAAAACATCAGAAAAGATAGGAGTTCGGATACCTCCCACATTTCCACAAAACATTGAAACCATTCGAAAAAACTCAAATACAGATAATCTGACTAGTTTACTTGGCCTTGATAACCAATTTGAGAGTATACAGGAAAAATTTGGAAATTTGATAAAAGATTCTGTTGTGAATGTAGAACATGATGTTGTTAACCTATTACTCAATGTAGGTATTACTAAAAAGTCAGAAGTGATTCCTAATACTCCCCCCATCAGCCAAGACGTTTCGGATATAGCCACACTACTTTCCGACTATCAAAGTATGCTTGACTGGAAAAAACAAGTCGAAGGAAACTTGAAAGACCTTTGTTTTGCATTTTTAAATAGACTAAAGCCTGTGATAGCAAAAGGCGGCGAAAATCAGGAATTTCTTAAAGAATTTTATCAAAAAATGGACAACCAACTAAAAGGTAGTGTCGATCTAAAAGAGAAATTAGGCGTAAGTGAAAGTCTTTTAGAAGAACTACCTTCGATTTATCTCCAAATCAATGATAGGGTTAACAAGGAAAAGGAACAAATTATTGACCATATTAAGCTTCTTGAGGGAGAGCTTGAAAGCCTTTCTTCAACAGCAGGTGATAGTCTAGATCAAACAGAAATTTCTCAAATTGGTCTAATGGGATCCATCAGATATTCAACTGATCGCGAAATTACTGAATTATTGGCAATAGAAAAACAATTTGAAGTACAGGTTGCGAAATATTCTGAAAGTTATCAAAGAGCAGCCCAAGAAGAACTGACAAATCTCTTAGAAGATTTACAGACAGTTAGGCCTCCTTTTAATGCATACTTTGAGCCTGTTGTTGAATTAGCCAAAAAAAACATTCACTCAATTGGGGATACAGCTTCCACTTTTGACATTAAGAATTTGCTTCAGGATACTAAAAAGGAAATCGTTGTGAAAGGTGGAGACGCGATAGAAAATATTAAGTATAAATTGACATTGAAAGTGCGTCTAGCAGTAGTAAAGATATTGGAGGGTCAATATCATCTCCCAAAACAGATTCAGGATGCAGTTTCTGAATTAAATGAGATGAAAACCTCAGTATTAGATCCCTATGCGGTTGCTAATCACACTCGCCGTATGATTGAGGTTTACGAGAAGAAAATTGAAGGAGAAATCAATAACTACTTGATTGAAGAAGCGAAAAAACTTGACGAACATCTTACTTCTCTACTTGAAGTCGGTATAGAAAGTGTACAACCACATCTTGAAACTCTTCGAAAGTTATCAACGCTTCTCCCGGGCGAATTAAGTGAAGTGACCGAACATTTTGATAGTATCGAAACGATAAAAACTGATCAAGATTTGTTGAAAGAACTTCGGGCGCAAGTTAATCTTAAAATCTCTGAACTTGATCGTAGTAACTTTTTACTTCGAAAGCATGGCCAGGGAGATTTAATCAAACGATTTGAGACATTAATTATTGGTGTACGGAGTAAAATTGACAAAGAACCTCTCGAATCTTTAATTGGGCTGAGTCTAGATTTAGATGCGGTAATGAATGAGATTAAGTCTATCATCATTGAACTTGACAAAGGAGAAAGCGAAAAAGCTGAGGCCTCTCTCAGTGAAACAAGTAAATATTACGCAACGATAAAAGAAGTCTATAATATGCACAAAACGAATTTTGACACGGTGGTTTACCCTGTTTCTAGAATATCCGAATTGAAGAGCAACTTACTGAAAACTCCTTCTTTGAAGGACGCTACTGACTTCTTTGAGGAAATACGCTCATTAGAAGAAGGGTGGGGTAGAAAAGTTACTGAGATTCATGAATGGCATAAAACACTTCGGGTATTCTTAGCTTCTTTTGATCCAACAGCTTCTGAAGGCGAATTATATCGACAAATAGAGGATATTAAGCGGTCTATTAAGGAAACATATCCCAAAGAGGATATTTCATCTTATCTCTCATGGGCTGCAGAGGAGATTGTGGAAACAATGTTAAAGAAGAAGAAGAAAGAGACAATAGAGAAGGAGGATACTTCATCGTGACATGGGAATCTGAAGAAAAAGAGATCTCACCACGCGCAGAAGTCTTTGCGATTGGTCTAGGCGAGTGTGGATCAAATCTTGTTGGTGCCTATCTCAAGAAAAGTGCTGAAAGAGCGCTTCCTCCAAGAATACGCGGATACTTGTTAATGAATACAGATAGGGCAGATATACAAAAAGTGAGAACGTTATATGACATTCCAAAGTCACACACGCTTCTATATGGCGAATCCGATACTGGTGTTGGTGGTAAATTTTCGGATGGTTATAATTACATACACCAGTCAAAGGATATAATTCTTGACCAATTAACGCAACTAGGTTATGAGGGTGTCTCAGGATTCGTGATATTTTCCTCATTAGGCGGAGGAACTGGTTGTGGAGGAACTCCTGCTTTAATTGAAGTGCTAAAACATCGATTTGAGGTTATGGAGCAACGAAGGATTTTTATCTACGTTATTGGAGTCTTACCTTTTAAAAATCAAAGCAGCGAGGCAGTTAATACTGTTTGGGCGATTACTAAATTGCTACGCAATCAATTACAAGATATAGGACCTGACCTGATTGTTTTGTTAAGTAATCGAGCTATGCTTAATCGGATTCTGAGTTGGAGGTCTGGAGTTATCGAAGATTTTCTTTCGAAAGAATTGGATATCGATGTAGGAGATATGAGTGATATAGAAAGATTAGTTCCTTCTACTCTAGAGGATGAAAGTCAAAGCGTCGCATTAAAGAAGCAGGAGCAAACTTTCATTGATTTGGTCAACCCACTTGCACTTGAGGTAACAGATTACATGCTCAGTCCGGGTGTAGTTGAATCAGGCAAGCGTGTTTTCCCTACTACCGACCTGGCAGATTATTCGCACAAATTAGATCCGATTATCGTCCCCTGCTTGTATACTGACGTTGGATTCATCCCATCAGCAGGAAATATTCCCGCACAAATTCAAAGAATTGTCGATCATACAATTTTCCAATGTAGTTATTCCGAAATCGGGAAGGATCCAAGGGCAGAAAGCGTCTATTACGTATTTTCAGGTCCATCTGCAATAACTCGTCCAGAATTTGATATGCATATTAAGGCGGGGCTACAAAAATATGTTCTGCCTGGAGCTGCTATAACTCCTTGTTTTGTTCAGTTTACAGACCAAGAAAAGGTCACAGATGATACCCCAGCCGATAAAAAGCAATCAAGCCTTTTGGTATTACTTGGGCTTCCTAAAATACCTGAGATCAAGGACATCTTATTTGAAGCAAACCAACTAATCAAGCTCCATTCTGGACCATCGCCAATCAAACGTGAATGGTTTAGAAGAAGCAAAGGTACCACAAAAGAGGCCCTAGAGAAGGCCTTAGGGGATCTGAAAGAACTTTTTGGATATTATATGTTCGAAACAACAGAGGAAATGTCTTCAGGTGAATCGGCTTGAGTACAGATGAGTTAATTGAAAAACTTTGGACAGTTTCCACTATAAACACGGTTCTGATCAATTTACTGCTAAATTCTCAGGTGAATAAAAATCTCCCTCCTCTTCCAGTAGTCAAAAAAATGCTTGATGGTAGCAAAAAACAAATGGCGAAGGTATTATCGTCACCCACAGATTCCTTCATTGAATCAGCCATTGCATTAACAAATAAAACGTTGCTACAGATCGATAGTATTATGGAACAGTTATATGTAAGTACGATAAAAACTACCGAAGAAAAAGAAGAGGAATTTCTCTTCTCTGATGACGGCCTATTTCAATTAGAAGAAGAAGTTAAGAAGCGACACGAAGCAGAGGTGAAAACCAAACAATTGCAAGAATTAATTACTCACCAGGAGTTAGAAGAACCAGAGGAAGAGGAAAAAGAAAAACCTATGTTTGCCAGACAGAATGATCCAAACGATGAATGGGATTATCTCGAACATTTAAATAGGCTTTTTGATACATATCGTCAGAATTCGCATATGCTTCTACCACTGTTCTGGCATACCGCGGCAAAGGAACTTCTCTCTTATGAAAGCGACACTGAAGAGCATAAATTTGCCATTAAAACTCCTGCTGAAACTATTTATCGTCTTATTCGCACATTTCTTAGTGAAGCACCGTTTGCGCGTCTTATGCAAGATATGAAACAAAAACATAACGATTCAAACCTGTCTCTGAGTTATTTGGATTCAATCAAAGAGAAGATCAATGAATACTATGTGCGTGTAGAAGCTGATTTAAAAAACGAAACCGACTCCGATAAGGTTATTGTAAAAGCCGAACATGAACTTGAAACTTTCGATATGGGCACAGCAAACCTTGAAAAGCGAGTGTTGAAATATGTCCGTGATGTTTGTAACAGTTTATTAACTCAAGCAAAAACTATGTCTCATCGAAATGAGTTAGAGAGTATCATGTATGCTGAAGCAACAATTATGCTCTCACGATTAAATGCGGTTATGATCGCGACTCCGCAGATGGAGTTTTTATTAAGAGCAATGAAGCCATGATAGCCAACATCTTTGCAAACCGCTACTAAATTGATTATATGCATTATTTTTTTCTTCTAATAATTCATAATAAACACATTTTTTATGGAAACCTCGATGAGTTTCAGTAAAACTTTAATTATATATTTGAAAGCTAAGACTTCTTAATAGTGAAACTAGTTCCATGTGCTAAATTGACAGAAAATTCCTCTCTAATAGTAGTGAAGGGGTGATTTTTATAACTAAGGCAGCTGTAAATCAATTGGAAAAGTTTTTCAAGCCCAAAGCGGTGGCCGTTATTGGCGTTTCACAGAATCCAGCAAAAATTGGACATATTATTTTTAAGAGCCTTCTTGAATCAAAATATGGCGGGAACGTTTATCCCGTAAACCCCAAAGCGAGAATCATTCTTAACCATGAGGTTTATTCCTCAATACTTGATTGCCCCGATGATACTGAATTAGCGGTAATCACAATAGCAGCCCAGTATACCCCTCAGGTTATTGAACAATGTGGAGAAAAAAATATACATAATATAGTTATTATTAGTGGTGGATTTAAAGAACTTGGAACTGAGGGTGAATCTCTCGAATCACAAGTCGTTGATATTGCGCGAAAAAACGGCATTCGTATAATTGGTCCCAATTGTATTGGCGTATATGATGCAAAAACAAAAGTGGAAACATTTTTTCAGTCACATGATCGCATGATTCGTCCACATTATGGTCCAATCTCTTTTCTAACTCAAAGTGGCACATACGGCGCCAGTTTCTTGGAATTACTTAGTGAAGATGGTCTTGGAGTAAGTAAATTTGTAAGCTATGGAAATAAAGCAGATGTTAATGAGACGGATATGCTTCAATATCTTGCAGTGGATCAAGACACAAAAGTCATTGCAATTTATCTTGAAGCTATTGGACGAGGCGAGGGGAGAACTTTTTTCGAAGTCGCAAAAGAAGTCATTCGCAAAAAACCGGTTGTTATTTACAAAACTGGAACTACAGCTGAAGGAACAACTGCTGCAAAAAGCCATACAGGGCATTTAAGCAGTCAGGCTGTCGTATATAATGGAGTTTTTAAGCAAACAGGAATTCTTTCTGTCAAAAATTTTGATGAACTTCTTGCAGTGAGTAAAGCGTTGGCATTTCAACCACTTCCCAAAGGGAATAAATGCGCATTTGTTTCTAATGGTATAGGCCCGGTAATTGCTATGATTGATGAGGCAGTGAAAAATAAACTTGAAGTTGCAAAATTACAGGAAAGTACTAAAGAACACTTGCGGGAGAGTTCTCCACCTTTCTTCGTTGTCGATAACCCAGTTGATGTTACGGGATCTGCTACCTCCAAAGATTATGAGATTACAATGGACGCGTTTCTTGCTGATCCAGGTGTGGATGTTGTCCTGCCTTGGTTTGTGTTTCAAGACACTCCTCTGGATGAAAACATAATTAATGCGCTCGATAAAATGAACAAGAGACAAGAAAAGCCGATTCTAGTGGGGGCTCATGGTGGTCCTTATACGAAGAAAATGACTAAATTAATACAAGAAAAAGGGATCCCAGTTTTCGACCAAGCAGGAAAAGTAATTGCCGCAGCATCGGCTCTTTATCGCTATACAAAATTCCTTTCCAGAGAATCTTAACCTAAATCTGAAGTCTGATTCTTAGACGTTTTCGAAACGTAAAACAAACTTATTTGCTGGTCTTCATTTATTCATTGGCTGTCTAGAATCTCTAATCTGTTTATCACGTCTACTAGCCTCTCACTAATGCTTACGGTATCTTTTAGAATTTTTGCGCTAATTCTTTCTTTTACATCTTCTTCGAAGCGTGCACCGCCTAATATTATTTGAAGACTACTCGTTAAAGCAACAAGTAATTGTTCAACTTGTTTATGAACATCTCTAAGTTCATCTACTTCTTTTCGGATAACTGGCATTTCTATCGCTTTATTCTTTTTCTTTTAATTTATTTAATTCATTCTTGCGATTCTTCAGGTTTAAAAAAAAGTGCTCCGATTTCTTTTAATGCCTTTTTCACTGAATCTTTCTTGCCACGTACTCTAATGATATTATTTTCTTCAAATTCTACTATAACTCCACAATTTTCCGCTATATCCGATACACGTTCAACTGGCAGTTCTTTATCATATGTAATCCGTGCAAAACCCACTTCTTTGTCTCGTGGAATGTCTTTCACAAATCTCACAACTTCCGTATTCGTCGAATTTTTAGTAGATGTATCATTAGCCACATTGGCAAGTTTTTCTTTCCATAAATCCACAAAATCCTTACCGCGTTCACTTGCGAACGCAAGAAGCATTTCCTTAACTCTTAACAAAGCAATTTCTAATTCATCGACGAACTCGAAGTTCTTTTCAAGCGCTTCTTTGCCATAGAGTTTCAAATGGGTTAACAAGTAGCGAGCATGTCGTAAATCTTTGTTTATTGACAGTGGAATTTCAATATTTTCGCGATTTAGTTTGCCGAAAAGTTCGTGGAGAAGTGACCACGTCTTCTCTTTCAATTTTATTTCATCAGCGTCCATGTCTATCCCTTCAGTTTGTAATATAGTATATTTTATAGACAATTTGGGCATATAACTTAATGATATGTATTTCTGTTTAGACAGAACTCTTAGGGAAATGTAGCTGAAATAGAAAAAGAAGTTAGATCAAGATTATTGATAAGGATTGTTAAGTTAATGGATTAAATGAATGTTTTGAAACGATTGTTATACATTCATTGATAATTCTAAAACTAAGAAATACAATGGATAGTATACGTTCACTAGGAAAAGATATTTCGGTTGTATGTTTCTCCACGTTTAATCTTTCTGAAATATTAAAAAAAATTTAAATTGCGTTAAAGCACAATTTCACGCAACTAACTCAAAATCCAAAAATTTGCTCGCTATCATTGGTAGAATAACTCTTGTACCAAAACCAAAATAATTTTTGAGTTCTTATTACAAATAGGAGGCGTCTCTTTGCCTGAGAGAAAAATTGCAATAATGGGTGTAGGAAACACTTTGCACAAAGATGAGGGGGTAGGAATTCATGTAATACGTGCTTTAGAAAAGGGAAAAAAAAGGCACGAAGAATTGAGAGATGTTGAATTAATTGATGGAGGTACAGGAGGTCTTCTTCTCCTAAAATTGATAGAAGATTTCGATACAGTCTTTATAGTTGATGCTGCTTTAGGAGGAGGAAAACCCGGCGATATCTACATTTTAAGTCCAGAGGAACTTTCTCAATCTCCAGACTCTCAACGTATGTTTTCAGCCCACGATATTGACCTAACATATACTCTTCAAGTAGGTAGAGAACTGGGTATGCAAACTGAGGTCAAAATTATAGGTGTTGAACCAAAAGAATATGCTTCTCATGGTTTAAATCTTTCACATGAATTAAGCAATAAAATCCCTGAAATAATAAAGACAGTCGTAAATGAAGTCAAAAGACTTAAAACGAATTTAAAGTAATCAACCGATGAAATCCTCTGATTTGTTGTGTCCAATTCTGTAAAATACATTCGAAGACGATCTGAGTGATATTTGTGAAAAAAAGGAGTCTAATAGTCCTAATTGTTCTCATATTAAGTTTTTACATCACATTGCTAAAAATTGA
>Ga0114921_10000560_pt1 | contig 15835 bp, 14 predicted proteins | sample BentaG_FD_87016 | JGI IMG/M metagenome (GOLD analysis project Ga0114921, IMG submission 87016) | Deep subsurface microbial communities from South Atlantic Ocean to uncover new lineages of life (NeLLi) - Benguela_00093 metaG | ecosystem: Environmental > Aquatic > Marine > Oceanic > Sediment ...
AACCTTTCCGTCTTATGCCAAATCCAGCGGTGTAGCCGAGTTGTGGGTCGCCTTCAATTGCATCTTTTTTGTATCTATAACCACCCCTCACAGCGAGGGTGTTCAAAAACAGGTATTCCCCTCCAAACAGAAACTTATTGTGCCCTTTTTCAGGAATTACAACATCTGCGGTAACTATCGCATTTTTAAATGGTTCGTAAGCCATTCCTGTTCTTATCGAAGTTGGGAGTTCATACATCTTTTCATTGAATCCCATCTTTGGACCAAATTCTTTGACGCACAGACCAAATTTCAGTCCATCAAAAGGAGTCTGATAGATGAGACCAAGGTCGCAACTGACACCGGTTGCTCCCATATCAGGCAAATTTTCACGGAGGATTTTAAATGTCACTCCTGTCTGAATTTTTTCAGATTCTTTTCGAGAATGACTTAAAAGAAGAGCAAAACTACTCGCAGTCTGTTTTCCTATTAAATTTCCGTATACATCTCTCTTTTCTATATTTCCTACTTCAAGAAAGTTCATTCCACCCGAAATAATGCCGTTTCCAATAGGTTGATTATATCCTGTAAATTCATGGTTAATATTGGAATACCACGCATTGTGCACCCCATAGAAAGAAATCGATTTCAGGGTAGCAAGACCAGCAGGGTTAAAACTGAGACATTCACCATCACCAGAGATAGCAGTAAAAGCACCGCCCATCGCCTGAGCCCGGGGGCCTATCCCAATCTTAAGAAAACTGCATACAGTGGTTGACTTTTCAAAATGTATCTCTGTACCAGAGATTATTGTAGAGAAAAAAATAAAGGGAAGAATGACTTTCCATTTCATCTTATTATAATTTTTTTCTCAACCGACTCGGAGTGTCCAGACATATCAGATGCATTTATACGATAGATATAAATCCCCGGTGCCACATCACCAACATCCCATTTAGTAACAATTGTTCCTATTCCAAAGGTTTCAAACCTTGCTACCCTGTCAAATGCTATATCGAATATGTCTATTGTAATTTTGGAATATTCCCTTACATAACATCTGAATTTAACCTCACCTGTTGTGGCTGGATTTGGAAAACAATACGCCTCTGATATTGGAAGTAATTCTAAATATCCCTCAACTACTATCTTGGAACCGACGACAGGTGGGGTTTCGAACTCGAGGGTCCTTGAATTTTTATTGAACTTGGCCTCATTTCCGTAAGGATTAATTATGCCAAAAAGGAGGGCCCCTCTCTTATTATAGGCATTATATGCTTGCCAGAAGATTCCGACTTCGCCCTCTTTATTTACATCTATTGCTGGAGAATGGTACTTTTTCCACGTATCTTGAGAAACCTTCTGGGGAGTACCCATATCTTCAGAGACATATATATGAATGCTATCTCCTTTATTTTCTTTCCATGCTGCCCAGATTTTACCACTCGGATTTGCTTTTGCTACTAAATAGGAAACAGATTCAATACTTGCCAGTGTATAAAGAGTAAATCCACCTCTGGTACCAATAGCATACCTTATTCGGCCTGGTTCATACCACAGAATATACACCTTGCCGAAATGGTTTACTAAATTTAACCGTTGTTTTGAGCAATCACTCGAGTCAACTAAAATGGGCGAACAGAAATTACCACCTAAATTATCAATGTAGTAAATATGGTGGTGTGTACGATACACTATTTGAGCCACATCATTGTAAATATTGAAGACCAGTTCACTTATATGGTCCTCGCTTTGCAAAATTTCAACCTCTCCAAAAGTGTCCCCTTGAGATTTCACAAAATAAATAGTATAGTTCTCTCCATCATATCCTATCCAGATTATACCAACTTCATCATCGGAAAAGACATCTATCTTTGAATAATCACTGTGTTTAGCAGTATCAGATATAACGATTGGTTCGCAAAAATCCCCCGAGACATTATCAGTATAGCAAATATAATATTGTTCCTTATAATGATGTTTCCACACAATTCGCGCATTTCCTTCAGAATCGAGCACCATCTCAGGAGAGTTACAATGACTATCATAATAGATAGCGCTGTCCAATTTTACATATTCAAGAAAACTGTCTTCCTGAAATTTTATAAAACATATACTGAAATCGCGTTCGTCCCATACAAAATTTGCAACCCCTGCTGTGTCAACAGCCATTTTAAGATGATAGGGATAATAATATTCAACAGAACAGACCTTTGGTGAGAAAAAGTCTCCTTTTGAATTGTTCGTATAATGGATAGCATTTAAATTTGTCCACGCAAGATGCACCTCATCTTCAGGACCGTAAATTATTTGATTAAGACGGGAACTTCTATAATAAGAAGAATCTATCTCTTCTATCCAGAATCCGTTGGGTACACACCATTCTCTATCTCCATCAGTCACATCGAGTATCGCAATTTGAGAAGGGTTGTCTTCATTATCATCGGATAAGTCTGCTGTCACAGATGAAGGAAAGGCAATGGATGGGTTGGAGATTTGAAAAGTTCTGTTTACGCCATCTATTCCTTCGGTGATTTCTTCAACGATTTTACCGCAAAAACTCGGAGTGGACCAGAAGAGTAAAAAACAGATAATAACTCGACACATTGTCAGGAAGATTCCAGATAATTTTTTACGAATTCAAGTTCCTTTTCCTTTGTCTTTATCTTTCCATCAACTTTAGCGAGCAAGGTCTTTTCCAATATCTCTTTGTAGATTGGTCCTTCTTCTATGTTCATTTTTTTCAAGTCTTTTCCAGTAATTTCCAAACGGACCTTCGAATATTTGTCTAAATATTGTCCTAATTCCTTTTTGCTTACAGAGGAAAGAAAGTAGATAACCTCTCCAGGCAACTCCCTGCAAAATGTATAAACCTCACTCGGCAGTGGATCTTTAGGAAGTTTTTTTAGTCTTTCCTTAGCTATATGTAATTTGATAATAGCTTCTTCTTCTTTTTTAGTAAATCCAAGCCTCTTTCCTATCTCTATTGATGTTGCAAGTGTGGTGCTGTATACGAGTGGTAGAAAATAGAGAAACCAGACTTTGATATCTTTGCGTCTTATATCAATTTCATCATAGAGTTCGAGCGAATCCCCAATTTTGAAATTTTTATTTATATGCAAGAATAGTCCGAGTTTTTCTAAATTTGCCATCGCTTCTTTCGGATATTTCTCTTCCAACAGAAGGACCAATTCATGTTTTATCCTCACGGGTGTCAATTTTTCTATCAATTTGTCGTGTAGAGCTTTTCTCATCAATTTGGATGTGTTAGACTCAATTTTGAATCCATATCTAACTTTGAATCTTATCGCTCTAAATATCCTCGTCGGGTCGTCTACAAAACTCTTTTCATGATGTATGCGAATAATGCCTTTTTTCAAATCTTCATATCCATTAGAGTAATCAACCAACCTTCCAAAATTCTTATTCACGCTGATAGCCATACTATTTATGGTAAAATCCCTCCTCATCAAATCTTGCCTTAAACTCCCCTTGCTTACTAAAGGGAGGGCTGCGGGTTCGGGATATTTCTCTTTTCTGCAGGAAGCGATATCGACCCTTAAATTCTTTGAGAACACCAGGGTTGCTGTATTAAACTCGGGGTATTTTTTAACCCGCACCTTTTTTTTTCTTTTTGTAAAATTGGAGACGAAAGAGATGGCATCACCTACGAAAACGAAATCCATGTCCAGATTTGGATATTCGAGGATTATATCTCTGACAAAACCGCCAACTAAATATAATTTTGACTTTTTCTTATCAGCGAAGTCCCCGAGTTCTCGTAAGAACTCCAAATGTCTCTTTGGCAATCTCTCCAAGATTTTAGAAGATAGGTTACTCATAGTGCCATGTTAGCTGTTATAAAGCTTTTAGCCTTTAGCCATTGGCTTTAGAATTGTCTAAATCTTTCTCTATTCTTTTTATAAGTCCTTGAAGCATTTTGCTGACCTGTAAACTTAATGTTTCCATTTCTTTGTATTCTCTATTATCTATGAAATTTAACTCTGCTGAAAGATAAATATAGTATCCTAACTCATTACATGAAGATAGCGATGTGTAAAGAAAATGAATATATTCTTTTTGTCCTTTTCTTCCAGCCCCTTCAACAATATTTGCTGGTATTGATACCGCAGCACGCCTCATTTGAGAAATAAGGCCAAACCACTCACTTTTAGGAAATTTCTTGGTCATATCATATGTTTTAAGCACAAGTTTGTGGGCCAACTTCCACACTTCTAGTTTCTTATAATCCCTGCTCATTTTTCATTTTTAAGGCCAAAGGCTAAAAGCCAATGGCTAATAGCCTTTTTTAGATAATGAGGCTTTTTCTATCTCTTCCAATATCTTTTCGGCCCTCGATTTAGGGTCTTTTGCTCTCGTTATTGACCTTCCTACGACGATATAGTCAGCACCCGAGGAGATAGCTTCTTTTGGGCCTAAAACTCTTACCTGATCACCCAATTCATCACCTTTAAGTCTGATACCAGGTGTTAATACTATAAAGTCTTTTCCGCATTCCTTTTTAATATATTTAGCTTCAAGAGGAGAGGCAACGACCCCATCACAGCCAGAGCTCTGTGCAGCCCTTGCGAGAAGCGCCACTTCTTCGCGCAGACTTCTCTGTGACCCTATCACATCTTTTAGGAATGCATCGCCTAAAGATGTAAGGATCGTGACCCCTAAAACGATGGGCCTTTTCTCTTCTCTACCACTAAATTTTTTCCATAAGGTCTTCACAGTCGTTTCCATCATTTCAAAACCGCCAAGAGCATGTATATTGAACATATCAACACCAAGGTCACAGATTACATCGGTAGCATTTGCAACAGTATTGGGGATGTCATGGAATTTAAGGTCTAAGAAGATTTTTTTATTTTTTCTCTTAATGAGTGTGATTATTCTGGGACCGTAGGCGGTGAAGAGTTGAAATCCGACCTTGTAAAAATTAACTGTATCTCCGAGTGTATCCATTAGCTTCCTTGCCTCATTATCGCTGGAAAAATCGAGTGAGACTATCAATCTATCTCTTGCTTTCATATAAACCTCCTGTGTTTAAAACTATAAATGAGAGAATACAAGTCAAGGAAAAAACCCACAGTATAAATTTTAATGAGAAAGTACATCAATAAGCAATTGACAATTAGCAATTAATCCCGCACTTATCCTCAGGATTTCTATCCCTGAATTTAAGGATAAGTGCGTGACAAAATCATCCAATTAGCGGTAGCGGTAGCGGTAGTACAGGGTCTTTAGACCCTGCTTTATTTTTTAATCGAGAACGGTCTTAAGACCGTTCGCTACCTTGATAATTTTAATTTGTTTTCTCCCTTTCTCCTGTGCTTTACTCTGTGGACAGTGGTTGTTTTTTTCTTGACAATTCGGTAAAAATTCCTATAAGAAGTAGTTATGAATTTGAAAGGAAAAGAACACTTCGAACTCGGTAAAAGATATTACGAAAGAGGCAGTGTTAGAGAGGCAATAAGTGAACTAAAGGAGGCGATTGAAATCTGTCCGGACTTTGCCGATTACCATGTCCAACTTGGTCTGGCATTTTCACTCGCCGGATTTAATGAGGATGCGATCAAATATTTCAAGAAAGCTCTCGAGGTAAATTCTGATTATATAGAGGCACATCTAAATTTAGGGATAGTTTTGAGTGACTCTGGTAGGTCTGAAGAAGCAATAGAAGAGTTCAACAAAGCGGAAGAGTTGGAAGTTTCAAAGGGCAACCTTCCACATGGTATCAGGGTGAAGATTGCAGATACACACCTGGACCTTGGCAAAATGTATCAACAGATAGGTAAGTACGAATCTGCGATAGATGAGTATATGAAGGTGCTCGAAATTTCGCCCAATTATGTAGATGCAAAGGTAAAACTTGCCCAGGTTTATCTGGATACTAAAGAGTACACGAAGGCGATAGAAGAACTGACGAAGGTTGTGAAAGTAAATCCAAATTATGTTGAGCCAATCATCTCTTTAGGAATAGCCTATTTCAGAAATGGAGAGCAGGGAAAGGCAAAGGAAGAATGGGAAAGGGCTCTGAAGTTGGATCCATTGAATTCGAGGGCAAAGACTTATCTGAAGATGATAGAGTAGAATGAATTACAAAGATACCATAAACTTACCGTCTACACCCTTCCCGATGAAAGGGAATCTCCCCGTAAGGGAGTTGGAAATCCAGTCCTTCTGGGAAGAGATCGATGTATATGAAAAATGCCTGAACCAACCCTCCCCAAAAGGCGATTTCATACTTCATGATGGACCACCATATTCAAACGAAGAGATCCATCTTGGACAGGCGATGAATAAGATTTTGAAAGATATAATATGTAAATATAGAAAATTGCAGGGCTACAGGGTTCCATTCATTCCTGGGTGGGATAACCATGGACTCCCCATTGAGAGGGAGATAATACAGCAGTTCCAGAAGAGAAAAGAAAAACCCACTAAAGTTAAAATAAGAGAGAGTTGCAGAAAATTCGCCCACAACTTTGTTGATGTGCAGAAACAGCAATTTAAAAGACTTGGCGTTATCGCCGATTGGAAGAATTCGTATCTCACTATGTCGAAGGAATACGAGGCAAAGATTTTAGAAATATTTCTTGAGTTCGTTAAGAAAGGATATATTTACAGGGGATTGAGACCTATACACTGGTGTACTACTTGTGAGACAGCCCTTGCGCTGGCTGAAATAGAGTACAAAGATAAAAAGTCTTACTCTTTGTGGATGAAATTTCCGCTAAGAAAAGACAGTAAAGGAGTATTCCAAAATCTGAACAAAGAAAGATGCTTTGCTCTCGTATGGACGACTACACCATGGACTATACCTGCAAATTTAGCATTGACCTTCCATCCAGCATTCGATTATGTGATTGTCGAAATGGACCAAGATTATTATATCCTTGCAAAAGAACTCTTGAAAACTACCCTATCCGAATTGCAAATAGAAAATTACAGGGTTATAAAGGAACTCAAGGGGAAAGATACGGATGGACTGGTATTTAAACATCCGATATTCGACAGAGATTCTATCGCAATTTTAGGTAGATTTGTCACTCTTGAACTCGGAACGGGGGTAGTTCACACCGCGCCCGGTCATGGGAGGGATGATTTTGAAATTGGTATAAAATATAATCTCCCCATACTCTCTCCTGTAGACGAAAAGGGTATATTTACAAAAGAATCGCTTCAATTCAGTGGACTCAATTTAAAAGATGGAGATAAAGCAGTGATTGAGGCATTAAAAAAGGCAAAAACACTTCTAAAAGAAGATAGAATAACTCACTCTTATCCCCACTGTTGGAGATGTAAGAATCCAGTGGTGTTTCGCACCACTGTTCAATGGTTTATGAAGATTGACCACGACCGCCACAGAGAGCGAGCCCTCAAGGCGATTGAAAATACAAAATGGTTTCCTTCTGAGAGCATAAATAGAATAAAGAGTTTTGTCGAATCCAGACCCGATTGGTGTCTTTCAAGACAGAAAACATGGGGGGTAGGCATCCCCGCATTTTACTGCAAGAATTGCAGTGAGCCTGTTTTAGACCCACACCTCATTGAGAAAGTCATCGAAATTCTAAAAAATGAGGGTTCTGATGCATGGTATACTAAAGATGTGTCCGAGTTCCTTCCCGATGATTTTAAATGTCCAAAATGCAGATCTAAAGATTTTGAAAAGGAGAAGGATATATTGGATGTCTGGTTCGATTCGGGCTCATCCCATTTAGCAGTTCTCAAACCCAATGAGATCCCATGCGATGTGTATATTGAGGGCTCTGATCAACACAGGGGTTGGTTTAACACATCCTTGATGGTCGGGATCGGTGCAACCGGTAAGCCGCCTTATAAATCGGTAATAACCCACGGTTTTACCCTCGATGAGAAGGGCTATGCTATGCACAAGTCGGCTGGTAATGCTATACCTCCCCAGAAAATCGTGGACAAATACGGCGCAGATATACTGAGATTATGGGTTGCAAGTTCCAATTACTTTGTTGATGTGAATTGCTCGGATGAGATATTACATAGAATAAAAGATGCCTATAGAAAGATTAGAAATACATTTAGATTTTTACTCGGGAATCTCTTCGACTTTGACCGAAAGAAAGATTTTGTTCCCTATAAGGAGAGAACCGAGATTGATAGATGGATAATGCATAAGTTCACTTTATGTATGAAAGAAGCCGAGGATGCTTATGAAAAGTATGAATTTTACAAAGTCTATCATTCTGTTTATAACTTCTGCGTAATTGCCCTCTCTTCTTTCTATCTCGATGTATCAAAAGATAGACTCTATACTTATGGTGCTAAATCGAAAAAACGGAGGTCTGCCCAGAGTTCTATGTATGAAATATTAAAAAATCTCGCCATAATACTCTCTCCAATATTGAGTCATACATCTGAAGAGGTATGGAAACTTTTGTCCCAACAAGAAGAATCCGTACTGTTTGCTACATTTCCGAAAGTCAATGAAGCCAATTTAGATTATGGACTGGCAGAGAGATGGGAAAGACTCCTCAATGTGAGAGATGGGGTTTTAGTTGCCCTTGAGAAAAAAAGGAATGAAGGTCTGATTGGAAACTCGCTTGAAGCAAGGGTATCTCTTTTTGCAGAGGGCGAAGATTTGAAAACTCTATTGAATACTTATAAGGATGAATTACCAAGTATATTCATCGTCTCTCAAGTAGCTCTCCTTGAGGATAACTCCAGTCTTTCTGCCGATGTGTATAAACATAACGATGAACTATTTATTGATGTGCAAAAAGCAAAAGGGGGAAAATGCGAGAGGTGTTGGATATACTCTGAAACAGTGGGAAAGAATACTCAACACCCAACACTCTGTGAAAAATGTTGCAAGGTAGTTTGTAAGAAGGCGTGATAATATGAGAAAGAATAAATTGAAACATTATGAAAAATTGTTGTTGCAAAGAAGAGCAGAACTTCTTAAAGAACTTGGGATAGAGTCGAATATTTTCCTTTCACACCAGACGGAGTCGAGTGGCGACCTTTCAAGTTATTCTTTTCATCCTGCAGATCAGGGTACAGATGAGGAAAGGAGAGAACTTTCCTCACTTTTAGCAACGCTCGAAGGCAAAACCATTGAAGATATTGACGATGCCTTGAGAAAAATATATTCCAAGAATGGAGAATATGGAAAATGTGAAAAGTGCGGGAACTCAATAGACGATAAGAGACTCGAGGCAATACCATATACGAAACTCTGTTTAGAATGTCAGCGCAAAAGCGAAGGTGTATAAGCCTGGCGTATATACTAACACTCGCGACCGTAGTCTGTGACCAGATAACTAAGGTTTGGATAGATAATCGCTTCTCGTTAAACGAATCATCTCAACTCATTGGTGAATTTTTAAAACTGACCTACATCAGGAATCCAAACGCCGTTTTCGGCATCCCACTCGGTGGCAAAATTTCCTTTATACTCTTTTTAGTTATTATCCCTTTCATATTCATCTACCTTTTAAGACTGAAAGATGGGCACAATATAGAACACATCGGTCTCGCTCTAATCTTAGGTGGAGCAATAGGAAATTTTATAGACAGGATTAGGTTTGGTGAAGTGGTAGATTTCATCGATATAGGAATTAAAAAAACGAGATGGCCCATCTTCAACCTCGCCGATGCTGCGGTGACTGTTGGAGTGGCTTTGATAATAATCACCGAATTACGCAGGAAAAAATGAATGGATTGCTCTTTTGCCTCATTTTTGCAACATCCTTATCTGAAGGTGACTCACTGGTCAGATACAGGGCGGATGAGATAGTCTATTCCATTCCCGAAGAGAGGGTGATTTTGAGGGGAAATGCTGAAGTCAGTTACGGAACAATAAGAATCACTGCTGATAGTATATTCTATGAATATAAAACATATGACCTTACCGCCTACGGCTCACCTGTTCTCTATGATGGAAATGAGAAAATTGAAGGCGAGTCTATGACCTACAATATAGAAAAAAAACGGGGAGAAATCCTGAACGCAAAGACCGAGATAGAAAAAGGTTTCTTCGAGGGCGTGGTTGTGCGTCAGGTCGGAGAGAAGATTCTGGGGATTAAAAGTGGCAAATTTACAACCTGCGATCTCAACCATCCTCACTACTTCTTCGCTTCATCTTCGATGAAGATATACCAGGACGATATAGTGGTCTGTAAGCCCCTGGTGCTTTTTGTCCAGGATGTCCCCGTCTTTTTTCTGCCCTACTGGTTCTTTCCTATAAAAAAGAAGCGCCACTCTGGTTTTCTGACACCGAAGATAGGACAAGATGATGTTAAAGGTAAGTATGTAGAAATCCCATACTATTTAGTAGTGAACGACTACTCGGATTTGACATTTAGACTCGACTATTCAGAAAAAAGAGGATTGAAGAGTGCAATTAGAGGAAGGTATATAGTCAACCCCTTTTTAAGTGGCCACATTGACTATTCTTTTTCAGATGACATAGCATTTAGGAAAAAAATATGGAGTCTGAAGGCAGTCCACGCCCAGAATCTTGGAGCGAAATTCAGATTGAATGGGAACGCAGATTTCATATCGTCTGAAACATACTACGAGATGAGTGAAAACCTTGCCGATAGGTTGAGACGCGAACTCCATTCGCACCTATCTTGCAGCAAGTCTTGGTCGAGTGCTTCGCTCTTGGGTGTATTGGACCACAGGAGGGATTTAGAAAAAGATGAAACGACAGCAAAGATTCCTGGAGTTAGTTTCACTCTATATCAAAAAGAAATTTTAGGTTCCTCTTTCTCTTACAACAATTCTTTCAACCGAACAGTCTACACCATCCCTGATACCAACTATACTCACAGTAAATTCAGCAATCATGCAAGTTTGACGAGACCGCAGAAATTCTTTGGATGGCTGAACATCACACCCAGAGTCAAATACACTTACGCCGTTTACAACAGAGAAAAAGAAGAAAAGGAGTTCCCACATACAGAAGTTTACGCATTCTCAGTGAGCGCGAACACGAAAATCTTTGGACTCTTCAAAAAAGAGATAGGCAGGATTAAAGGAATGGCACATATAATCACACCCTCAGTAGGATACAGCTACACATCGCATACTAATCACACAAAAGATTTTAGCAGTGGTCTTAATTTTGCACTGAGAAACGATTTTGGAATGAAAATAAGGACAGGTGGCGAAGTTAAAAAAATCAGTCTGCTCTGGATTAACACGAGTGGTTCTTATAACTTTAAAGAGAAAGAGAAACCTCTTTCAACGATTTCCAATTCTGTTGGAATAACTCCTTTAAGATTTTTGCGTCTGTATTCCTCTTTCAATTACGATCCTTACACTAAAGAGGTGAGAGGTTTCAAAGAAGACCTCTCAATATCTTTGAGTAAAAAAGTTCTCTATGACTCGATAAGTGTAGATCAGAGACTCTCACTTAGACAGAGTTATATCAAGGGGTATGAGGGAGCGGAAGATAAGATAAATCTTTCAATCGATGTGGACTTCAATCTGACAAAAAATTGGAGAATTTCGTATCACCCAACTTATGATTTAAAAAGAAAAATTTTAATGACGCACACACTAAAAATTTATCGTGACCTCCATTGTTGGGAGGCAGAATTCAACTTCAACGGAAGCAAGGAACACTGGAGTTACGATTTCAAGGTCTCTATAAAATCGATTCCTGAAATCAGACTTAAGAAAGGATTATTCTCCTTCTTATTTCCATGAGTTTCAGACCTCAGAAAAACCACAGATAACACGGAGATTTTTGATTCCACCAAAGGGGTTAGGTTGGTCATTTGAAACGTTGACCCCAATTGTCTACATCGTGGAGATTATCTCATCTATCCAACTCAGGAGTTCTTTTATCTCATCTAAAGTGATGTCACCCATATGTGCAATTCTGAATGTCTTCTCCTTCAACTTTCCATATCCATTCGATATGGTAGCACCTTTTTTACCGAGTTCTTCATTCAATTTTGCAACACTTATCCCTTTTGTGTTTTTTATTGCTGTGAGTGTGTTGGATTCAAACCCTTTTTCTGCAAAGAGTTCAAAATTCTTATTTGCCCACTCCCTTGTGTAGTCAGCCATCTTCTTGTGCCGTTCGAACCTGTTATCCAAACCCTCTTTCAACATATCATCCATCTGTTTGTTCAAACCATAGATAAGGGTAATAATGGGAGTGGTTGGAGTCTGCTGTTTATCATCAAAATATTTTTTAAAGACCAGAAAATCAAAATAGTACCCTCTGTTTTCAATCTCTTTTGCCCTTTCCATTGCCTTTTTACTTACAGAGAAGAGTGTTAAACCCGGCGGCAGGGCTACGCATTTCTGCACACCCGCAAGACATACATCTATGCCCAGTTTATCTACTTCAATTTTCACACCAGCAAGTGCACTCACCGCATCTACTAAAAACATAACATCAGGATAGTTCTTCATAACCTCTGCTATCTCGTACAGAGGATTCATCACTCCCGTAGAGGTTTCATTGAAAACAAAAAGTAATGCATCGAAATCACCTTTTTTTAACTTATCATCTACCATATCTGCACTGATACCTTTCCCCCAATCCACTTCTATCTTTTCAGTCTCTTTACCATTAGCGCTGGCAATTTTCTCCCATCTATCGGAAAATGCGCCGCATACACAACAGAGACAGCTCTTTTTAACACAATTCCTGACTGCACCTTCCATTATTCCGGTAGATGCAGAGGTTGAAAGAAAGGCATAGTCTTCAGTATAGAACAATTTCTTCACTTTTGGCGTTACTTCCATAAGCAAATTGGAAAAACCTTTGCTTCTATGTCCTATCATAGGCTTTTTTAGTTCTTCGAGTATCTCTGGTCTCACCTCTGTGGGACCTGGAATGAAAAGTCTTTTATGCATAGAAACCTCCTTTTACTAATCACACAGATTAAGTTCTTATTTTCTCTATCTTGTCGAGTCTCTCTTTATGTCGTCCACCCTCAAATTCTGTATTGAGCCATACCTTCAAAATTTCCATTGCCTCATCCTCAGATTGATTACCTGCCCCCACACATAGAAAATTTGAATCGTTATGTTTTCTCGACAGTTCAGCCATTCTAACGGATGTGCAGAGTGTGCCTCTTACCCCATCGAATCTATTTGCGGCTATAGACATACCGATACCACTTCCGCATATCAAGACACCTCTGTCATATTTACCTTCGGAAACAGAACGGGCTGTTGGTATAGCATAATCAGGATAGTCAACCCTTTCTTCACTATCACACCCGAAGTCCTTATATTCAATCCCTTCCTTTGCAAAATACTCTTTGAATCTCTCTTTCAGTCTATATCCCCGATGGTCTGAACCTATTGCTATCTTCACAAAAAATATATACAAGATAAAAATTTCTTGTCAATAAAAAAGAAAAGGGGGAAGGTCAAATTTCATCTTCTACCCAGGAGAATTTGCGCTGTAGCGTTTTAGGGTAGTATAACTTCCAGTCAAAATCCACCTTTTTCCCCCAGTTGTAGTAGATGCGTGGGTCAATGTAACTTTTGAGTGAGGTACCTAAATTGTAGTTTCGCGTCTCTTTCATCGCTTTGATTCTATATCGCAACTTCCTTGCAGACTCTTTTGACCTTTTCGTCTTTTTCTCTTTGAGTTTTTTTAATCTCTCCTTTTTCTTTTCCATAGACTTGTGCCAGTTTTTGGGAAGTTTTCTCTTATGATTACAAATCTCTGCTGCTTTGAGATTCGCAACTGTAGCAATATATTTTTTAACATAATCTGGCTTTGAAGCATCGATTTCATTCGCTTTGAGAAATTCCTTGACAACCCTTGATGCGTGATGTGTCCTGAATACCTTTGCAGTCAATCCAGGCACGACCTCACTTAAGAATGCCTTCACATTATCAGACCTGATACCTTCAAAGACGGATGACCCGGAAGTAGAAATGAATTCTTCAAGGTTTCTTACAACCGAATGGGGAAGGGGGACTGTCTTCTGCCATCTCACAGAATCTTTTCCAATGAAATCAAATTCTATTAAACCACCTGGCATAATCTTGATATGTTGGGGTCTAAGTGTAGTTGCTCCCACTGTATCCGCCTCATCCTTCTCTTTCTCATCTCCAACCCTCAAGTTCAATACATCTATGAGATAGCATGTCGTTGCTAACTTTCGCCTTGTTATATCCTCTGAGTCGAGATTTTCTCTTATGTGTCGCTGCAGGTCTTCCACCTTTTCTTTTAGTGCGTCCGCCTGATTAAATTTTTCTATCTCCCTCCTCTGTTTTACCTTTGATGATTCTGAGAACCAGACATATTTTTCTTTCCTGCGAAGTTTATCATCCCATTTTGCAATCCACATCGAATTCGGCTGCCACACACGCTCTTTCCAGTTCCCTTCTGGCATCGGTGCATCGGGTGAGAGATTCAAAATGATGTCGCTCTCATCTGCCCCCCCTTTCCATCTACCACGCAGAGGATGTTTCCCCCGCCCCATAAAGATACAAGGTGGCTCCACCACATAGTTCGAAATCTCAACGGTCTCACCATCAACAATCGCATACCCATATTTCTCTTTCAGTGTTTCACGCTTTAACTTACGTTCAGCAGCGAGTGCTTTCTTCTCTTCTTTAGAAAAATTCGCCTTTTTCTCTTTCTCCCTTTCAACCCACTGTATGATTTCACCAAAATCGAAATCCTCCCATACGGGTCGTATGACAAATTTACATTTTCGATTCAATCCGAGTGCCTTGGAAAAATCTTTGAGAAAATTTTTGCAAAATCTTTTATCCTTTACATAGTCTGTACCAAATTTTTTAACCCAGGCAACTGCCATCTCCTCCTGTTCTGCCGAAAGGTGAATCTCTCTATTTTTAAAGAGTATCTTCATCCCCTTCGCTTCATATTTGGGAGGAGTATATACACCGTTATGAATTAAAGACTTCATTTTGTATCAAGAACCAATGGTTTAATCTGTCTTGTTGACTTGCCATTTTTATCTATGGTTTCAGAATAGAGCAGATATATCCCCAGTTGAACCTTTGCATTCCGTTCATTTTTGCCGCGCCATTCAAAGATAGCAAAACCTCCCGGGTAGGTCTCTGCGATGGTTTTAACAAGTCTCCCTTCCAGATCGAATATCTTCAATATGTACTTTGAACTCTGGTCGATATTTATAAATATCTGCATAACCTCACTACATTTCTTGCACTCACCAAGCCCCCTTCGTATGCCTCACCTGTAGCAGAACATCCACCCGCAAGTGTTCTTGTAGAAATCTCCACGGGTGGAGGCAGGGAAAGATTATGTGAATGGATGGTATATGATGTGACTCTCTTTATTTTGGTCATCCCAAAGTATTCAGCTGCCGAATCAGCAGTAACTGTAATAGAATCACCTCTTGATGGCTGAACTGAATTATCATAATCATAAAAGTAGACTCCATTCCACTGCCCTTCTGTTCTATCCTGCAAAAAGAAATTTTTATAAGTGCCACTCTTGACCGCAGTAACCACACCTGAAAGAGTTACAGACGAATCTTCTAATGGAGATGGATAGCAGTTATCACCACTACCCTGAAGTGAATCATTGAACTGCACATCATAGGTCGTCGTTGTTTTAGCAAAGGCTGGGATAAGAAGTACAATAATGAAAATTCTATTAAAACAAAGATTCGATCTATTGCCAACCACTGCTTTTTGTATTACAAATTATAAAATCATTGTCAAGTATGTTTATCAAAGTCTCTGAAAACCCACAGAGAGCACGGAGATGATAAAAAGAGTTTGTAGGGCAGGGCTTTAGCCCTGCAAATAAAGAAGGTCGGGTTTCCCATACGGATCTGCGACTGTGGTTTCTTTTTCTCTTGACCCTTTGAATGAGGTATAAGGTGTGGGG
>Ga0114921_10000561_pt1 | contig 15828 bp, 15 predicted proteins | sample BentaG_FD_87016 | JGI IMG/M metagenome (GOLD analysis project Ga0114921, IMG submission 87016) | Deep subsurface microbial communities from South Atlantic Ocean to uncover new lineages of life (NeLLi) - Benguela_00093 metaG | ecosystem: Environmental > Aquatic > Marine > Oceanic > Sediment ...
CCTTGAGGTCTTCCTTGAGGCTTGTCTTCTTCACAACCTTGCCCGCTGCGGTTGGGTTAATAGTTCTGGGAAAACCCATAATTAGGCTCCTCTTCGAGCGCAGGGAGTTTACCTTCAGCGATACCAGCGCCACTGCCTTCGCTCTTTTATTCTATGCCGTTGGGCTATTTGCCTATGCTTCGATTGTGGTTATCGTTCGAACCTTCTATTCCTTTCAGGATACAAGGACGCCCGTTAAGATAGGTTGTATCGCCATGGTGGCTAATATAATCCTCAATTTAATTCTAATGAGACCCCTGGCTCAAGGAGGATTGGCGTTTGCCACTGCGCTTGCAGCAATGATTAATATGTCATTGCTGCTGTGGGTATTACGCAGGAGGATTGGGCCTTTTGGTGGGGCCAATGTCATAGGAGCCTTCGGACGGCTATTAGGGGTTTCGGCCATCATGGGCACAGTCTGTTGGCTGGTGGCTCATGCCTGGGAGCCCTTTGCAACATCTCTGGGTTTTCAGGTTCTTCAGGTAGGGACTAGCATCATAGTTGGAGTGGCAACGTTTGGCCTCATCTCTTATCTTTTGAAGATTGAGGAAATGCGCACAGTCCTGCAGTTGGTCACCAAGAGGAGGTAAAGGATGTTTGGCTTCATATTGCGCAAGATATTTGGGACGAAGCATGAGAGGGATATCAGAAGGCTACAGCCCCTGGTGGAGGAGATCAACTCTTTGGAGCCTGCTATATCTATGTTAAGTGACCAGGAGTTGAAGGTCAAAAGATTTGAGTTTAGGAAGAGAATCGACCAGAAGGCCAGGGAACTTGAGCTAGAGTTGAAGGAATTGAGCCGGCAGCTTGAGGAGGCCACCACTCCTGAAGGGAGGGCAAAGATAAAGGCCAGAGCAAAGGGGGTCAGTAACCAGATTTTCGAGGATGTATTGCCCGAGGTATTCGCTGTGGTCAGGGAAGCTGGCAGGCGTGCTATAGGTATGCGTCAATTCGATGTCCAGTTGATCGGAGGTATGGTGCTCCACCAAGGGAAGATTGCCGAGATGGCCACAGGTGAGGGCAAGACCTTGGTGGCCACCCTCGCTGCTTATCTGAATGCTCTGACGGGCGAGGGGGTACACATCGTTACTGTCAACGACTACCTGGCCAGAAGGGATACGGAGTGGATGGGCCCAATCTATGGCATGCTGGGCCTGTCTGTGGGCGTGATCCAACACGAGAAGGCATTCGTCTTCGACATAAAGACCACCGAGACCGGAAGATGGGAGTTAGAGAAAGTGGGAAGGGGGGCTTATTTGCGAGAGGTCCCTCGCCAAGAAGCCTACAACTGCGATGTTACCTATGGAACGAACAATGAATTTGGCTTTGACTATCTGCGGGACAACATGGCCATTAGGCCAGACGATAGGGTGCAGCGCAAGCTTCACTACGCCATCGTGGACGAAGTCGACTCCATTCTGATCGATGAGGCCCGGACCCCTCTGATCATCTCTGGACCGGCTGAAGAATCTACGGATAAGTACGATAGGATAAACAGAATAATCCCGAATCTACGAAGGAGATGGATTATCGAGGAGGAGGAGGCCAGAGCAAAACGAGAGGGAATTGATCTCGAGAGGGGCTACGATGCCAGTGTGGACGAGAAGGCCCATACCTGGACACTGACTGAGGAAGGGGAGGCAAAGTGCGGACAACTCCTCGGTATAGACCTGTCTGACCCCAAAGATATGTCCTATAGAGCTCACATTATCGCTGCCGGGAGAGCCCATGACCTCTTCAAGCGTGATGTGGATTATGTTGTCAAGGATGGTCGGGTGATCATTGTCGATGAATTCACGGGCAGACTAATGCCAGGCAGGAGGTGGTCTGAGGGTCTGCATCAGGCAATAGAGGCCAAGGAGAACCTCAGGATTGCCCGCGAGAGTCAAACCCTGGCCACCATCACCTTCCAGAACTACTTCAGGCTCTATGAGAAGCTGGCTGGTATGACAGGAACTGCAGATACCGAGGCAGGAGAATTTAATGAAATCTATAAGCTGGATGTGGTCGTCATTCCTCCTAATAGGCCACTGGTCAGGTATGAGTGGGATGATGTAATCTATAAGACCGAGCGCGAGAAGTTCAATGCCGTCGCCGACGAGATAGCAAAACTACATCAAGATGGGAGGCCTATTCTTATCGGAACGGTCTCGGTTGAGAAGTCGGAGAGACTTAGCGCACTATTGCGCAAGCAAAGCATTCCCCATGAAGTCCTGAATGCCAAGAACCATGAGCGGGAGGCCCATATCATTGCTCAGGCTGGACAGCGTGGAGTCGTTACCCTCTCGACTAACATGGCAGGCCGCGGGACCGACATCGTCCTGGGCCCAGGAATTGCCCAGCTTAGCGGATTACACGTCATCGGAACCGAGCGCCACGAGGCGAGGCGCGTCGATAACCAGCTCAGGGGAAGGGCTGGTAGGCAGGGAGATCCTGGCTCTTCAAGATTCTTTCTCTCCCTGGAGGACGACCTGATGCGGCTATTCGGTTCAGATCGGATCGCCAGTATCATGGATAGGCTCCATCTGCCAGAGAATCAACCCATCGAGCATCCTTTAGTCACTCGAGCCATCACCACTGCTCAAAAGCGCGTGGAGGTCAGGAACTTCGATATTCGCAAGCATCTGTTGGAGTATGATGACGTCATGGAGAAACAGCGAGCTGTCATCTATGAACAGCGCAGATTGGTTCTAGAGGGGGAGGATTTGGGCTCGCACATTATATCTTGGATTGAGGAGATATTAGATAGTATCTTGGATACTTATATTCCTGAGAGGGCTCATCCGGATGATTGGGACCTACGCGGACTGATCGAGAGAATAAGTCAGATATTTCCCATCGCGTTACAGAAGGAAGACATAGATATCTCTCAAATAACAAGGGAAGGACTGAGGGAGATGCTCCTTGGCGATATCCGCATGGCCTATCAGGCAAAGGAAGCCAGGATCGGCCCCGAGAATATGCGCCATTTAGAGAGACTGGTAATGTTGCAAGTAATTGACGAGAGGTGGAAGGAACATCTTCGTGCTATGGATGACCTCAAAGAGGGGATTGGGCTTCGCGGTTACGGAGGAAGGGACCCCTTGATGGAGTACAAGCGAGAGGGCTTCGAGTATTTCGACGTCATGATCGGAGCCGTTAAACAGGAGGTAGTGGGACTTCTATTCAGGGTTCGGTTGGTAGTGGAGGAGGCCAGGCCCCTTGTGGCCCAGCCAGTCCCTGCACAGCAATTTGTTCATCCCAGATATTCCACCTATGAGTTAGCTGAGCGAGCTGGACCTGTCCGTCAGGCGGGCAGGCCGGCCGAAGGATGGGGTACCAGGCCCGAAGAACCTTCAGACAAGCCCATGCCCTATAGGAGGCCTGGAAGGAGGATTGGGAGGAATGAGCCCTGCCCCTGCGGCAGCGGTCTGAAGTACAAGAAATGCTGTGGCAGGAATGTACACTGATGAGTGCAGAGCTAAAATAAAGTTCGTGGACGAAGATTAAGCGGATAAATTGGTAACAGTATGTTTGAGGCTTCAGTGCGATATAAAAATATATTATTGGCTGCATTTTCGGGCATATTGCTATTCTTGATCTTTCCCAAGTTCAATTATTCAATCCTGGCCTGGGTTGCTCTGGTGCCGATCCTGATAGCCATTGAGAGTGAGGGGCCGAAGGTATCTTTTGGGCTGGGCCTTCTTGCGGGCTTTGCGAGCTTTTTAGGGATCCTTTACTGGATAGCCATCTTCAGCCTACCTGGCTTGGTCCTTCTGGCCCTCTATCTTGCCCTGTACATTGCGTTTTTCTGCCTTTTGGTGAATTTCGCTGCCAAAAGAACCCACGGCTTTCCACTTATGATCATTTGCGTTCCGTCCCTTTGGGTTTCCCTGGAGTTCTTGAGGTCTTTTATATTCTCTGGCTTTCCATGGGCAGCGTTGGGGTATAGTCAATACTTAAATATTCCCTTAATTCAGCTAGCGAGCTTCAGCGGCGTCTATGGGATTTCCTTCCTCATCGTTTTAGTTAATGCCACGATCGCCTATGTTATTTTAGAGGCCAGAGGTCAGAAGCAAGAGGCCAGAAGGATTATCCTTCCCGTTGGTCTGGTAGCTTTAGTGATAATAAGCTGTTTTGTCTACGGTTGGTTGACTACCTCAGGATCCAGCCTAAGCGGGACATCAAGTTTAAAGGTTGCCATCATCCAGGGCAACATCGACTTACCGGAGAAATGGGATCCTGCCTACAGGGATATTGTCTTGAATACATACAGCAGGCTCTCTCGAGAGGCTGCCAAGAAAAAGCCGAATTTAATTGTCTGGCCTGAGACAACCGTTGCCTCCCCTCTTAAACGTGACCCAGAAAGTCTGGCTACTATCCTCGACTTAGCACGAAGCACCAAAGCTTACATAATTGTCGGTTCCTTGGATTGGGCTTATGGGGAGGAGTATTACAACTCTGCCTTTTTAATTTCACCCCAAGGCCGGATAGTTCAGCAATACAATAAGGTTCATTTAGTCCCTTTTGGGGAGATAGTGCCCTTGAGGGATCGACTGCCGATCCTGGCGCGTTTTGTAGAGTCAAGGGGAGGAGGAGGTTTCGCTCCAGGGGATGAACTTACCATATTCGATATTGGAGCCGTTCAATTTGGATGTCTTATCTGTTTTGAGGGCATCTTTGGCATCCTGGTTCAAAAGTTCGTAAAGGAAGGTGCTCAGTTTGTGGTCAACATCACCAACGATGCCTGGTACGGGAGGTCAGCGGCTTCTTATCAGCATTTTGCCTTCTCGATTCTCAGGGCAGTGGAGAATAGGGTTCCTGTGGTTCGGGCTGCGAGCACAGGAGTCTCAGCATTCATCGATAGGTACGGGAGGATAAAAGAGTATGAGGATATATTTGTGCAAAGTGTCCTGGTGGGTGATATAATCCTATCCAGAAGTAAGACCTTCTATACAAAATTTGGGGACATATTTTCTTATCTTTGCTTGACATTGAGCGGGACCATGATGGGCTTGACTCTTTTTAGAAGGAGGTGAACAGTCAATTCTGAAGAAAGGGGGAAAATGGTATGGAGGAGAAGGAAGTTGGAAGGGTCTCGGATTATTTCGCCAAAATCCAAGTTGCTGCCGTTGAGATCACAGGGGATGGCCTGAGCGTGGGCGACACTATTCATATCAAGGGGCACACAACGGATCTCACACAGAAGATAGAGTCTATACAAATAGAGCACGAGGATGTAAAGACCGTAAGCCGGGGAGATTCTGTCGGCATCAAGGTGGAGGACAGGGTCAGGCGTCGCGACGTAGTCTACAAGGTTATCGAATAATTTTTTTGGGCTGTATGTTGTAGTTACAGATTTATGCGGAAAGGAGAAGTCTGTCCTGTAAGGAGAACGGAATGGTCAATCCGTATAAATATCGGAAGGGCCGACGGATTTATACGAACTGGGGAACTCAAGCCAAGGAGGTTAGAGTCATGTGCAATAAATCGATAAAGACATCGGCGAGGATAATTTCCAGTCCGAGCATACCAAGCGCTCCTTGTTGCGCTGCAGGATAACATCAGAAAACCTGAAGAGAAGTTTGGGTCCATTAAACCTACATCTGAGCCAACACGAACGATCGGTTTTTAGAGGGCTGATAAGTGGCTGAAGGAATCTTTTACTTTATAATCAACAATCTGAACTCAATATTTATTGTTGTAAGCGTACTTATCTTCATTCAAGGTTTAGTGCTCCTGGTCTTTCCTCGCAGGATAAAGGGAAGGCTGGAGCGTCTATCTATTACTGCTTTGCGAATCTATGGAAGTATAGTGATCTCCCTTGGGCTGGTTCTATCCTATCTCTATCTTTCAATTCTGCGGTCCCTCTTTTTAAGTTTGGGGTAAAAAATGTCTGTCTATCAAAAGAGGTTTGACATCATTGTCGTGGGAGGGGGCCACGCTGGCTGCGAGGCAGCCCTGGCAGGTGCCAGGATGGGATTGGGCACACTCCTTCTAACCATGAACCTCAATACCGTAGCCCAGATGCCCTGTAACCCTGCTGTTGGCGGACTTGCCAAGGGGCAGCTAGTGCGTGAGGTCGATGCCCTTGGTGGCCAGATAGCAAAAAATACTGATAAGTCTGGATTGCAATTCAGGATATTGAATAAGAGCAAGGGTCCAGCAGTGCAGGCTCCTCGAGCCCAATGCGACAGGAAATTATATCAACTCAATATGCTCAAGACCCTGGAGCACGAGAAAAACCTTATCCTGAGGCAGGCGGAGGTATCAAAGATACGGATTGATAATGGGAGAGTAACCGGGGTGCTCACCCAGACTGGGATGGTCTATGAAGCTGAATCTATCATCTTTACTACTGGCACGTTCTTGAATGGGCTTATCCATCTGGGTGAATCTTCCTTTCCAGCAGGCAGGATGGGAGAATTCCCTGCACAATCCCTCGCTCAATCCCTGAGGGAGCTTGGGTTTGAAGTGAGGAGGTTGAATACCTGTACCCCTCCGAGGTTGGATGGGAGGACGGTTAATTTTGCTCGACTGGAAGTGCAGCCTGGCGATGATCCTCCGATCCCCCTTTCTCATTTTACTGGCGCCATCACCCAAAGACAGCTTCCGTGTTACATCACTCATACAAACAAAGAGACGCATAGGGTTATAGCCGAAAATTTGGCGAGGGCTCCATTGCATACTGGCCAGATAAAGGGCATGGTGCCGAGATATTGCCCTAGCATCGAGGAGAAGATCATTCGCTTTCCAGAGCGCGAATCCCATCAGATATTCTTAGAACCAGAAGGCTACCATACTCAGGAGATATATTGTAACGGCTTGTTTACCAGCCTTCCTGAGGACGTCCAGATATCTTTAATTCGTACCATACGTGGCCTGGAGAGTGCCCGAATAATTCGTCCTGGATATGCCATCGAGTACGATTTCTGTCCGCCAATACAATTGAATCCTACCCTGGAGACAAAGCTGATCGATGGATTATATTTCGCAGGACAGATCAATGGGACATCTGGCTATGAGGAGGCGGCAGCACAGGGGATAATGGCGGGGATTAATGCGGGATTGAAGATCCGGGGCGAGAGTCCTTTCATCCTGGACAGATCCACTGCCTATATCGGCCTCTTAATAGATGACCTTGTGACCAAGGGGACGGATGAGCCATACAGGATGTTTACGTCACGAGCAGAGTACAGGCTCATCCTGAGGTCTGATAACGCCGATATGAGGTTGATGGATTTTGGCCACAAGTTCGGCCTGATTGCCAGGGAAGATCATGATCGGTTTCTGGCATATAAGGATATGGTTGTAAAAAGGATATCTTACTTGAAGAAAACTTTTGATAGCCAAGAGGGGATTCCTTTAGCTGGTATACTCAGGCGTCCTCGTGTGAGATACGAGGATCTAAGGATTTCCTCGCCACGCCAGACACTTTGCGGAAGCTCAGGGCCTTATGAGGGATATCGGCTGAACGAAGAGAGGGTTGTGAGGGAAGTGGAGATAGAGATTAAGTATGAGGGCTATATCAGGCGCCAAAAAGAGGCAGTAGAGAAATTCAGGAGGTTGGAGAATAAAAAAATCCCCAAAGGATTCGATTACAGTCGAGCGAGAGGTCTGCTGACAGAGTCGCGCCAGAAATTGGCCGAGATAAGGCCTATTTCCATTGGTCAGGCTTCTAGGATCTCAGGAGTGACCCCGGCAGACATATCTCTATTGCTGGTGTATTTGACCCGCCTTGGCGGGTCAAATCTAGCGAGCGAAAGCGAGCGTCATATTTGAAGCGAATGGGCCAGAGGTATGCAGACGATGCGCGAGATCAAGGGCCATCAACTGGTAAACCACGTTAGAGGCTTTTACAGTAGTGGCAGTGATAAACCCCATAAATCCCGCAATCGCGGGACTACACGAGGTAAGGTGGGAGCCTCTAACGGGGTAAAGTTGATAGTCGGAATGATCGGCAACAGGCGTGACCTCTTCGAGGAGGCAAAGAGGCGTTTGGTTGAGCGATTTGGCCAGGTTGATTGTCAAAGCGACATCATGGCCTTTGACAAGACCAATTACTATGAGCGGGAGATGGGTCCCAACCTCAGGCGCAAGTTCTATAGCTTTAAAAAGTTGATTCACCCGGAGGAGCTGGCCAAGATCAAGATATTAACCAACGGGCTTGAGCGCGAGTTTTTGAATGAGTCAGGCGGTCGAGAAGTTAACCTGGATCCTGGCTATCTGGCTCCTGGTAAGTTAGTCCTCGCATCGACGAAGGACTATCAGCACCGCATATACCTTGGGAATGGTATCTATGGGGAGGTAACTTTGAGGTTCAGGAGAGGGAGCTTCTGGCCGTGGGAGTGGACATACCCTGATTACAGGAGCACCCAATATATAGATTTCTTCAACCATGTCAGGAAGTTATATAAGGCCCAGATAAGAAGGGAGACGAGCAAATGATGGAGGAGTTGAGCCAGGAGCTTACCAGGCTCAGGGAGAGGCTGGATGAAATAGGAGGTTATCTTTGACTTGGCCAGCGCTCGTTCCCAGATAGCTGAGTTAGAAAGTCTCGTAGCAAGGCTCGACTTCTGGGCTGATAGGGCGAAGGCTCAAGAGAGCGTCCGGAGATTGAATAACCTCAAAAAAAAGCTTTCGGCCTTTGATAGACTGGAAGCAGAGTATGGAGAGTTAAAGGTATATATAGAGCTCCTTCAGGAGAGGGAGGATCCGGAGGTTGCCAGGGAGGTTGAGGTAAGGACCAGAAAGCTCGATAAGGAGCTGGCAGAGCTGAGACTTGTCAGCATGTTCAGGGGCGAGCAGGACCAGAATAACGCCATTTTGTTTTTGCATTCCGGCGCCGGAGGAACTGAATCCTGCGATTGGGCGAATATGCTCCTTCGCATGTACCTGGGCTGGGCCCAGAGGCATAAATATATTGGTGAAATTCTCCATGTCTCGCCGGGTGAAGAGGCAGGGATAAGAAGCACCACACTTCTGGTTAAAGGTCCTTATGCTTACGGTTATCTGAGGGCAGAGGTAGGGGTCCACAGGCTTGTGCGCATCTCCCCATTCGATGCCTCTCGGCGCCGCCATACCTCATTTGCCTCAGTTTTCGTCTCTCCGGAGATCGATGAATCCATAGAAGTGGACATCAAAGATAAAGATTTACGGATCGATACATATCACGCCAGTAGTGCAGGGGGACAGCACGTCAACGTCACTGACTCGGCAGTGAGGATAACTCATCTGCCGACGGGGACAGTGGTACAATGCCAGAGCTCCAGGTCCCAGCATAAGAATAAAGCAGATGCTTTAAAGGTCCTGCGCTCCAGGCTATTTGAATACTACAGAGCCCAGGAGACAGAAAAACTGGTCAAGGTAGAGAAAGAAAAGAAGCCCATCGAGTGGGGAAGCCAGATCAGATCCTACATCCTCCATCCTTATCAGCTGGTCAAGGACCATCGCACCGACTTAGAGGTGGGCAATGTGGATGACGTCTTGAACGGGGATATTGATCAATTCATTGATGCCTACCTAGCCGTCGAGTTGAAATGATATGAAAAAGGCCTTCAAAATCCCGGTTATACTTTTAGGTACGTTGGTTCTTTGTTGGATAATTCTGGCCAATATTACCATCTCGGTGCCAAAAGTAAGGGACATGGCTGTAGACTGGATGGCTAAGGCTCTCGGCAGGGAGGTAAGCCTTCAGAACCTAAGGATTAACCTCCTGCGCGGCGCAGAACTCGATGGGATAGTTATAGCTAATAGTAAGGGCTTTGCCGAAGAGGTCTTCTTTCAGGGGAAGAAGGTCGTCATAGGGTACAGATATGGCCGTTGGTTCGCCGCCAACTTGTCCTTAAAAAGGTCGTTCTTGTCGAACCCAGGATACTCTTGGAGCGAAACGAGCGAGGCCTATGGAACTTCTCTGACCTGCGTTGGAATCAGATAAGATGAAGATTTGTGCGCGTGGCACTCTTTATTTAGATAGTCGGTTAGATTTTGATATCACATGTAGGTTTTTGCCCGAGTTGATCGGGGGTTCTGATATACCGATTTTTTTGCTCGATGAGGGGGGCAATATGGTGGTGGACCTTGAAGTGACAGGAACGTGGCAGGTGCCTCGCTTCAAGTTGAAGACCGGTCGGGTAACAAAGAAGACCAAAGAGAAGCTCAAGGAGAGGTTTGAAGAGGGGCTTGAGAGGTTACTCAAGGATGTCTATTGATTTCGTTTAGATTCATATTGCCCGGAGCACAGTCGGGTTGACGGTCTTCGGCGGATAGGGTACAATGTATTTGATATTGGCCAGAAGGAGATTTTACTCATGGAGGAACTGATCAGGGTTCGTCGACAGAAGCTGGAGGAGCTCAAGTCTCAGGGTCACAATCCCTTCTTCTGCAATTTTAAACCTACGCACCGGGCGGAGGAGTTGTTAGAGAAGTATGGTGGATTGGCTGCAGGCCAAGAGGCCAAGGGGAGTCGGGTGGCCGTCGCTGGGCGGATCATGTCCTTGAGATGGCATGGTAAGTCAAGCTTCGCCCATCTCATGGATGGCACGGCCAAAATTCAGGTATATGTCAGGTGTGAGGTGGTAGGAGATGAGGCCTACAGGCTATTTAAGAGGTTTGACATCGGAGATTTTTTAGGAGTGAATGGCTCTGTGTTCAAAACGAGGACTGGAGAGGTGACGGTTCTTGTGGGCGGGTTTGTACTACTTGCCAAATCTCTACGACCCTTGCCAGAGAAGTGGCATGGCCTCAAGGATGTAGAGATCAGATACCGCCAGAGGTATCTGGACCTGATCTGTAACCCACAGGTCAAGGAGGTATTTCTGATCAGGTCGAGGATCATCTCGCGTATCCGCAAATTCTTGGATGATCGGGGCTTTTTAGAGATTGAGACCCCCATGATGCAGACCCTTCCCGGCGGTGCGGCAGCCAGCCCATTTGTTACCCACCATAAGGCCCTTGGAAGGGACCTCTACCTGCGCATCGCTCCAGAGCTCTATTTGAAGAGGTTGGTTGTTGGAGGTCTTGAGCGCGTATACGAGATCAACCGCAGCTTCAGGAATGAGGGGATATCCACTCGTCACAATCCCGAATTTACCATGCTTGAGCTCTACCAAGCTTACTCGGACTATGAAGATTTGATGGAAATGACCCAGGAACTGATTGCTCACCTGGCCAAGCAAGTCTTAGGGACTCTGAAGATTGAATATCAAACCCAGCCAATAGATTTAAGCCCTCCGTGGGAGAGGTTGACCCTCGCAGAGGCCATTTCGAAGTATGGTGGGTTGGACCTGGTTAAGGTCAAGGACCTTCGCAGCCGGGCCAAGGATTTGGGTATTGAAGTAGCAAACAATGAGTCCGACTTTCAGATGATTGATGACATCTTCAAGGAGCTGGTTGAGCCAAAGTTAATTCAACCGACCTTCATTACCGACTATCCAATAGAACTCACTCCTCTGGCTAGAAGCAAGCCAGAGGACCATCGGATAGCAGAGAGGTTTGAGCTCTTCGTCGGCGGGATAGAGTTGGCCAACGCCTATTCGGAGCTCAACGATCCTGTTGAGCAGAGGGAGAGATTGGCCCAACAGATGGCCTTGAGGTGGGCAGGGTCTGAGAAGGCTGGGAAGATCGACGAGGATTTCATCAGGGCCTTAGAGTATGGCATGCCACCGACAGGGGGCCTTGGGATCGGGATAGACAGGCTGGTCATGGTCTTGACCAACTCTGCCTCGATCAGGAATGTAATCCTCTTCCCACATCTCAGGCCCGAGGTTTGACAAAGATAAGGCGACTGGAGTATAATATATGAAATATGAGTTTTTTGTGGGCCGAAGGTATCTGCTGGCCAGGGTCCGCTCTTCGACTGTCTCTATTGGATCTGTCTTTGTGGGAGTGATGGCCCTGATCATTGTGCTTTCTGTCATGAACGGCTTTGATAGGGATCTACGAGATAAGATATTAGGGGCAAATTCTCATATCATAGTCCTGCGAGCAGATGGTGAGGGCATAGCCGATTACAAGCAAATAATTGCTGAGATTGAGGGCATGGATGGGGTTTACGCCTCTTCGCCATTCGTGACTGGCGAGGTTATGACTCGGTCCGCCAATAACGTCAGCGGCGCCCTCATCAAGGGCATAGATCTTGACCAGGAAATCAGGGTAACTAGCCTGGCCAGCAAAATAGTCAACGGAACTCTGGACTTTGCTGAGCAGCCAGCAGGGGCAGTCCTTGGCAGTCAGCTGGCTCAGAAGTTGTGGGTTGGCCTTGGCGATGAACTGGCTGTGATCTCTCCCTGGAACCCGAGGGCGCAAAAATTCCGTGTGAGCGGGATATTTGAGTCGGGGATGTATGATTATGATTCATCTTTGGTATATGTTAGGCTTCGTGCTGCGCAGGGCCTCTTCTTGCTGGGCGATAAGGTCACAGGAATCGGTGTCAAAGTGGATGATATCTCTCATGCGCCAGCAATCTCTCGCCATATCCAGGCTAAGCTGAATTATCCATACTGGGCCAGGTCTTGGATGGATCTCAATAGAAACCTCTTTTCTGCCCTGAGGCTAGAAAAAACGGTCATGTTTGTCATCCTTACCTTGATAATTCTTGTAGCTGCCTTCAACATTGGCAGCAATTTATTTACCCTGGTCGCTGAAAAGACAAGGGACATTGGGATCTTAAAGTCCATGGGGGGCAGTAGGAATGGTATTAGATCCATCTTCATGCTGGAAGGGCTGATGATTGGCACAATGGGAACCGCGATTGGAATCCTGGGAGGATTTTTGACGTGCAAGTTGCTCCAAAGATATCAATTCATCAAGATACCGGGCGATGTCTACTACATAGATACCATGCCGGTATGTATGCAGCCTTGGGATTTTATACTGGTTGCAATGCTTGCCATAGCAATTAGCCTGCTTGCTGCTCTCTATCCGGCCCATCGTGCGAGCAGGCTGAATCCGGCAGAGGCCTTAAGATATGAATGACCTCCTGGACGCAAGGGATTTGTATAAGTCGTATCTCAATGGAGCTGAAGAATTGTCGGTTTTAAAGGGGATCAACCTCAGGGTGAAGCCCGGTGAGATCCTATCGATAGTGGGCAGGTCCGGAGCTGGAAAGAGCACTCTGCTGCGCCTCTTGGGAGCCTTAGACAGGCCTACCAGCGGAAGCGTCCTCCTCGATGGTTCGAATATTTATGATCTCCCGGATTCGGCCTTGGCCGAGCTTCGCAACAGGAAGATTGGTTTTGTCTTCCAATTTCACCATCTCCTTTCGGAGTTCAGCGCCCTGGAGAATGTAATGATGCCGGCGTTAATGAATTCAGAGCTCAGAATGCAGAATTCAGAAATCAAGTCGAGGGCGTTGAGGATTTTAGAGCTAGTGAGCCTGAGGGAAAGGGCTGACCATAGGCCATCCCAATTATCAGGAGGGGAGCGTCAGAGGGTGGCGGTTGCCAGGGCCCTTGCCAACGAACCAGCACTGCTCCTCGGGGACGAGCCCACCGGGAACTTGGATAGAAGGAGCGCTGAAACCATCCTGGAGCTTCTATGGGGATTAAACAAGACCGGGGGTCAGACCATGGTGATAGTCACGCATAATGAGAATCTGGCCAGGAGAGCCCACCGAATCATTCGGCTCGTAGACGGCAAAGCGATAGAAGAGAGATAAGCGAAATGCGTAACCCAGATACTTGATAGCAGATGCCTATCAACGTGTTTACGCAAAGGCATCGCCACATTTTGGCTCCACTTCGTTACGTCAAGACTTCATAAACTCTTGAGAGGGTGGGCAAAATTTTGTTTGGTTATTTTTTCTATGGTAAAATGTGAAAAAGAGGATGTTTTTAAAAACAAGGAGGGAAAACCATTATGGAGATAGCTCCAAGGATTAGTGTAGATGGGAAGGTTCGGTTTGGTAAACCAGTAATTACTGGGACCCGTGTCCCAGCGGACCTAATCTTAGGCAAGCTTGCAGGAGGAAGGACCTACGAAGAGGTTATGGCTGAGTACGAAATTACCCGTGAGGACATACTGGCTGTTCTCAACTATGCAGCCAAAACATTAGCTACCGAAGAGATTAAGGCAGTGGGCTGAATGCCAAAATTAGAAGAGAATGAAATTTGAAGCTAACAAGCAAAGATCGCCGATTGGATGAGAACAAGATACGGAATGCCTGAGCGAAATGCGAAGATCGCATAACGTATACTGTGCGATTTAAGAAAGTTAGGAGTTGACATGAGCCTTTTGATTTATCTCAACGAAAAGTTGGTACCAAAGGAAAAGGCAAAGATCTCTGTTTATGATCATGGCCTCCTTTATGGCGATGGGGTCTTTGAAGGGATAAGGGCCTATGGGGGTCGAGTCTTCAGGTTGGCCGAACATTTTGAACGCCTCTGTAGTTCAGCCAAGGCCATCGACCTGCATATTCCACTCGATACAGATGAGCTCACTCAAGCCGTCCTCGAGACCCTGCGGGCCAACAAATTGAGGGATGCTTATATCAGGTTGGTGGTCACAAGGGGGGTTGGTGACCTGGGCCTGGATCCCGAAAAGTGCTCCAGCCCAACACTATTTATAATTGCGGATGAGATAGAGCTCTACCCAGAGGAGCTTTATAGGAATGGCATGGAGGTTATCACAGTAGTTACCAGGCGAAACGTGGCCGAAGCCCTGAACCCCAGGATTAAATCGTTGAATTATCTCAATAATATCTTGGCAAAGATAGAGGCAAACCTGTCCAGTGCGCCAGAGGCAATAATGCTAAATTCAGATGGCTATGTTGCCGAGTGCACAGGCGATAATATATTTATGGTAAAGGATGGGAGGCTTTTGACGCCCCCTGTATATGCCGGGGCGTTAGAGGGGGTTACCAGAAATGTGGTCTTGGAATTGGCTAAGAGTCTGGAGATAGAGACCTCTGAGTCCCTACTCACTAGATATGATCTCTACACCGCGGACGAGGCCTTCTTAACCGGGACAGCTGCTGAGATTATCGCGGTAGTTAAGGTTGATGGACGGGTCATCGGGAATGGAAGACCTGGCAAGATCACCCGGCAGCTCACCAATGAATTCAGGAAGCTAACGCAGAATGAGGGAACACCGATATATGAGTAATGCAGAATGCGGAATGCGGAGGGCGGAGTGCAGAAGTAAAGGAAAAGTGATTCTGAATTGTCTTTTTTGATTTCTGAAGGGATAAATTATGCTCTGTGAGGTATGCCATAAGCGCCAGGCTGTGGTCCATATTACACAGATTATAGATACTGAAATTACTGAGATGCACCTTTGCGAGGAGTGTGCTGCAAAGAAGGGAATAACGGAGGAGGCGATGATGCCCCACTTTTCTATAGCCGATCTTTTGGCTGGCTTGGTGGGGCCCGAGCCTTCTTTGCCCATTGCTGAGGAGATAGCGGGTCAATGTTCAGAGTGTGGTCAAAGCCTTGACGACTTTAAGAAGCGCGGTCAGCTGGGCTGTAGCAAGTGTTACCGGGTTTTCAGGGAAAACTTGGTTCCCCTCTTGAGAAGGATTCATGGGAGCACTCAGCATCGGGGCAAGAGTCCGTTGAAGGAAAGAGTGAGGGTAGAAGCCCCCGCAGATTTGAAGGAGTTCAAGGATAGACTGAAGCGAGCGATCGAGACAGAGGATTTTGAAGAGGCTGCCAGGCTGCGCGATAGGATCAGAGATTTGGAAAAGAAAAAGAGGGAGAGATAGTCCAGGTAATGATGACTTTAGATGATATGGCCAATGGGGTGAGTGAGTGGCTACGGAGGTCGGAAGAGGTCATAATGAGCAGTCGCGTGAGGCTTGCCAGAAATATCGAG
>Ga0114921_10000562_pt1 | contig 15808 bp, 19 predicted proteins | sample BentaG_FD_87016 | JGI IMG/M metagenome (GOLD analysis project Ga0114921, IMG submission 87016) | Deep subsurface microbial communities from South Atlantic Ocean to uncover new lineages of life (NeLLi) - Benguela_00093 metaG | ecosystem: Environmental > Aquatic > Marine > Oceanic > Sediment ...
CTCACTTCGTCATCACAGACCTACGGGTGATGTTCCGGCACGGCCTGATCACCCGGCAGGGCATCGACATCCCGCTGGCCCGGATCAACAGTGTGGAATTCCGGCACGGCCTGATCGACCGAATTCTGCGCACCGGCACGCTGATCATCGAATCAGCGTCGCAAGACCCACTCGAGTTTCAGGACATCCCGCAGGTGGAACGCGTGCACTCGCTGCTGTATCACGAAGTGTTTGACACCTTGGGTTCCGAGGAATCGTCCAACTGACGGTGTGACCGCCGGCGTGAGCGCCGCATCGGAGTGACGTTGCCGCTCTGGCGCTGATGGCGCGCCTCATAGCCGTCCTCCAGCGCCTCGGCGAAGCCACCGCCGGTAAGCGTGGACTCCAGAGCCTTATCCGGGTTGCGCGCGTACTCGTCGGGGAACACGAACCGGCGGAACGCCCAGAACCGGAACGCCATCTGCAGCAGGTTGCCCACGATGTAGGCCGAGATGAAGTCGGCGATGTTCTCGGTGGCCAGCGACACCATGGGAACCCGCAGCATCAGCACGTAGCTGGACACCCACAGCGGAGCCATGCTCAGCAGCACACCCACACCGCTGACCCCGAAGAACAGCAGCGCCTCGTGGTGGCGCTCCCGGCCGCCGCGGTCGCGGAAGCTCCATTCCCGGTTGAGGATGTAGGAGGCGATGACAGCGACGATGCCCGCGATGATCTTGGCGGTCACCGGCTTGGGCTCGAGAATTGTCAGCTTGAGGGTGAAGAAGATGGTGAAATCGATGACAAAGGTGGTCGCGCCGACGATGGCGAACTTGATGAGCTCATGATGCTGCTCGGCATAGGGACGGATCGGCCCCGGAAGGCGCTTGATCGTCGCATCGGCAAAGGACACAAGGTTGGATTCTACGGAACCATCCTCAAACCTTCCCAATCCTAGGGTAACCGCAGGTCAGCCACGTGACCCAGGTCATGACACGATGGATCCCGTGACAGCACCCCGCCCCCGAGGCCCTGGTGTGCCCCCTATCGTCGCGATGATCGGTGGGGGACAACTGGCCAGAATGACCCATCAGGCATCGATCGCGCTGGGACAGACGCTGCGCGTGCTGGCCACCGGCCGCGATGATCCGGCCGCCCAGGTTTCGCCCGATGTCGTGATCGGGTCCCACACCGATCTGGCTGCGCTGCGCCGCGCCGCACAGGACGTGACAGTCCTCACCTTCGATCACGAACACGTGCCGACCGAGCACTTGGAGGCCCTGGTGGCCGACGGCGTCAACGTCGCCCCGCCGCCGGAGGCACTGATACACGCCCAGGACAAGCTGGTGATGCGTCGACAACTGGCGGCGTTGGGCGCCCCGGTGCCCCGCTACGCCGCTGTGGCCTCCGGTGGGGAGGCCGAGGCGTTCGCGATGCAGATCGGCGGGCCGGTGGTGATCAAGACGGTGCGCGGCGGGTACGACGGGCGTGGGGTGGTGATGGCCGCCGACGCGGACGACGCTCGTGAGGTGGTGCAACGCTATCTGGCCGATGGTGTGGCGGTCATGATCGAAGAGCGGGTGACGATGCGCCGTGAACTGGCCGCCCTGGTCGCCCGCTCGCCCTTTGGTCAGGGCGCGGCGTGGCCGGTGGTGGAGACCGTGCAACGCGACGGGATTTGCGTGGCGGTGCTGGCCCCGGCGCCTGGACTGTCCGATGAACTCAGCTCGGCTGCCTCGGAATTGGCGTTGCGATTGGCCGCCGAGCTCGGTGTCGTCGGGGTGCTCGCGGTCGAACTCTTCGAGACCGTCGAGGGCGCGCTGGTGGTCAATGAGCTGGCGATGCGGCCGCACAACTCGGGCCACTGGACCATGGACGGCGCACGGACCAGCCAGTTCGAACAGCACCTGCGCGCGGTACTGGACTACCCGCTGGGCGACACCTCGCCGACGGCGCCGTGCACCGTGATGGCCAACGTGCTCGGCGCTGATGTTGCTCCGGCCATGTCGATGGACGAACGCCTGCACCACCTGTTGGGGCGGATGCCCGAGGCCAAGGTGCACCTCTACGGCAAGGCCGAACGTCCGGGCCGCAAGATCGGGCATGTCAACCTGATGGGCGACGCCGGTGGCTCCGATGTCGACGCGCTGAGGGAACGGGCAGAACGGGCGGCACACTGGTTGTCGCACGCGCAGTGGACCGACGGATGGGACGGGCACGCATGAACCCACGGGTGGGCTTGATCATGGGAAGCGACAGCGACTGGTCGGTGATGGCCGACGCCGCCGAGGCCTTGGCCGAATTCGACGTACCGTTCGAGGTGGGCGTGGTCTCTGCCCATCGCACGCCGGGACGGATGCTGTCCTATGCGCAGGGGGCCGCCGACCGCGGCCTGGAGGTCGTCATCGCCGGCGCCGGCGGGGCCGCGCACCTGCCGGGCATGGTCGCCTCGGCGACGCCGCTGCCCGTTATCGGGGTGCCGGTGCCGCTGGCCCGACTGGACGGGCTGGATTCATTGTTGTCGATCGTGCAGATGCCGGCTGGCGTGCCGGTGGCCACCGTGTCGATCGGTGGCGCACGCAATGCCGGGTTGTTGGCCGTGCGAATACTCGGCGCCTCGGATACCGGGCTGCGCGATCGGATGGCATCGTTCCAGACCGACCTCGAACAGATGGTGCTGCAGAAGGATCAGGAGCTACGGGAGCGGCTGCTGGGGGAGTAGGGACTTCAGCGGATGATCGTGCGTCAGTCGAACAGGCTGCCTTGGCTGGGTTTGCTGTCGAGTTGGTCGGCCACCCATTGTCGGATCGAGCCGTCCGGGTCGTTGGCGGCCAGCGTCTGGACCAATTCATCGTCGCCGCCGGCTAACAGCCGTTTCAGCGCTGCCAGCCGCGGCGTCTTGTGTCCCCAGGTCGACGCCACGTTCAGCACGGTTCGGGCCTGATCATCGTCAAGGTCGTCGGCGACGCGGACGGCTCCGGTCACCACGGCCGCCGCGTCGCGGGCCGGCAGCGACCGCGCGTGTTCGACAACGTCGTTGACTGACGCTCGGCGTCGACCCAGAACGCGGCAGGCAGCCCAAGTCCGCAGCGGCGGCCACACGGTGCGCTCCGCAGTCGAGGGAGTGTCGGGGTCGACGCGGACCGTGCGGCCCGGTTCTGGAGAGCCGAGCTGGTATTCGACGAAGCCGGTGGCGATCCACCAGATCGGGTGCCGGTAGCGCACCCGGTCCTGCCAGAGCAGCATGTCGGCGAGCCGGTCCTGGTCGTCATCGTCGAGGATGCCCGTCTCCACGATGCCGGCAATCACCTGGGCGCTCACTCGGCGCCAGCGCCAGTCAGTGCACAACAGCAGGGCGGAGTCGAAAGCGCCCGACTCACCGCCACGGTGGAGCCGCTGGAACGCATCGACGGCGACGGCCGGCGGCAGCGGTCGGCCGACCGCACCCGACACCAGCCGCCGACACAGGACCAGTGCATCGGTGATGTCGGAGATCTCTATCGAGTCCGGGTGATCCACTCCGTCATCCTGACAGTGCCACGTTCGGCGAGCTACTGTCGCCGGCGTGGGAAGCGACAACGACAATGTGCATCGGATCGTCGAGGAACCGCTGGGGGGACTCGGGTCTGCCGATGTCCAGATGCTTGCGAAGCAGTTGGCCTTGGCCGGCGCGACGCCGATCGAGCAGCTGCTTGCCGAGAGCAAGCCGCCGGTGCGCCGCCGGCCCCGCCGCGCGGAGCCGGTAACGCTGCGGGTCCGGGCAGATTTGACAGGCACCAAGCCGCCGGTGTGGCGGCGACTCGAACTCGCCTCCGATATGTGTCTCGACGAGGTCCACGAGATCATCCAAGCCGCATTCGGTTGGACCGATTCTCATCTACACCGTTTCGGCTGTGGCCCTTCATATTACAGCCGTGAAACCGAGTACTACCTGTGCCCGTTTTCGATCGACGACGGCGATGAGGGTGTGCCAAAGGCGGAAGTCCGGCTCGATGAAGTGCTCGTCGATGTTGGCGACGAGTTGTTCTACGCCTACGATTTCGGCGACGACTGGCAGCATGTGATCCGACTCGAGTCCGTGCTGGCGCGCGAGGACTCGGCGCCACGGGCGGTCTGCACCGGCGGGCGCCAACCGGGCCCCGCAGAGGACTGCGGCGGCATCGCCGGTTACGGGCTGCTGGTCGCCGCCACCGATCCAAAGCACCCCGACCACCTGGAAGCCCGCGACCACTACGCCCAAATCCATGGTCCCGACATCGATCCGAGTGATTGGGCGCCGACGCCGTTCGACATCGATCGGATCAACGGTGTGGTGACCGACCTCGGCGCGATCGCGTCCGCACATGAAATCAGCGGACCGCTGCGGGATCTTCTCGATGGGATGCGCACCACCGATGCGCAGCATCAGTTGCGGCGGCTGGTGGGCGACGCGCGACTCGACGAACCGGTGTCGATCGACAACCGATGCGGCGGCCGCGGCAGTGTGGGCCTACACGTGGATGCTGCAGCGGGTAGGCGACGACGGCATCAAGCTGACCCAGGCCGGCTACCTGCCCCCGGCGCATGTCGAGGCCGCGTTTGGCGAACTCGATCTGGGAAAGGCGTGGATCGGCAAGGGCAACCGCGAGGATCAGACCTACCCGGTGCTGCACCTGCGCGAGTCGGCGCAGCGGGCCGGGCTGCTACGCAAACACCGTGGCCGGCTGCTCGTAACCGCGCGGGGAAAGGCGCTGCGCAGCGACCCCGCCGGATTGTGGTGGCACCTGGCTGAACGGACACCGGTCGCGTCGGCAGACCGCAGTGTCCGCGACGCTGGGCTGCTATATCTGGCCGCGGTGGCCGCCGAGGTCACCGAGGACGTCGACGCCCTTGTCGCAGAACTGCTCAACGCATTGGGCTGGATGAGTGGCGACGGCTCCCCGATCACCGCGTTGTCGGCGGCGACAGCCAGCTTCGATGCCAAGGCCACGCTGCGCCGGCTGGGCTTGTTGCAGCGGGTGGGATCTGGTCTGGACCGACGGGAGCGGACGACCAGGGCCGCGGTCGACTTTGCCCGCGCCGCGCTCAAAACCTGGCCGCGATAGCGGACCGCGGCCTCCCGGCGCCAGGCGGCGGGCAATCTCGCACCCGACCCGCAGCTGCGCCGCGCTTACAACCTGGAATGGGGAGTAACTGTGGTGACCGCGAAACCGAAAGCCTCAGGTATGCTGGCATACATGAGGCGGACGACGGTCAAAATCCCTGACGCGTTGGATGCTCGTCTGCGGCACGAGGCTCGGCGACGGAATTTGACGATCTCGGAGGTGAACCGTGAAGCGCTTGAGGCCTACCTTGGCGTGTCCGGTGGCCGTCGGCGCCTGAACGCAGCGGCTGTCGGCCGTAGCGGCCGTAGCGATGTCTCCGAGCGTATCGAGGAGATTTTGGCTGCCGAGGTAGGACGATAGCTTCAATTGTTGTCGACGCGGGCCCGCTGTATGCCTACGTCGACGCCGACGACACCCACCATGCGTCGTCGCTTGAGCTTCTGCAGACCCATCCCGGCCCCTTGATCGTCCCGACACTCGTCATCACAGAGGTGGTCTACCTACTGGGTACCCGGCTGGGCGTCGAACCTGAAGTGCGATTCCTCGGCGACTTGGCCGATGGTGTGTTCAGCGTCGAGCCGGTAGCAGCGGGGGATTGGCTGCGGATCGCCGAACTTGTTGCGCGGTACCGAGACCTGCCGCTTGGCGCTGTAGACGCCTCCGTGGTGACCACCGCAGAGCGGTTAGGCATCGATGAGATCGCGACCGTCGACCGCCGTCACTTCACCGCCGTGCGTCCATGCCACAGCGAGGCGTTCACTCTCCTTCCGTGAATCCGCCAGGTGCCGGCGGGTCGTTACCGCGGCGGATAGTCACATCATGGACAGGCGGAGCGATTCTGCGTTGAGACTGCGCTTATGGAGGGAAAGTTCGAGTGGAGCCAGCCGCCAGCGCGACGTCAGCGCAGCGGGGACTCGCAGGCGACCGCCACGGCGAGGGCAGTGCAGACTGCGCGCATCCGATCGTCGGCGAGCCGGCCGAGCCGGTCGACGAGCACGGCGACTGAGACGCTTTCGACTGAGTCCAAATTGACCGCGGATCGGCGCGGGACAGGATCGGACTCGGGGTCGAGGACGACCTCGCTGGCGAGGCCGCGAATGGTCGTCGTGCATGGGCCGACGAGGGAGCGCCGGAGGCGGGGGATCGCTGCGTCGCGCGAGAGGACAACCACTGGTCGACGACCGATGCCGGGCAATTCGCACCACCACATCTCCCCGCGTGCGGGAGGCGCGCTCATGCTGTGCTGGCCGCGCGGCGCCAGGACGCTAAATCTCCCCACTCGTCAGGTTCGTCGGCGGGGTGCTGGTCATAGGCTGTGTAGCTCGCATCCACTTCGGCGCAGCGATGGCGTGCCACGAGTGCTCCGAGGGCCTCGTCGAGCAGGGTTGCGTCGGTCTGCCCGGAGCGAAGTAGGCGAGCCGTGTCCAGCAGATCGGCGTCGACGGTAGTGCTTACACGTATGCGGGCCATGCCACCAGTGTGCCACTTTGCCCAGGGGGGGTGCTGAAACTGCAGCCTTGGCGGGGTACCGCGACGCGGGTGCGCCACCTGTGCGCCTGAATGCCAGCCGCCGGCTACGACGCCTGCAGGGCGAGGGCGGGCGAGGCCGGAATAGCCATCATTGACGTCGAAACCGGCAGGTGACCGGTCTGGGCGGCGTGCATGCCGGCGTCGACGTTGGCCGATCCTCGTGTCCAGCGACCCGCGCCACTCCAACCGCAGTCGCACTGTGCGGTCTGGCGGAAACTACGGCCTGCGATGTAAACCTGCATGATCGAAAAGCTACGGGTGGATACTCAGAACCAACCATGATGCTGCTGAGCCTTTCCTGAGAATGCAGGGACGTCGCCGAGCATCGCGGGCGCGCTAAAGTTATTGACAATCAGCAAGGAGATGATGATGGCTAGTTGGGCCGGAGATCCGTCATTCGATCTATTCCAGTTGCCCGAGGAGCATCAGGAGTTGCGGGCAGCGATCCGTGCGCTTTCGGAGAAGGAGATCGCTCCGCACGCCGCTGACGTCGACGAGAACGCGCGGTTCCCGGAAGAAGCTCTGCAGGCGCTCGTCGCATCGGGATTCAACGCGGTGCACGTGCCTGAGGAGTTTGGCGGCCAAGGGGCGGACTCGGTGGCCTCCTGCATCGTCATCGAAGAGGTCGCCCGCGTCGACGCGTCGGCCTCGCTGATTCCGGCGGTCAACAAGCTGGGCACCATGGGCCTGATCCTGCGCGGCTCCGACGAGTTGAAGAAACAGGTGCTGCCGTCGATCGCCGACGGGGATGCGCTTGCCTCCTACGCGCTGTCCGAGCGCGAGGCCGGCAGCGACGCCGCGGCGATGCGCACCCGGGCCAAGGCCGACGGGGACGATTGGATCCTCAACGGCACCAAGTGCTGGATCACCAACGGCGGCAGGTCGAGTTGGTACACCGTGATGGCGGTCAACGACCCCGACAAGGGCGCCAACGGCATCTCGGCGTTCATGGTGCACATCGACGACGAGGGCTTCACCATCGGGCCCAAGGAACGCAAGCTGGGCATCAAGGGTTCGCCCACCACTGAGCTGTACTTCGAGAACTGTCGGGTGCCCGGCGACCGCATCATCGGTGAGCCCGGCACCGGGTTCAAGACCGCGCTGGCGACCCTGGACCACACCCGCCCGACCATTGGTGCCCAGGCCGTCGGTATCGCGCAGGGTGCTCTCGACGCAGCGATCGAATACACCAAGGACCGTAAGCAGTTCGGCAAGAGCATCGCCGATTTCCAGGCGGTGCAGTTCATGCTCGCCGACATGGCGATGAAGGTGGAATCGGCCCGACTGATGGTCTACGCTGCCGCGGCCCGCGCTGAACGTGGTGAGGGCAATCTCGGGTTCATCTCCGCTGCATCGAAGTGCCTGGCCTCCGATGTGGCGATGGAGGTGACCACCGATGCGGTACAGCTGTTCGGCGGTGCGGGCTACACCGTCGACTTCCCGGTCGAGCGAATGATGCGCGACGCCAAGATCACCCAGATCTATGAGGGCACCAACCAGATTCAGCGCGTGGTGATGAGTCGCGCCCTGCTGCAGTGAGTCTGTTGCCGCGAGATAGCACTCTGGGCAGCGATTTTGGGCGGATAGCAGCCATGGCTTCTCACTGGCGGGTTGATGCCATGATCGCTGCAAATCGGTGAGCGTCGGTGTCGGGGATCGGCGGTAGAGTCGGTTCCATGGAGTCCGACGATCTTGAGCCACGCGTCGCCGCCCTCGAAGACCAGGTGCGCGATCTGAACGGGCGGGTGCAGGCAAATCAACAGGATGCCGCGGCCGCGCGGGTACTTGCCGGCGCCGCCGATCGCGATGTCGGCGAGATCGGCGGTGAGCTGCGCGACTTCCGTCGGGCCGCGACGGCGAGCTTCAACGCGATGCGGCAAGATTTCGTCGATCTGCGGGAAGATTTCGTCGATCTGCGGGAGCACGTCGATCGGGGATTCGAGCAGGTCGACCGGGGGTTCGCCGAAATGCGTGGAAGGTTCGACGGCACGGCGGCCGGATTGCAACAGATCGCCGATCGTCTGCAGGTGGTTATCGACGATCGTAGATCAGACCACTAGGTTTCTGAAGCCGGCCGCAGGTGGGTGATGTCGCCCGCCGATACCGTCACGACCGTGCCGGCTTCGTCGATCAGCAGTCGGCCGCTGTCGTCGATACCCGTTGCAAAACCGACGATTTCGGAATCGCCGGGCAGGGTCGCACGCACCCGGGTCCCAATGGTGGTGCTGAGACTGCGGTAGTCGGCAGCCAGCGCGCCGACGTTCGCGGCACGCCACTGGTCCAGCCGATCGCTCAGCGCTGCCAGCAGCGACAGCGTCAACGCGGTGCGGTCGGCGTCCCGGCCGAGCATGCGCAGCGACACCGCGTTCGGATCCGGGAGTTCGTCGGCGGTCAGGCTCACGTTCAAGCCGAGACCGACCACGATGGTCGGGGCGGTCACTTCGGCCAGAATCCCGGCCAGCTTGCCGGTGCCGACCAGGACATCGTTGGGCCACTTGAGGCCCGCGTGGATGCCGAGGTCCCGGACCGTGTGCGCCACGGCCAGGCCGGTCAGCAGCGGCAACCAGCCCCAGAGTGCGGGCGCCACGCCGCTGGTGCCAACCCCGACCGACATCGAGATCTGCGAGCCCGCCGGCGCCGACCAACTCCGACCGTGTCGGCCCCGTCCCGCGCTTTGGAACTCAGCCAGCAGCACCGCACCGGAGATGTCCTCACCGGCGCCCGCCCGGGCAATCAGGTCGGCATTCGTCGACCCGGTCTGCTCGACCACGTCGACGCGGCGCCAACCGGTTCCCGAGACCGCCGAGCGCAGCACTTCGAGGTCCAGGGGGCAGCGATCCACGGCATCGAGGGTACGGCGGTCAGCGCGACCCGCGGGTCAGCTTCTCGGTCTGACCCCGGCGCTCCAACAAAGTGGGGTCAGGATTGGCCACCTGCACCAACGATGCGCCAACGGCATACGGCGCGAGCAGGTGATCGATGACAGCATCAGCGCTATCCCACCCCGCCGAAGACATGATCCGATCCGCGGCGGTCAACCCTTGGGCGGCCGCGGAGGCCTGCGCCGCGGCCAGCACATCGGTGACCGACCGGCCCGCCAGCGCGGCACCGGGGTTGCGCTCCGGCACGATCTGATCGCCGTGCACCCGCACCGACGTCGCGTAGTCGGTCACCCCAACGGGCAGCTCGGGCACCGGCTTGCCGAACGCATCCAGCGACAGCACCGCCACCTCGCCCATACCCACGGCGGCGTCGGCTTCGTCCAGCCGGTCAGCCGCGCACAGCGCGATCTCGCACTCGGGTCCGTCCACATCGCCGGCCAACACGACTTCACCGCCGATCCACCAGATCCCGAACAACACCGCCGCGGTCTGCCAGTGGGCCGGCAGCGATACTGCGACCCGACTACCCGGCGTGGCGCCCAGCTCGTCACGCAGCAGGTTGGCGGTCTTGGCCGCCCAATTGGCCAGCGTCGCAGTGGACAGTTCGACGCGCTCGCCGGTGGCGTCGTCGTAATAGGTGATCCGCGGCCCGGCGGGGTTGACCGCCATGAGCGGATCGAGAATAGCCGAGCTGACTGTCGGCACCTCAGTTGACGCACGCGGGATCGTTGGAGCCTGCAGTGATGATCGGCGACGGCTCGGCAGCGGCGGCCATCTGGGTGTAACCCATCGACGGGTCATCCATCGACAGCGTGACGTCGGTGCCGTCCAGCCCGGAACCGGGCCCGGTGTAGTCATCGGCCAGCACCACCCGCACCGAACCCGGCGATATGGACGCGTCCTCGACCACCGACAGCCCACCGAGATCCTCCGCGACCGCCTGGGCGCCCAGGTCGTCGGCGGTAGCGGCCTGGATCTGGCTGCCCGTCACCTCGGCGCCCCCGTGGTTGCCCACGCTGCCCTTGGCGAAACCCTTGACCGACAGCACGTGCGAGACCGCCGCCGCCAACCCGTTGATGTCGGTGTCGTTCATGACGTCGACGGTGGTCTTGTCCGGGGTGTAGGCCAACTCCTCGCTTTTTCCCTCGTCCTGGTCGTTGAGCAGGCTGGTCACCCAGTCCCTGACCTCGCGCGGGTCGACCCGCACCACACTCTGCATGCTGTCGTCGCTCCAGCCCGCCTCCTCGACGATCGGGATGGTGGCGAACGCGACGTTGCCCGCAGCGAGTTCCTGCAGTTGCTCGACGAAATCCATGACGTCCCAGCCGTCGGAGAGAACCACTGACCGCTGCACCGCCTGCTGCAGCCGATCCAGCGTCCGCGGGCTCGACAGCGTCTTGCGGGAAATCACCTCATGGGCCAGCGAGGCCATCACCGCCTGCTGACGCACCACCCGGTCCAGGTCGCCGCGGGGTAGCTCGTGACGCTGCCGGACGAAGCTCAGCGCCTGCGGACCGTCCAGCTTCTGCCAGCCCGCCGGGAAATCCGCACCCGAAAGCTGTTCGTAAACAGGAGCATTGAGGCAGACGTCGACCCCACCCAGGGCGTCGGTGATCAACGCGAACCCGAGCAGGCCGATCTCGGCGTAATGGTCGACGGTGACACCGGTGAGGTTGGCGACCGTCTTGATCAGTTCCTCACGCCCCGCCGCGGTGGCTTCCACCTCGGCGGCTGCCGGGTCTTCGCCCTGCTCTTCGACGAGTTCCTTGAGCATCTCCAAATGCACCGACCCGTACACGCCGTTGATCTTCATCTTCCCGATGCCCGGGGCCTCCACGTAGGAGTCGCGCGGGATGGAGACCGCTGTGGCCGACTGCCCGTTGTTCGGGATGCGCACCAGGATGATGGTGTCGGTGTTGGTCGCGTCCTCGTCCCCGGCGCGCAGGGTCGCCAACTCCTGCTGGGACAGCGGGTTGCCGTGCGCGTCGGTCCGGCTGTCCATTCCGACCAGCAGAATGTCGATCGCTCCGTCGTCGCCGCCCTCGCCGAGCCCGATCGGGTTGATCTGGTTGATGCCGGACTCGAACGCGCGGATCTGGGCCCACGCCAGGCCGGTACCCACGACGACCGCCAGCGCCACGGTCATGGAAATGACACGCATCAGCTGAGCCGCAGGCATTTGCCCAGGCTACTGGTGCGGGCCCCTGAGACCGGGGAGCCGACGTCGGCGTGCCAAACTCAGCTGATGCCCTTCCACTACTCAGGCCGCATCGTGATCGCCGGAGCCGGCGGCCTGGTGGGGCGTTTTTTGGCAGGTCAGGCCGCCCTGCAGGGCCATGACGTGCTGGCGCTGGCGTCGTCGGAGTGGGACATCACCGATGGCGCGGCTGCTGAACGTTTCATCGACGCCGGCGACGTCGTCGTCAACTGTGCCGGTTACACGCAGGTCGACGCCGCCGAGACCGATCCCGAGCGCGCGGCCGCCATCAATACTGCCGGTGCGGAAAACGTGGCCCACGCCTGCGCGCGCGCCGGGGCCGATCTGATTCACCTGTCCACCGACTACGTCTTCAGCGGCAAGTTCCCCGACGGGAATCCGCGGCCCTACGACATCGACGACGAGACCGGGCCGCTGAGCGTGTACGGCCGCACCAAACTGGCCGGTGAGTTCCTGGTGCTGTCGGCGATGCCAGAAGCCAACGTCGTTCGCACGGCGTGGGTCTATGAAGGCGGCGACGGTTCCGACTTCGCCGCCGGGATACGGAGGGCGGCTTTGGGGTTGGAGGGGTCGGGCACCGTGGACGTGGTGGCCGACCAGATCGGGTCGCCGACCTATGTGGGCGACCTCTGTGCAGCGCTGCTGGAGATTGCCGAGGGCTCGATCCGCGAGCCGGTGCTGCACGCCGCCAACGTCGGCGGTGCCAGCCGCTTCGAGCAGGCGCAGGCGATTTTCGAAGAGGTCGGCGCTGACCCGAACCGGGTACGGCCCGTCGGCAGCGACCAACACCCTCGCCCCGCGCCGCGCCCGATGTACTCGGTGCTCTCCGAGGTCAAGTCCGCGGCCGCCGGGCTGACGCCGCTGCGTCCGTGGCGGGACGCGCTGGCTGAGGCGCTGGGCAAGGCCGGCGCCTGAGTGCCCGCTACCCTCAACGCCGTGGGATTGGCAGCGCAGGCGTGAGCGACGAACTGTTCGTCGTCACGGTGACGTATTCGCCGGGCCCGCATCTGGATCGGTTCCTCGCCTCGCTGGCCCACGCGACCGACCGCCCCGTGACGGTCATCATGGCCGACAACGGCTCCACCGACGGCGCGCCCGAAGAGGCCGTCGAGCGCTATCCCAACGTCAAGCTGCTGCGCACCGGCGCCAACCTCGGCTACGGCACAGCCGTCAACCGCGCCATCACCGAGTACGGATTGACTTCTCGCACAGAATTTTTGATCGTGGCCAACCCTGACGTGCAGTGGGGTCCGCGCAGCATCGACCTGTTGCTCGACGCGGCCGAGCGCTGGCCGCGCGCAGGGTCGCTGGGGCCGTTGATCCACGACCCGGACGGCTCGGTGTACCCGTCGGCCCGGCATTTGCCCTCGATCGTTCGCGGCGGAATGCACGCGGTGGTCGGGCCGGTGTGGCCGTCGAATCCGTGGACGGCCGTTTACCGCCAGGAGCGCACCGACCCCACCGAACGATCCGTCGGTTGGCTGTCCGGATCCTGTCTGTTGCTGCGCACCGCCGCCTTCACCGAGGTCACCGGTTTCGACGAGCGCTACTTCATGTACATGGAGGACGTCGACCTCGGCGATCGGCTGGGTCGGCGGGGGTGGCGCAACGTCTATGTGCCCTCGGCGGAGGTATTACATGCCAAGGGGCATTCCACCGGTCGCGACCCGGCCCGCAATCTGGCAGCCCACCACGTGAGTACCTACACTTTTCTCGCTGATCGGCACCCGAAGTGGTGGCAGGCGCCGCTACGGTGGGCTTTCCGGGGGGCTTTGGGGGCGCGATCCACTCTGGTGGTGCGCAGCTCGTTGAAGTCCCGGCGCGCACAGGCGAAAGGACGGCGCTGATGGTCAATCCCGCCGAGGTCGATGCGGTCGTTTTGGTCGGGGGGATAAACACGCGGCTGCGGCCTCTGACCCTGTCGGCGCCCAAGCCGATGCTGCCGACCGCCGGGCTGCCGTTCCTCACACATCTGCTGTCGCGCATCGCCGCGGCCGGCATCGAGCATGTCGTTTTGGGTACGTCGTTCAAGGCCGAGGTGTTCGAGTCCGAGTTCGGCGACGGCTCCAAGCTCGGACTGCAGATCGACTACGTCGTCGAGGAGGAACCGCTGGGCACCGGCGGCGGCATCGCCAATGTCGCGTCCCGGCTGCGCAATGACACCGCCGTGGTCTTCAACGGCGACGTGCTTTCCGGCTGCGATCTGGGCGCGTTGCTGGAATCGCACTCAAGCAACGCCGCCGACGTCACCCTGCATCTGGTGCGCGTCGGGGATCCGCGTGCATTCGGTTGTGTACCAACAGATTCCAACGGCCGAGTGACTGCCTTCCTGGAGAAGACGCAGGACCCGCCGACCGACCAGATCAATGCGGGCTGCTACGTGTTCAACCGCTCGGTGATCGATGAGATCCCCAAGGGCCGGGCGCTGTCGGTGGAGCGCGAGGTGTTCCCCGGCCTGCTGACGGACGGGCGGCGGGTATTCGGCTATGTCGATGCGACCTACTGGCGAGACATGGGTACGCCCGAGGATTTCGTGCGCGGCTCCGCGGATCTGGTACGGGGCATTGCGCCGTCACCGGCTTTGAATCACCAGCGCGGCGAATCGCTGGTGCACGACGGGGCGAGCGTGGCACCCGGCGCGCTGCTGATCGGCGGCACGGTGATCGGCCGGGGTGTCGAGATCGGCGCGCGTGCGCGACTGGACGGGGCGGTGATATTCGACGGCGTGAGTGTCGGGGCCGGCGCCGTCATCGAGCGTTCGATCATCGGCTTCGGGGCGCGGATCGGGCCGCGGGCGCTGATCCGCGACGGGGTGATCGGTGACGGCGCCGACGTCGGCGCGCGCTGCGAGCTGCTGCGCGGTGCGCGGGTGTGGCCCGGGGTGCAGCTGCCCGACGGCGGCATTCGGTTTTCTACCGACGTCTAGCTTGGTTGCGCGCGCGTTGGCCTCATTTGCCGCGAAATAGCATTCCGGGCTGCTTAAGCGGGTAACTGCACAGCCCTGCCTTCACTCCTGCGGATTGCCCACGCCCGCTTCACCCACGTTGTGATCTCCATCGGCCGATCGCCGGCGATCACCCTGATGTGAATCCAGCCCTTGGCGATGATCATCCGCAGGCGTTTCGCGTCCCATCGGTACTGAACGGTGTCGGTGCGGTGATGCTCGCCGTCATATTCGACTGCGATCATCATGTCGCGCCAGCCCATATCGAGATAGGCGAAGGTGCGTCCGGACCCGTCGAGCACCGGAATCTGGGTTTCGGGTCGCGGGAAGCCGGCGTCGATGAGCGCCAGCCGCAGCCAGGATTCCTTCGGTGACTGCGCGCCGGCGTCCATCAGATCGACGGCCTCCCGGCACAGGCGTACGCCGTTGGTGCCGCGATATCTACGCGTGAGCTCGAGGATGTCGGCCGCTGTCATCCCGGTCGCGGCGGCGAGCGAGTCCAGATGAGCGACCGCCTCACCGCGCGGGAGGTGTCGCCCGAGATCGAGACCTGTTCGGGCCGGGGTGGCAGCGGCCACGCCGTCGATACACGTGATCTCATCAGGGGCGATCCGTTCTCGGCGCGTGATGATTCCCCGGGGTGGGCGGTTGTTCGCGTGCAGAATCTCGACGGCCGCACGCTCAGCGATCCATTTTGAGCCGTGCAACGCCGAAGCCGCGCGACCGGTGATCACGCCGCGGCGGTTGGTCCACAGCCACGCCCCGCTGGTGCGCCGTGCCAGCGTGGGCTCAGAGGTTCTCGGCAGATAGATGTCCGGGTAGATGGCGTTGTAGTTCCACCGCAACTGCCCCCGGGTGAGGTTTCCCGCGGCGACAGCATCCGAGCCGACGATGACTTCCCCCATACGATGAGCATGCCGTTCCGACATGCTGCCGGCATGACTGTGAAGCCAGGGCTGTGGATAACTCGGAGATTGCAGCCAGGGATGCTATTTCATGGCGCTTGCCCGGCCGAGGCCGCGGCGGCCAGCTGGGTGAGGCCGAAGTCGCGATCGTCGGGCAGCGCGTCCAGCGGCCACCACCGTAGGTCCAATGACTCCTCGCTGCAGATGATCTCGGCGCCCTCGGGGGCGTGGGCTACGAACTGCACATCGAGGTGACGGGTCGGCAC
>Ga0114921_10000564_pt1 | contig 15778 bp, 17 predicted proteins | sample BentaG_FD_87016 | JGI IMG/M metagenome (GOLD analysis project Ga0114921, IMG submission 87016) | Deep subsurface microbial communities from South Atlantic Ocean to uncover new lineages of life (NeLLi) - Benguela_00093 metaG | ecosystem: Environmental > Aquatic > Marine > Oceanic > Sediment ...
GATCGGTCCGCTGCCCGAACACGCTCCCGAGTACGTCAGACGCTGAGTCGGCGAAGCGAGACACGCGAGGCATTTAGTAGACGTGGGGCAGGTCCGCAGTAGACCATGTCTGAATGGTCCTGCACACTGCGCCCGCCGATGACGCCGCTCCGCTCACCATGGCTGCACCCGTGACCGATGCGACGAGCAAGTCACTGCGGAATCCGTTCCCGCCAATCGCCGACTACGCGTTCCTGTCCGATTGCGAGACGACCTGCCTGATCTCGTCGGCCGGGTCGGTGGAGTGGATGTGCGCGCCACGACCCGACTCCCCCAGCGTGTTCGGCGCAATCCTGGACCGCGGCGCCGGGCACTTCCGGATGGGTCCGTACGGCATCTCGGTGCCCAGTGCCCGTCGCTACCTGCCGGGCGGCCCGATCCTGGAGACCACCTGGCAAACCCATACCGGCTGGCTGATCGTCCGCGACGCATTGGTGATGGGGCCGTGGCATGACCTCGAAGCGCGGTCGCGGACCCATCGCCGCACCCCGATGGACTGGGACGCCGAACACATCCTGTTGCGTACTGTGCGATGTGTCAGCGGCACCGTCGAGCTGGTGATGAGCTGTGAGCCGGCCTTCGACTACCACCGGATCGGCGCCACCTGGGAGTACTCGGCCAACGCCTACGGCGAGGCCATCGCGCGGGCCGCGAAGAACCCCGACGCTTATCCCACCCTGCGGCTGACAACCAACCTGCGTATCGGACTGGAGGGCCGGGAGGCGCGGGCCAGGACCCGGCTCAACGAAGGCGACGACATCTTCGTCGCGCTGAGCTGGTCGGGGCACCCGGCGCCGCAGACATACGAAGAGGCAGCCAACAAGATGTGGCAGACCAGCGAATCGTGGCGGCAGTGGATCAACATCGGCAATTTTCCAGACCACCCCTGGCGGACGTACCTGCAGCGCAGTGCACTCACGCTCAAGGGGCTGACCTATTCCCCCACCGGCGCGCTGCTGGCGGCCAGCACCACCTCACTTCCGGAAACCCCACACGGCGAACGCAACTGGGACTACCGGTATGCGTGGATCCGCGACTCGACGTTCGCGCTATGGGGGCTCTACACGCTCGGTTTGGATCGCGAGGCAGACGACTTCTTCTCCTTCATCGCCGACGTGTCCGGCGCCAACAACGGTGAACGCCAACCGCTGCAGGTGATGTATGGCGTCGGCGGCGAACGCAACCTGGTCGAAGACGAGTTGCCCCACCTGTCCGGATATGACAACGCCCGCCCGGTGCGGATCGGCAACGGCGCCTACAACCAGCGTCAGCACGACATCTGGGGCAGCATGCTGGATTCGGTGTACCTGCATTCCAAGTCCCGCGAGCAGATCCCCGAGGCGCTGTGGCCGGTGCTGGGGAACCAGGTCGAGGAGGCAATCAAGCACTGGCGGGAACCCGACCGCGGAATCTGGGAGGTCCGCGGCGAGCCGCAGCACTTCACGTCGTCGAAGGTGATGTGCTGGGTGGCGCTGGACCGCGGATCCAAACTAGCCGAGCTGCAAGGGGAAAAGAGCTATTCCCAGCAGTGGCGGGCCACCGCCGAGGAGATCAAAGAGGACATACTGGCCAACGGCGTCGACTCGCGCGGGGTGCTCACCCAGCGGTATGGTAGTGAGGCGCTGGACGCCTCGCTACTGCTGGTGGTGCTGACCCGGTTCTTGCCGCCGGACGACCCACGGGTGCGCGCCACTGTGCTGGCCATTGCCGACGAGCTCACCGAGGACGGCCTGGTGTTGCGGTATCGCGTCGAGGAAACAGATGATGGCATGACCGGTGAGGAGGGCGCGTTCACGATCTGCTCGTTCTGGCTGGTGTCGGCACTGGTGGAGATTGGCGAGGTAAGCCGGGCCCGGCATCTGTGTGAGCGGCTGCTTTCGTTCGCCAGTCCACTACACCTCTACGCCGAGGAAATCGAGCCGCGCACCGGCCGGCACCTGGGCAACTTCCCGCAGGCGTTCACCCACCTGGCGCTGATCAACGCGGTGATGCACGTGATCCGCGCGGAGAAGGAATCCGACAGTACGGGGGTGTTCCAGCCCGCCAACGCGCCGATGTAGGTGACCCACGTGCTGCCCTAGATCGCCATCGCGGCGCGGACGTCCCCCTCCGACGCAGGCCCGCCCGCACCACGCGACGTCACGCGGCCAGATTCCAAGATGTAGTACTGGTGCGCCGCGCCGAGCGCAAATCCGATGTGCTGCTCGACGAGCAACACACCAAGATTTCCGCCGCGGACCAGCCCGGTGATCGCGCTTTCGATTTCTGCTACCACCGACGGCTGGAGGCCTTCGGTGGGCTCATCGAGAATCAGCGTGCGCGGACTGGTGATCAGAGCGCGGGCGATCGCCAATTGCTGTCGCTGCCCACCTGACAATAGGCCGGCAGGCCGCGTCAACAGCTCCTTCAACGGCGGGAAGAGATCGAGTTGCTCGTCGATCATCCTGGTGCCGTTCTTCCGGCCGTCGGCGACGACCTGCAGATTCTCCGCGGTTGTCAGGTGAGGAAACGACTGCTGGCCCTGCGGCACGTAGGCCAGCCCGCGGGCAATACGTGCGCTGGGTCGTAGCTTTGTAATGTCCTCGCCATCGAATCTCACTGTGCCCCTGCGGCACTTCAGCAGTCCCACCGCCGCCCGCAGCAGCGTCGTCTTACCTGCGCCGTTGTGCCCCATCACCGCCGACACTCCATCGCCCGGCACCTCAATGCTGACCCCTTGGATCACCTCGGAGCGGCCATAGCCGCACCGCACATCGACCAGCTCCAGCATCACGGGCCCGTCTCCTTGGGGGCGGCGACCGTCTCTTTGCGGCCCGCCGGCGTTCCCAAGTAGACCTCCTGGACCTTGGGGTGGGCCTGGACTTCGGCCACCGACCCCTCGGCGATCACCCGGCCGCGCGCCAGCACCGTCACCGAGGTGGCGTAGGCGCGCATGAAGTCCATATCGTGCTCGACGACTACGACGGTGCGGGCACCGCCTATGCGGAGCAACAACTTCCCGGTCTGCTCGCGTTCTTCGGCGCTCATCCCGGCCACCGGCTCGTCGAGCAGCAGAACGTCGGCATTCTGCACAAGCAGCATGCCTATCTCCAGCCATTGCTTTTGCCCGTGAGCCAGGACACCGGCGGGCTTGTCTGCCAGCTCAGCCAGGCCAATGGTGTCCATCGCCTCGTCGATCGCCGACGTCGCACCTGAGCGCCGGCGCAGCAGTGTCCACGCCGATCGGCCTGCGCCAGCGGCGATGTCGAGATTCTGCAGCACCGTTAGCTTCTCGAACACGCTGGCCGTTTGGAAGGTACGCCCGACTCCGAGCCGGGCGATTTTGTGCACTTTCTTTCCGAGAAGTTCCACGCCGGACTTGTTCACCGCCCCGCTAGCCGGCACCAGACCGGTGATCGCATCAATGACCGTCGTCTTGCCCGCGCCGTTGGGCCCGATCAGAAAGCGCAGGTCGCCTTGGAACAGGGTCAAGTCGACATCGCGCACCGCTTTGAATCCGTCGAAGTCAACGGAAAGGCCGCGCACCTCCAGATACTCGCTGCTGCCCATGCCGACGTTGCCGCCGGCGACCGGTTGTGGGCTGTGGCTGTTCTCGACGCTCACGGTTTGGCAACCACCTTCTCGGCCTCGGGATGCGGTTCTGGCCCGCCGGTCCGAGGCCGCCGGCGTCTGCGAAGGTTAGCGAATAGCACGCCCAACCCCGCCAGGCCGGCCGGGAAGAAGCCCACGACGAGGATGAACAACAGGCCCTGGGCGTATATCCACTCCGACGGAAACCGCTCAGAGAACAGCGTTTGCGCCCACGCCACGCCGATGGCGCCGAGCACTGGGCCTAGCAGCGTCGCGCGCCCGCCAATTGCGACGCCAATCAGAAACGCGATCGACGGGAAGACGCCCACTTGCGACGGCGCGATGAACCCGACGATCGGCGCGAATAGCGCCCCGGCGATGCTGGCGAACAGGGCCGCGACCGCATATGCGACGACCTTGATATTGGCCGGGTCGTAGCCCAGGAACCGCACCCGCTCCTCGCTGTCGCGGACCGCGACCAGCAGCTCGCCATACCGGCTTCCCATCAGCTGGCGGGCCACGGCGACTACCAGCAGCAGCGTGGCCGCGGCCATGAAGTACAGCATTCGGCGGTTGGCGGGGTCGTTCAGTGTGAACCCGAAGAATGTCCGGAACCTGTTGAGTCCGTTGCTGCCACCCAGGCTGGTCTGCCCTACCAGCAGAATGGCCAGAGCGGCGGCCAGCGCCTGCGACAGGATCGCGAAGTACGCCCCTTTGACCCGCCGCTTGAACACCCCAAAGCCGAGCGCCGCAGCGATCGCGGTCGGCACGACCACGATGGCCAGCAGAGTGAACGCGGGTGAGGCGAATGGTTGCCAATACGCCGGGAGCTCGCGGATGCCGGCGATCTGCATGAAGTCGGGCACGTCGTTGCCGAAGATCTGCGCGTCGGCGATCTTGAGGTGCATCGCCATCATGTAGCCGCCGAGGCCGAAGAAAACGCCCTGACCCAGCACGAGCATGCCCCCGCGGCCCCACGCTAATCCGATCCCGACAGCCACGATTGCAAAGCACAAGAACTTGGCGAACAGGCTTAACCGAAATTCGGATAGCACCACCGGTGCCACCGCGAACAGCAGCACCGCCCCGATCCCGAACCCCGCCCAGGTCTGCCAGCGTCCCAGCAGGGCTGTGCCGATGGCTCTTCGCGCAAGCGGCTCATCGCGTCTCATGCGAGACTCCTTGTGCGAACTGTCAACAGACCCTGCGGGCGAACCTGCAGGAAGATCACGATGATGACGAATACGGTCACCTTCGCCAGCGATGCGGTGGTGTTGTACTCGATAAACGAGTTGAGAAAGCCCAGCGTGAACGCTGCGATCACGGTGCCCCGGATCTGGCCCAGGCCGCCGACGACCACCACCAGGAACGCGTCGATCAGGTAGCTCTGCCCGATCGTCGGGCTGGTCGAGCCGATCAGTGTGAGCGCCACGCCGGCCACCGCGGCCAGACCCGATCCAATGAAAAACGTTGTGATGTCGGTCTTGCGCGACGAGATTCCGCTGGTTTCGGCCAGGTCCCGGTTCTGCACCACCGCGCGGATGCGCCGACCCATCGGGCTCATCTTGAGCGCTGAGGCCAGCGCCAGCACAACGGCCACGGCCAGCACCATGATGAAGATGCGGGTTTTTGGCACCACCGCGCCGAATAACTCGATCCCACCGCTGAGCCACGAGGGCGTGACAACGTTCACCGCAGGCGCGCCGAAGATGTCGCGGGCGATCTGCTGCAAGATCAGGCCGACGCCAAAGGTCACAAGCAGCGTGTCCAGCGGGCGATGGTACATCCGCCGGATCAGCGTGACCTCCAACAGTGCGCCCATCGCCCCGCCGACCAAGAAGCCCACAGCCAGCGAGATCAACAGCGCCGCCCCGGCCGAGGAGATGAACTGCTGCACAACGTAGGCGGTGTAGCAGCCGGCCATGATGAACTCGCCGTGCGCCATGTTGATGACGCCCATCTGGCCGAAGGTCAGCGCGAGCCCCAACGCAGCCAACAACAGGATCGAGCCGAGGCTCAATCCTGTTGTCAGCTGTCCGATCAGGGCATCCACAGCGGGCTCAGCCCGATAGGCCCGCCGCCCACGGGTAGCCCTTGAGGTAGGGGTCCGGTTCAATCGGACCGGGGGACTCCCAGACCGTGTAGATCAGGCCGTCGGAACGGATCTCCCCGATGCGTGCTGTCTTGGTGATGTGGTTGTTGTCGCCGTCGATCTGAACCAGACCTTCCGGAGCGTTGAACTGCACGCCGCCCGCTGCCTCTTGAATGTCTTTGACCGCAAACGAGTTCGCCTTCTCCACGGTGTTCTTCCACAGGTAGACCGACACGTATGCAGCCTCCATCGGGTCAGACGTCGGCTTGTTGGCGCCGTAGCGGTCCTTGTAGGCCTTGACGAACGCGGCGTTCTCCGGGCTCTCGATGGTCTGGTAGTAGTCCCACGCCGTCAGCTGGCCATCGATGTTCTGGACGCCGATACCGCCGATTTCCTCCTCGGCGATCGACACCGAGACCACCGGCATTTCCTGCGGTGTCAAGCCCACGTTCTTGTATTCCCGGAAGAACGCGACGTTGGAGTCGCCGTTGAGGGTGTTGAACACCGCGTCGGCGTCCGACGTGCGCACCTTGTTGACGATCGTGGAGAAGTCGGTCGAGCCGAGCGGGGTGTAGTCCTCACCCTTGATCTCCATGCCGTTGGCACCGGCGTAGGCCTTGATGATGCGGTTGGCTGTCTGTGGGAAAACGTAGTCGCTGCCGACCAGATACAGCGACGTGATGCCCTGTTCCTTGAGGTAGTCCAACGCCGGCACGATCTGCTGGTTGGTGGTGGCGCCGGTGTAGAAGATGTTCTTCGACGCCTCCAAGCCCTCGTACTGCACCGGATAGTAGAGCAGCGAGTTGTTACCTTCGAACACCGGCAGCATCGCCTTGCGGCTCGCCGACGTCCAGCCGCCGAACACCGCGGCAACACAATCGCTGCTGATCAGCTTTTCGGCCTTCTCAGCGAACACGGTCGGCTCGGATGCGCCGTCCTCGCCGATGAGTTCAATGTTCTTGTCGAGCACGCCGCCGGCGGCGTTGATCTCCTCGACCGCCAGCGTAATGGCGTCGCGGACGGTCACCTCGGAGATTGCCATGGTCCCGGAAAGGGAGTTCAGCGAACCCACTTTGATCGTCGGCCCCGAGGTGTCCACACAGGATTCGACGTTTGCGGCGTCAGTGTCGCCTGCCCTGGTGCCGCAGCCCGCCACCAGCATGCTGGTCGCTACCACGATGCTTCCGGCGGCTAGTGCTGAGGAGTTGAACCAGGAGCGTGGTGGCAGTCGCATGAATAACCTTTCGTCACATTCGAGGAGGGGCTCAGCGCCGGGCCCCACTGCCGGAAACGAGCGGCGCGGGGCCACCTCGACCGGGGGCGAGTCCGGACGTTAGATCGCGGGTGTTTCATCGAAATGTCCTTATGTGACGAACAGATTAAGCATCCCGATCGTGCGAGCTCACGACGGTGCAACGATTCAGCAGGTCAGCCGGGGACCCTGCCAGGTGGCCAAACAACCTCCGCCCGCGAGCTCTAGCCTCGTGCCTGCGGCATCGAAAGCAGGATCCGGGTAGCGCAGTTCGCTGACGCATGCCAGCGGCGCGTCGAGAACATCATCGGCCAACGATCCCGCACCCAGCTCAACGCGATGACGCAGCATTGGCGACCCGTCGACGTCGGCGTGGATGGATCCCGACCAGAAACCCTGCCGCTCACCGCATCTGCCTATCTGTACGCGTTCCCGCCACCGGAGGTGGCCCGCACCGCTGAGGTCCACCCGAATCGCCGACAAGTGCCGCGAATTGCCCGCTACGACGGTGGGCTCGAGGTCGACGTCCAGATATCCCGCGACCACGCATTCCCAATAGGTCTGCGACACATCCGTCGTGCGCCCGGGCAGGACCACCGTCGCCGCCGCGCTGCGCAGCCGCAACTGTGCGTCCGGCTCGACGACCAGCCGGATGTGGATGGTGTCACCGCCCAGCGGTGTCGCCGCGGAGGACACCAGATGCACTGTGTGGGCAAACGAACGTCGCCCCTGGATCGCGCCGCGACACTCAATTCGGGGCAGGCGGTCCCGGGTCGCGACGACAAGTACGTCCGAGCGCATCACACCCTTAGCTGCTCGCGCAGCCACGACAGCACGGGCGCGGCGGACGGGTCGTCGGTCAGCGAGATCAACACGGTAGGCCGATGCTTGCGCATTGCCGCGGCATCGCGGCGCATCACCTCCAGGTCGGCGCCAACGCGGGAAGCCAGGTCGGTCTTATTGATCACCAGCAAGTCGGAGTAGGAGACCCCCGGACCCCCCTTGCGCGGCACCTTGTCTCCACCGGCCACGTCGATGACGAAGATCTGGGCGTCAACCAGGCCCGAGGAGAACGTCGCGGTGAGGTTATCCCCGCCGGATTCGACGAGGATGAGGTCCAATGGCTCGTTCGCCGAGATCAGGTCATCGATCGCGTCGAGGTTCGCGGTGATGTCGTCGCGAATCGCGGTGTGGGGGCAACCGCCGGTCTGAACCGCAGCGATGCGGTGATCGGGCACTACTGCGTTGCGGCGCAGGAAGTCGGCGTCCTCGGTGGTGTAGATGTCATTGGTCAACACCGCCAGCGACAATTCATCCCGTAGCTGCCGACACAATGCCGCCACCAACGCAGTCTTACCGGAGCCGACCGGTCCGCCGACACCGATGCGCAGGGCTTCGCCGGGACGGCGTTCGCGACGCGGCCGCTCGACGTGTACGTGTGGCGCGCCATCAATGAAATGCGGTGGCATCGATTACCTTTCAAGAAGCGAACAGCGGACGCTCACGCGCCGCGTGCCGTTCGGCCAGCTGGTCCAACAGCGGATCGGACAAGTCAGCCAGCCCACCGCACGCTTCGGCGGCGGCCTGCTCGCACAGCGACGATAGCTCGAAAGTTACTGACGCGACATCGGCAGGGTCCAGCGCTAGCAGCCGCTGGCCGGCTGTGGCCGAGCCGGTCATCGTTGTGTACACGACCTGCATCGCCGTCTGTTCAGGCGTAACACCACTGACCGCGCCAACGACGCCGGCTGCGACAGCCAGATGCGGCGTGGTGCCCACCGCCTCCCAGCTTGCGCTTGCCCAGACCCGGCGCGCCAACCGGATCAGACCGCGGCCCTGGGAGCGGGAGGCGCGGCGCACCGCGGCCGACGGTGTGCGGGCGTCGGCTTCGCGTTCGGCTGTATCGACTGGGAGCCGACCATCGTGTACGGCCACGGCCAACGAGGCCGCCACCTTGCCGTGGCTGCAAATCCGCCTGCGCAGAAACGCCCGTAGCGTTCCGATGTCGACGACCAGCCCGCCGACCACGGCTTCTTCTATGCCCCCGGAATGCACGTGCCCACCGGTAGGCAGCCGTGAATCAGCCAGCGCCAGCAACGTCGCGAGACTGGCCATCAGAACAGGAAATACCGTTGGGCCATCGGTAATTCGGCAGCAGGCTGCTCCTGCCATACCTCGCCGTCGATGCGCACCGTGAAGGTGTCCGGTTCGACTTCGATCCGCGGCAGCGCATCATTGAGCGGCATGTCGGCTTTCCCGATCTTGCGTACGTCGCCAACGGGCACCAGCCGCCGGTTCACGGCGAGCCGATCCGCAAGCCCCGCCTCAAGCGCCTGATGGGACACGAAATGTACCGACGTGGCCGCCGCCGCAGCCGGTTCGGCGCCGAACATTGGTCGCGGCAGCACCGGCTGCGGCGTCGGGACCGATGCGTTCGCGTCCCCCATGGCCGCCCAGGCGATCATCCCGCCCTTGAGGACAACGTGCGGACGGACGCCAAAAAAAGCCGAATCCCACAGCACCAGATCGGCCAGCTTGCCCACCTCGACGGAGCCGACCTCGTGGTCGAGCCCGTGCGCGATTGCCGGGCAGATGGTGTATTTCGCGACGTAGCGGCGGGCCCGGTTGTTATCGGATTGGTGGACGCCGGACCGATCACCTGCCAATGCGCCACGGCGACGCTTCATCACATGCGCGGTCTGCCAAGTACGGATGACGACCTCGCCGACGCGACCCATCGCCTGTGAGTCGCTGCCGATCATCGAGATCGCGCCGATATCGTGCAACAGGTCCTCGGCAGCCATCGTCGACGGCCGAATCCGGCTCTCCGCGAACGCCAAGTCCTCCGGGACGGTCGGATTGAGGTGGTGGCACACCATCAGCATGTCCAGGTGCTCGTCGAGCGTGTTGACAGTGTGCGGCCGGGTCGGGTTCGTGGAGCTGGGCAGCACGTTGGGCTGACCGGCCACGACGATGATGTCGGGCGCGTGCCCACCGCCGGCGCCCTCAGTGTGGTAGGCGTGGACCGTCCGCCCGGCGATGGCGCCGATCGTGTCCTCGACAAAGCCGGCCTCATTGAGGGTGTCGGTGTGCAACGCCACCTGAACCCCGGACGCGTCGGCCACCGACAGGCAGGCGTCGATCGCCGCAGGCGTTGACCCCCAGTCCTCATGGAGTTTGAAACCCGAAGCGCCACCACGCAACTGCTCCCACATCGCCTCGGCGCTGACCGTATTACCCTTGCCGAGTAGCGCGACGTTCATCGGCCAGGCGTCCATCGACTCCAGCATCCTGCCCAGGTGCCAGGCCCCGGGCGTGACGGTGGTGGCCTTGGTGCCCTCGGCCGGTCCGGTACCGCCGCCAACCATCGTGGTGATCCCGTTGCCGATGGCCTCTTCCATGAGCTGCGGGCAGATGAGATGCACGTGGGAGTCGATGCCGCCGGCTGTGATGATCCGCCCGTCGCCCGAGATGATCTCGGTGGACGGCCCGACCACCAGGTCGGGATGCACTCCGGTCATGATGTCCGGGTTGCCGGCCTTGCCGATCGCGACGATGCGGCCGTCACGAATTCCGATGTCAGCCTTGACAATCCCCCAATAGTCGAGGACCACCGCGCGGGTGATGACAGTGTCCGGTGCGCCGTCGGCCCGGGTGGCACGGCCCTGTCCCATCGACTCTCGCAGCACTTTGCCGCCACCGAAGACCGCCTCGTCGCCGGCATTGCCGGGACCACCACTGCGATCCTCGGTGATCTCGACGAACAAGTCGGTGTCGGCAAGCCTGATCCGGTCTCCGGCCGTTGGACCGTACAGCTGGGCGTAGCGCGAGCGGGAGAGTGCGGTCATGGCATGTCCAGCCGGCCGGGCGGATCAAGGCTGATGCCATGCACCTCGCGACGTCCGCGCAGCGGAACAAACGAAACGCTTTGCGCAACACCGGGCTCGAACCGAACAGAGGTTCCTGCCGGGATATCAAGCCGATGACCGTAGGCGGCCTCGCGGTCAAACGATAGCGCCGTGTTGGCCTGTGCGAAGTGCAGATGGCTGCCGACCTGAACCGGGCGGTCCCCGGTGTTGAGCACTTCCATCGTCAGCCGTAGCGCGCCAGGGTTGATCTCGATATCGCCCTGTCCGTACTGGATTTCGCCTGGGATCACCACAGGTCCTTATCCGATTGGCTGGTGGACGGTAACCAGCTTGGTGCCGTCGGGGAATGTCGCTTCTACCTGGACGGCGGGCAGCATCTCGGGCACACCTTCCATCACCTCGTCGGGGCGCAGCACTTCACGGCCGGTGACCATCAAATCGGCGACGGACGTACCGTCGCGGGCGCCCTCCAGCACATGGTCGCTGATCACCGCGACGGCCTCGGGGTGATTAAGACGCAGCCCCCGAGCTTGCCTGCGCCTGGCCAGTTCAGCAGCGTAGGAGATGAGCAGCCGATCGGTTTCATGCGGGGTGAGGCGCATGGTGGGCTATCCTGCCACGGCTCCGCGGGGTCGGCAGCACTGGACGATCCCGGCGAGAAGAGCAGAGCGACCCCGGACCGAGGAGTTCGCGACGCCGAAGGATGGCCGCCCGCCAGGGCCGGTCCACGATGTGGGAGCGACGTGGCTTCCGAAATGGTGTCACGATGTTTGATGTCCCTTCCCGAACTGAGGAAGCGGGATGACAGCCCAGCAGGGTGGCTGTCGGTGCCCGTGTCGCCGCTGGGAGCGAGCCGACGCGCTCATCATCAACCCATCCGATTACACAGAAATTAGTGTCGGACCCGGCAACTATACTCGAACACATGTTCGATACTGTTGCACCGGATCCAGCAGGGCTTCGTTCGGCTGACGACGCCACCGTGGTGGCAGCGATTGAGGGATGGGCCCGCGCCGAGGCGGCAGCCGCCGCCCGCCCGCTGGACGCGATCGCCGAGCTCACCCGTCGGCGAACCGGTGACGACGACTACCGGGCGCGTTGGTCCTGTGACGATTGGGACGCCGGGGCCGCCGAAGTCGCCGCCGCACTCGGCGTCAGCCACCGGACTGCATCGGGGCAGATGCAATTGGTCCTCACGTTGCGCAACCGGCTTCCGCAGGTCGCGGCCCTGTTCATGGACGGCACGCTCAGCGCGCGGCTGGTGTCGGCCATCGCCTGGCGGACCTACCTGATCCAGGACGAAGCGGCGCTGGCCAGCGTGGACGCCGCGCTGGCAGCGCGTGCCGCGGCGTGGGGCCACTGTCGGCGTACAAACTGGAACAGGCGATCGATCTGTGGGTGCAACATGTCGATCCCGGCGCGCTGCGGCGCACCCGCGGACGAGCCCGCAGCCGCGATCTGTCCATCGGAGAAGACGATGACGACGCCGGCACCACATCCTTGTGGGGCCGGCTGTATGCCACCGACGCCGCCGTGCTCGACCGCCGGCTCACCGCCATGGCCCACGAGGTGTGCGACGAAGACCCACGCACCATCCCCCAGCGCCGCGCCGACGCCCTCGGCGCGCTCGCTGCCGGCAGCGACCGACTGGCCTGCGGCTGCGGTGACCCCGACTGCCCATCCGGCGGCGATGACGGGCGAGCAACCAGCATCGTCATCCACGTGGTCGCTGACGAATCCGCTCTCAGGGGTCGCCCCGACTCACATATGTCCGGTGAGGGCCCGTCGCAACCCGTGAACCGCGACACCCCGCTGATCGAAGCGCTCACCCCCGCGCCCGAACCCGACATACCCGCGGAACCCAAACCGCCCGCCGTAATCGTCGGCGGCGGCATCGTTCCCGCCCCACTGCTAGCCGAGTACATCGCCGCGGGTGCGAAGATTTCACCGCTTCGTCACCGCGGCGATGGCCCGCCCGAGGCGGGTTACCAACCGTCGGCCAAGCTGGCGCAGTTCATCCGCATCCACGATCTCAGCTGCCGGTTTCCCGGCTGCGACCACCCCGCAGAATTCTGCGATATCGACCACACGCTGCCCTACCCCACCGGGGCGACCCACCCGTCCAACCTCAAGTGTTTGTGCCGAAAACACCATCATTTGAACGCCCTCCGGGGCTAATGGACCAACAGGCTGCCGACGGCACGGGAATGACGAGACCGTGAGTTCATGAAGAAAACACTGAGGTCGTCGCCTGCTGTGCTGGCGTTCTTCGCGGCACTCGTCGTGAGTACCGGGTCTGCTCACGCGGATAGCGACGGTTTCATCGACGAGCTGCAATCCAACGGCGTGCCCATACTTGGGTTGGCGGGTCCCGGCAGATATATCCAAGCTGGCTACACCATCTGCATGATGCTGCGCAATGGAGAGTCACCGGAGACCGCTGCATCAGCATCTGGTTTCGGCCAACTGTATATATGGAAGTCGCAGCTCGTGACAGCAGTGCAACACAACCTTTGTCCGGACACACTGCAACCAGCGGGCTGAAGTGTCCTTTAGACAGTCAGTGCCAACGCCACCACCACCCCTAGAAGAGGCGAAGGGGCGGAATTCTTGGATTCTCCCTGCGGTGGTGGCCATCGTGGTGTTGATCGTGGTTGTCGGGCTTGTGCTGGTCTTTGGTCGCGGGGAGGCACACCAACCGCCAACGGCGAGTCCCGCGCCTGCCAGCGAAACCACGCAGCGCCCCGCGCCTGCCAGCGAAACCACTGAGCCCACGATTGCCTTGCCTGCAAACGAACCAACCTCAGCACAGAACACACCATCGGCTACAGCGACACCGCCACCGCCCACCACTGCTGTCGAGCTGCCCATCTCTGACGGGTTGTTGGGCGAAATGGTAGTCACCCCATCGGGTAAACCACACTGTCTGGTCCTCGTCGATGAGGTCGTCTGCCATTCATATTATTTCAGCGGCCCAACCCCGCTGAGACACGGACAGCCAGCTACCGGCGTCCGGATCAGCGCAGACGGCGATTGGGATTGGAACTATGCAGGCTTCGCCCCCAAGCGCGCCATCACGCTGGCCTACGGGACCACCTACCGCGCGCGTGGATGGACCATAGAACCCACACCCGAGGGCATGACGTTCACCAACGACGCGACCGGACACGGAATGTTTGTCAGTGTCGAAGGCGTGGAACCGTTTTAGATCACCTGACCGGAGCGGCGACCTGGGGCCGGAACCCCAAGGGCGTGAGTGTTCTTCAGCCAGCCGCACGCAACCCCTCGGCAATACCTTTCGCGGGTGCAACCCTCAATCGAGCAGAGCATCGAACGCGTCCTCAACGGCCTGCCGGGCGGTCCTCGGGGTAGCCTGACCGGATCAGATCTACGTCGTGGCCAGTCTCGGTGTCGGCCGCAAACCAGCCAAGCGACAAAAGGGGAATCGATGATCGAGGTAATGCCTGACATGCCGGAGGGGGTGTTCGGCATCCGCGCGTCGGGCCGCCTGCACGGTGACGACTACCGCGAGATCAGGCCGGCCTGGGAGGAACACGTGAAAACCGGCGAGATCAGAATGGTCGAGGTCGTGGCTCCAGACTACGAGGGCGTCGGGCCCGGCGGCCTGATCGAGGACCTGAAGCTGGGCTTCGGTTCCCTGATCCAGCATCATTCGGCGTTCAAGCGAATCGCGGTCGTGTCCGACAAGGACTGGATAGCCCACGCGCTGCATGCCTTCGCCTGGATGTTTCCCGGCGAGCTCGCCCTGTTCAGCCTCGACGAGCTCGAGCGGGCCAAGGAGTGGGCCGCCGGCTGACTCTCTGTCAGCCACGCTCAGGCCGGCGCTGGTGTGAAGGGTTACACCTGTTGTGGCGTGGCGTCGAGGGTGTCCCACCCAATCTATCTGAAGTGTGCTTCACGCAACCGCTGCCATCATCTGATCAAGACATGCTGAGGTGGGTGGCACGACGCGCAACTGGCTGACGGCTCGCGGAAGTGGTGATCCTCCAGGGGACGAACGCCCCCAAATTCCGGGGCCCCAAGCCACTACCCCCAGATTCTGGAATCACATGTACTGCAGCAGCACAACAACCGTGTTTTCATCCTGGGGAGGGCATGATCGTGAGAAGCGTTGCCAAAGGTGTTGTTTTGCCCGCCGTTTGTGGTGTTCTCGCCTTCTGCGTGCCGGGGGTCGCGTCGGCCGAGGACCCCGACGACCTAGCTACGGTGACGAGCGTGGTCGACAATGGGTGCTACGACGGTTGGCGTTGGTGGCTGAAGAATGACTTGGAGGATAGTTCGATCCGCGCGACCGTGCGTTTCACCCGAACACAGGGACTTGATAAAGACAGCTGGACCCAAGTATACGAGTTGGGGCCGGGTCAGTTCGAATGGCTCATCTGTACGGGCGAGGAGACGCCCTTTGATCAACCTCCGATTAAACAAGGAGCCTCGCTAGTGGGCGCAGAGGAGATCTAGGAGGAATCTCCCCGTCCGGAAATATCGCCATCTAGTCCGTCCCGACATCGGGCCACGGGACTCTAAAACAAGCTGGACTCATTCATTGGGAACACGCCATGCCCATACTTGGGTTGGCGGGTCCCGGCAGATATATCCAAGCTGGCTACACCATCTGCATGATGCTGCGCAATGGAGAGTCACCAGAGACCGCTGCATCAGCATCTGGCTTCGGCCAACTGTATTTCTGGGGGCCGCAGCTTGTGACAGCAGCGCAAAACAACCTATGCCCGGACACACTACAATGAGCGGCCTGAAGTGTTCTTTAGGCAGTCGGTAACACCACCGACCTCGACAGTTGAATTTGGGGCTTGTGGTCCGCGACTTGCCAATCAGCTTTTGCTGCTTACCTGTGGGTATAGCCCCGGTCATTCATGGGGGTGCTGAGGGCAGCGGTTTTGGATGAGTCCGGTTTGGGTTTGTTCGGATGTAGAACGA
>Ga0114921_10000565_pt1 | contig 15765 bp, 12 predicted proteins | sample BentaG_FD_87016 | JGI IMG/M metagenome (GOLD analysis project Ga0114921, IMG submission 87016) | Deep subsurface microbial communities from South Atlantic Ocean to uncover new lineages of life (NeLLi) - Benguela_00093 metaG | ecosystem: Environmental > Aquatic > Marine > Oceanic > Sediment ...
ATTTCCGGAAGCTATTACAGCTGGTTCCAGGTGACGAAAAAGCCAGGCGCGCATACGAGAGAGCAGAGTTCGTACTCGGCTGCTTGCAGCAAGCTGCTGGCTGGAAGAAGCTTGGGTTGGATATCTCAGTACTGATGAAGACCGTCCTTCAGAATCCAGGGAAATTCGAGGAGAGACATCGTGATTATGTGGATGGGATAGCTCAGAATCTCTCGTCCGCATTTGATAATGACAGGGATCGGATGACAGTAGCGCTGCAGACCATTCTGAATAAGATAAAATTATCTGGTCAAAGCGTTCAGAGCCTGAGGACTGAATCTGAATTGACATTGAATCAACTGCGATTTTGCATAGCGGTTCTATTACTGTCGAAAAGGGCTGAATTTCGGAATATTAATAACAATATCTGGCTTGTTCCAAGGACGGAGAAGAGAGAAGAGCAGAGGAAAAGAAAAGTAGCTCCCTCTCATCGGTCCGAAATTGGCAGACCAGGATCTCCTTCCACGATATGATCATATGTCAAAAAAATGCGGATTTTCTGGGCTCATGTTTACCATTATCATCACTACTCTTTTGATGGTTCTCCAGCCCTATCTATCTTCAGCACAGGTGGGTATCTATCAGGAAGAAGTGGATTCCTCCTCCTGGACCTTCCTCGTATATATGTCCGGGGATGTACCCAGTTCTCCGCTCAACTGGACGGCCGATATAAATGAAATGGAGAAAGGGCTTCTGAGCCAGCAGATAGCCGCCATTGCTCTTGTGGATCCTGAGGGATTGGGAGATTCAAGAGCATACGTGATATCTCACGACGAGCTGGACACGCCAGAAATTATATCGGAGGAGCTGACGCAACTGCCATTCCTACCAGAAACTGGAGAAGCAAACATGGGGGATTCTGAGACGTTGATCGGGTTCGCGACGTTCATTCTGGAGAATTATCACATGGGCGGAAGATTTGCCGTGATATTCTGGGGGCATGGAAACGGATGGTATGGTGTCTCACAGGACCGGGAAGACATCCTGGAACCAGATGAGATAGTCCATGCATTGGCCACTATCAGAGATCTGCTCGGCAGAAAAGTGGACTTGGTTGTTTTCGATGCTTGCAATATGGGCTCACTAGAAGTTCTCTCATCACTTTCAGATGTTGCACTGTTCTCGGTCTGCTCTGAGATCACACTCCCCTCTTACGGGCTACCGTATGATATCATACTCACGAGAATTTCCATTGAACCCTCGATGAGTACGGAAGATACGGCAAGGGCGTTTGTGGAAGAATATGTCAAATTCGGCGCACTCATATCCGGGATGACCTCGCAGGCAGCTGTTATTGATCTCGAGAAGCTGACAAATGCAACGGCATCCTTCGATCGTTTCGTACAGAACTGCAGCCTTTTCATGCCAATAGCAAGTGAAATATTTGAGCATGCGAGAAACAGCTCAACTGAAATCGATGCAGGCTCCACTGTTGATCTAATGAGCTATCTCTCAGCTGTTGAAAAAGCAAATCAGTCTCCAAAGAGGCTCGCACGACTGGCCGAGGAGTCTATGGAAACGCTTTCCGATGCGGTGGTTTCCAACAGGGTCCATTTTGATCCATCCGATCCGGATTCGCCTCTGTCTCTATCAGGAATATCTATATTTTATCCGTATGAAATTTTACCAGGTAGTCAATATGAAAATACGAGCGATGTTTCGCGAAGTTGGGCAGATTTCCTTAGAAAAATGCACGAAAATGATAGCCTCAACACACCGGATACGAACTTCAATCTCACGACTGAGGATCGACAATTCGAAGATGGTTTAACGGACTCAGTGATTCTTCATTGGGATGAAACACAGGAGATACAATTGTGGGAATTTGAAATTCTCGCGATGCCCGACGATGTACTAAAAAGCATTGAAATCGTCAATGATTCGAATCTCAGCCTCATCATCGATTACCTGGAGATAGGAGCCTATAATATCTGCATTTATGGTCGCGGCCAGGAGGGGGAATTTCGATGGTACGATATCTTCGAATCGATCGATATCATGAGGCGCTACTCTTACATGATTGATCTGTCCGGAATCGTCGGCGATGGCATAGCACAATTGATAATAATAGACCTGAAAAACGAAGAGCAGCTTTTAATTAACGTTTCAGGTGACATGGTAACACTCACCTTCGACGTTCCCGAGCCCTACTTAATTGGAGATAAAATTATAGTTGAGCTTAGTGTTGATGGCGAATTCGTAGCAAGGGGGCTCATAGTCATTGGAGATGATAGCGATGCAGCAGTGTCGCTGGGAATGGAACCTGAGTTATCATCGTTTACAGAATTTTCATCATCGATCTTGATATCGAGCTTGTTGGTATTCTCATTTATCAAGCTGATGCGAGTTGGAGAGGAGTCTGGTCTGAGTTTAAAAGGACTGAAAAATAAAAAGATCGCTAAGCTCCTTTCTTCTCTTTCAAGCTCTCAAGGGATTCGTAAAGCTGAGAAGTAGATCGGGCCAATCTTCTCTGCTGCATATGGATCAGAAGCAGATATGAGAATATGATCAACCAAACCACCAGGCTCGCAATAAAGAGTAACTCGATACCCAGACTAATATTTCTTCACCTCCGTTTGAATATATGCCAGCAAGGTCCTTGCAGTGAAGATTTCGTATTTTCTCCCCGCCAAGCATAAACCCAGCAGAAGAAAACCAATCACACCTGCTATCAATGAGATAGGATGAATAAATAGCTGCTCAATCAGCACCTCTATAAGGAGATCTCGATACAATATTTGGATTTCAATCAGCGTCAATGGTATGCCGAAAAGTATCGAGAACCATGCAATAATTGGTATTGAATCAGCTAACTCGGTGATTTCTGGGTTTTGAACCCTGCGCATCAGAACCGAAAACATCAACAGAGCGATTGAAAACAATGCGGCATAAGAGCTAATGCTCAATGAATCAATCATATCGCTTTCTGAAATCGATAGAAGCGCGAGCAGCAGCATGATGATGCCCGAAAATATACCGATTTCTGAAAATGCCCTCATACGATTTCTTAAAAGGATGTTCCGTCGAAATTGGATATAGAAAGATGATATGCCCGCCAGAGAAATCATTAAGATGAACCAAAGGAAAATCACCGAGAAGAGGCGTATCACCGGCAATGTCCATGGATTCTGGAATACTGAGGTAATCTCAGATTGAGGAGACACGCTTTCGCACATTAATATGGGACTGGATGAACTAATGATAAGTCGTCCCTCGGCAATCACAGGTGTCCCGTTCAAAGGAAGAGACACATCCCCAAGCCATACTGCTTCAAGCACGGCCTCAGAAGACGGGTCGAGCAGCTGGAATTCGGATGTATCGAGATAGCATATTTCACCAAATACTCCGATTTCCATATCCGACAAGCTGCTTGCATGCTCGATGGCACCAGTAACGCTAGTTGTGCCAAGTGGAAGCACGTATATATTAACATAGAAGAATAATAAAATTAAGACCACGGAAATAGAAAATGTCAGAAATTGGAGCGCATCTCTTGAAATCTGCCCTTTTATCGGATTCTTATCAAACATTGTTGTGTTCGCTCCTCTTTCAAATTGAGTTCAACTTCACAATAGAAAACTCTTCCAAATCTCATATTTTTATCGGAAGAGACGCTATTTAAAAAGATCGAAAAATCTTGTGAGAAGATATCCTGATAAAATCAGCTCCGACTTTTCCGCGCTATTTCTTCGGCTGGCGGGGTCTACTACAGATGGCATATTCATCTCCATCAAAGAAGATATCCAGGTCGGGATTCTGCTCTTGCAGCTTCTCGATCTTTTCCAGGACTTCTGTCAGGCTGAGATTAGAGGAGCGATCTAGCTTTACATGAATCGTCTTCTGCATCGATTATTCTCCCACGCCAGTAACTTATTTTGTTATGGGGTAACAATATACTTGAATCTTATTGCGAGGAATGAGCTGCTATACCCAGAAAGCCGGATCAAAACGATGCCAGAGACTTTTTCTTCTTCGAACCCGAGAGAATAACACATGAAGCCGCCATCGAGAATAGAACTAAATATCAGAAGAAAAATAAATATGCACTGCCCAATATTAGACGGACTGAGATGGGACAAGATCCTTATTCAGTTGGAGATAAGTCGAGAGAGGATTATATCCATCAAATAAGAACGGTGATTCTAAGTTGCCTACAAAGAAAAAGAAAATGACCGTTTGCCCTGCCTGCGGTAAGAAATATCCAGCGCAGAAGACTGAATGTCCTCATTGCAGTTCGACTGAAACGCCCCAATCGCAGGATGATCAGCAGATGCTACAGGCCGACAAAGAATCCGAAAAAGCCCTCTCGACTGATCAGCTTTCTGAGCCGGGAATTTCGGATGATAATGTGGAAGATCTGGAGAAATGGCTAAGAGGAGAGGACTCTGCACTTTCAAGCTGGGCGACGGATGTTCCGCCTGCATCAGAGCAGAAAGCTGCCGTGGCAGCTACTCAAGAAGTTTTCGATCAGAGTGAGAAGGTTATTGAAGATTGGCTTCAGGGAAAAGTGGATGATATTACCCCTTGGCTGACAGGGGAAACCGAAGCGCAAACCATCTCGAGACAGATCGAGATACCAGAGGAGGCAAGAGAAGCTTATAAACAGGTGGCAGCTGAGGAGTTCGAGAGGATAATAACGGATCTCAAAGAGGGCAAGACAACCATTGAAGAGGTCGGTGGCGAGTTGCTCTCGCTTCTCACAGAGATGGAAGCTCTGAGAAAAAAGAATGAGCGATTAAATGAAGAGATCGAAATGGTGAGAAAGGGATCCACTGTCATTACGAAATATTTCAAGAGCATACATGGAAAGGAGGATTTTGAAGCGGACAAAGCCGCCGACCAGCTCGCCGAAGAAATGGCAAGAAGAGAGCAGCTGGAAATCGAAAATATTGAGCTTCGGACATCAATGGAAACGCTCAAAGAGCAGCTTGAGAAGGATCTTAAAGACTTTCCTGACGATGAGCAGGAGCTGAAACGACTTGGGCTCGAGACTGCGGAGTCGATGAAATATCTGAATGAGAGGGAGAATTTCCTTAAGGAGAAGGAAAAGAGGCTAACTGAACAGGAAGCAGGTAGTAGACATGAGCTCAGAGAGAGATTTTCTGCGGAGCTTCAGGAGAGGATAAGTAAGGCCGAGAAGAACGAAACACGGCTGAGGGCGGAAATTGAGAAATTTATGATAAGAAACAAAGAGATAGAGATCGAACTGAAGCACAAGAATGAGCAGCTGCAACTGAGTGGATCGAAATCCGAGAGAAAAGAATTTGTTGAGACTCTGAAGGAGCGGCTTGCGGATTACCAGAGATTGGAAAGGGAGATTGATCTCCGCAACCAGGAAGTTCAATCCCTCAGGGGTAAGCTGACTGTGAGAGAGAGTGAGCTTAACGCTCTCAAGGAGCCCATGAGGTATAAGGAGGACGAAATTATCCTCAGAGAAGAAGACTTGATGCACCGAGAGAAGATTCTCGAAGAGGAGATAATGCGCCTGGAACAGGCCAAAGCAGAGTTCACTTCCCAGGATGAGATTGAACTGAAGAAAAGGCTTGAGATGCTTCAGGCCAACATCACAGCCAAAGAGGAGGAGATCGCTAACAGAGAAAAGTATCTGAGCGCCAAGGAACAGGATCTGAAATTTAGAGAGGAGCATGTAATCTCTGAAGAGATAGATACAAGAGAGGAGGAGAGAACTCTCGAGTATAATATAGAGAAAGTTAAGACCGGCAACGTGAGACTCGATGATCTTCTCATAGGTGGCTTACCCTTTGGAACAAATGTGCTCATATACGGTCCTGCCTTCACGGGAAAAGAGATCATTACCAATTCGTTCGTCGCAGAGGGGCTGAAAAAGGGTGTTCCCGTCATCTGGGTTACCACTGAAAAAACACCGGAAGAGCTCAGAGAAGAGATGAAGTATATTCTGAGCGGCTTCGAGGAATATGAGAAACTCGGCCTCGTGAAGTTTGTTGATTCATATTCGAAAAGCATGGGAGACGAAACGAACGATCCAAACGTCTATTATGTTGATTCTCCCACGGATTTTCAATCTTTGCAAAAAGGAATAGAACAGACCACCAAGGAGATGCTTTCCAAACATAAGTATTACAGGTTCATATTCAGATCGATTTCCACAATGATCGCTTATTTAGATCCCGCGACCGCATACAAGTTTCTTAACCCAATAATTGGTCGCAGAAAGAGAGACAAAGCGGTAAGCATGTTCATCATCGAGAAGGGGATGCATGGCGAGCAGGAGATTCAAATGGTTGGATCGCTGATGGATGGAATGATAGAATTGAAGGTGGAAAACCTCAACACATTTCTATCAGTAAGAGGCATAGGCGAAGTTCAATCAAGGGCATGGATCAGATATACCGCGACCAAGAGTTCCCTCAATATTGGCTCCTTCTCTCTCGATCACATCAGGTAGTGAAAAAGCAACCGAGCCTGAAAATGGGAGAGCTGAGGTTTGTTCAAATAAAAATTCTCAGATAATCTCCGGTGAGCTGCGCCTGTCCTTTGCGCTTGGCTTTTTCGACATCTGGATAGGCGGAAGTGGGGGGAGCGGCGGGGGCAGACCTATGTCTCTCGCAACCACTACTGCAGAGGGCATACAGTGGGAGATGATTGCGGTATGTATCTGGCCGGCCACATCTGGCGGCATATTGTTGCTCTTCGACCACTCCTCGACGAGGCTCTTTGCCTCTCCCTGCCATATGACTTTTCCCTCTATCTTGATGAGCCCCACGTTGAGATAGTTCGCGGTAAACCTGAACTCAAGGGCGGCAACATCGTCCCCGATATGAGCTATCGTCGTAACGGTGCTGTTGTGATCAATCCTGAGATTCTTGATCTTCTCCCCGTGCTTCGTATACCGTTTCGCCTCGATGGAGCTAATCTCGAACCCCTTTACAACCATCTTAATCACCTTATTCAATGAATGTCTCTCTCTTTAAGTTTTATCAATAGTGTCATTACATCTAAGCTTTACCTTATAACAACAGCGCATCGTGATCGCAATCTATATATGAAAATGCCGCGGGCCGGGCTTGAACCGGCGACTTCAAGATCTTCAGTCTTGCACTCTCCCAACTGAGTTACCGCGGCAAAGGGTATCTCCTACATGCTGAAATCAGATTTAAAGAATTTTCCAATTTGAAACCTTATTGGAAGCATATTCATCATGATTCTCACGAAAAACAAGTCTTATCGCCATCATGATATCAATGACGACAGGGTTAAATAGCCCACAGTAGTTTAAAGACTGGTTCAGTGTTAGTGGCCTCCTCCCGATGGTGACTGTTACGGTGGTGAGCTTGTCTTGGAAAGACAGTTAAGAGTGAATTCTATGCAAATCAATAATTTCGCGAAGATTATCAAATTGAAGAGGAAAAAGGCATGGAACGAAGACGGGGTTGCATCGACAATAGGGACTATAATGGCGCTTCTGGTCTTCTTGACATTTTTAGGAATGTTCACCAATCAAGTTATTCCAACCTGGATGGAGGAGAACGAGAACAATCACATGAACGGGGTTATCCAGCAGTTCAGCTTCCTGAAGTGGGGGATCGACTCGCTCATTCTGAACAGCGATGAGGGAGAGGTTGCAAGCGCGCCTATATACACGCCAATGCAGCTTCATGCAGAGGGAGTTCCGATATTTGCTAGCCCCACAGTTGGGAAGCTTAGTTTTGTGTCGGAAAATCCGAGCTATCCATGGTTCTCAGTGAGTTTCCCGACCGATGAGGACGCCCCAGCCGGCGAGAGTGGCAATTTCGTATTCAACGATACAAATGGAGGGAAAGCAGGCGGCAGCATGGAGTTCTATGGAGCCAATAGATATTATGTTCAGCAGACTCTTGCCTACGAAAACGGTGCCATAATATTGAACCAGACGGATGGGGAGACCATGCTCAGCGGGATGGCCATAAGGATCGTTAAATATGGCGACGAGCAAATTGTTAAGATTACACAGATATCTCTAACCGGCACCAACAGGACAATAGGTGGCTATGGGACAAAGGGCGTAACATCTACGCTTGAATATTCCGCATATTCCAAGTTTGAGAATTCGTCAGGAGGAAACCTTACAATATCGATCAACTCCCGATTCGGAACCGCATGGGAAGACTATTTCACCAATCTGCTCAGTGCCAACTCAACGGGCCTGACGACCTCCGAGTGGAACGTGACGACATCATCATCACAGGTGGGTTATATCACATATTATTCAGTGACTGTGATAATACAAGGTGTTAATATATTTGAGCATACAAAGGCAATGGTAGCGATCACCATTGCTGACATATCAGTTTGAGGGATCAGGAATGACGGAATCTATGCCGATTTCAATGGAGCCTTCAACGCAGGAGGAAGCGGTTAAGCTGACCCCTGCGGTAATACCATCCATTGAAGCGGAAACAGCAAAGGGGAAGAAAAAGGAGAAAATCAGCTTCATCACCAAAGCCTTTGCGGGATATGTTAAATTCCTGATGAGATTCAAACAGAAAACGCTGCCAAAGAAAATTCCGATGGGGGTCTCCAAAGAGGGTTTGGATGAGAGCGGCTCCATATACACGAGAATACCTCCTTTGGAAGACGAGAATCTGAAGCAGGTTGCTTTTTACGCTGTCAACGATCCCTTTAGCTTCATCAGGATAACATTGAATAGTGATTCGAACGAGTATCTCATGGAGGTCATTGAGCCGCAGCTGAATGAGAAGGAGGAGAAACTACTTTCATTAATGAAGGACACACTAGAAAGAACATTAGCATACGAATGGGATAAGCTTACCGGGATTGACAAACAATCCTATTTGGAGCAGAGCATCAACTCCTTCCTGAGATCGAGAGGAATGAAGCTGGATCACGTAGTCAGGGAGAAGGTTCGCTATTATATAATAAGAGATTTCATCGGCTATGGACTGATTGATACTTTGATTAGCGATACTCATATCGAAGATATCTCGTGTGACGGTGTGGATATTCCCCTTTTCGTATATCACACGAAGTTCGAGAGCCTGAAGACCAATATTGAATTCGATGACGAAAATGTACTGAATTCATTCGTCATCAGCCTTTCCCAGCGAGCCGGAAAGCAGGTCTCGGTCTCGAGTCCCATCCTCGATGGGACCGCTCCCGAAGGGCATCGGATACAGGCCACATTCTCCAGAGAGATTACGACGAGAGGCTCGACCTTCACAATCAGGAGATATAAGGAGAAGCCTTTCACTCCGGTGGAATTGATCAAGTACAATATCGCGAGCACTGAGATGGTAGCCTATTTTTGGCTGGCAGTTGAACACGGGGAGTCCGCTATAATAGCAGGCGGGACTGCCTCCGGTAAGACTGCCACTCTGAATGCGATCGCACTTTTCATACCTCCTACGGCGAAGATTGTCACCATGGAGGATACTCGTGAGATCAATCTTCCTCACGAGAACTGGATCCCGGGAACCACCCGATCCGGGATCGGTGAGAGAGGGCCAGACGGTAAGGCACTGGGTGAGATAGATATGTTCGATCTCGTGAGGGCTGCCCTGAGACAGAGACCAAATTACATCATTGTCGGAGAGGTCAGAGGGAAGGAGACCTATACCATGTTTCAGGCAATGGCGACAGGGCATACCACCTATTCGACCATGCATGCGGACTCGGTAAAGGGCATGGTGAATAGGCTTGAGAATCCTCCAATCAGTTGCCCCAGAATTCTCCTGACGGCACTTCGGAATGTGAGCATCCAGGTTCATGCGAGAGTCGGCAATGAGATGGTGAGAAGAATAAAGCACCTGATAGAAATTGTCGGCTTCGAGCCAGAGACGAATGAGCTAATTACAAATACGGTTTATGAATGGGATCAGGGGAAAGATAAGTTCCTCTTCAAGGGTCACAGCTTCTTATTCGATAAGATTATGGAAATGAAAAATCTCACACATGAAGGAATGCTGGAAGAATTCCATCGCAGGGTAGATATCATTCAATACATGGTCGAAATGGATATGAGTGATCACCGGGATATTTGGAGGCTGATCAGATCATATTATAGAGATGCGGAGGAGACTGTGAATAGGGTGAGAAGAGAACTTGTAGTAATGGGCATTCCGTCCGCTTCGTCCGAGGAGGCCTGAACGTGCCAGAAGTTAGCGACTTGTTCAAGAGGATTGATGCGACCAAGAAGCTTTACATAAGGACTCAGACTCCTGAGGAGGCGAAGGAAAGAACAATCCCTCACGTCATTAGATTGCCATCCAGTGCGGCACCTGAATACATTAAGCTGACCACTTTTCAGAAATTCGCCTGGAGAGTCCTCGGAAAGACAGTCACCTCGAGGATGAAAACGAATACAGCTCTCGATGAGGGCCTCCGTAAAGCCCATATGAGAATCCGGCCTGAGGAGTATATGGCATGTATTTGGATGGCCACAATATTGGCAGCTATTGGAAGCGTAATCGCAGGGATTGTTGTGGGGCCAGTTCTTCTTGAGATTCTGGGTCTCCAGTTAACTGCGCAGGTTGCTATATTCGGTGCGATAGCGGTGATAATACCGATTATGGTCTATGCTCTAATGAGGTCTACTCCCTCCTCTAATGCGAAAAAAATAGCAAAGGATATTGACAAGAGAATTTCCTCCACCATGAGCTTCATATCTGCTATGGCTTCGGCCGATGTCAATGTCGATGTAATATTCAAGGAGTTGGCAAGGCAACCTATTTACGGAGAAATGTGCAAGGAGGCGGAGTGGATCACGAGAGATACTGAGCTTCTGGGCGTCGATATTTTGACGGCGATCAGAAGGTCTATCTCGAGAACCCCTTCAAAGAAGCTTCAGGATTTCTTGCAGGGCGTGATTACCACATCTACATCGGGCGGTCAGCTGAAGCCCTATTTCCTTCTGAAAGCGGAGGAGTACGAGAAAGAAGCAAAGCTGGATTTGAAGGCGAGGATGGAGACTCTCGGGCTTATGGCTGAATCGTTTGTCGTAGTGGTCGTTGCCTTCCCGCTTTTCCTAGTCCTCATCCTAGCGATTATGGCTATTATTGGCGGAAGCGCCGGCTCGACCATGATGATACTTTACATGGTCGTGCTGTTGATGATTCCCCTGTCGCAGTTTGGATTTATATTCATCATATGGAACAGCGAAAAGGAGAGTGCCGTATAGATGCCCGCGATGCCTGCACCCAAAGACGGAGGACTTGTCATACCCGGAGCCGAAAAACAGGATCTATCGAAAAAGATCCTGGGCGGCTCTATTGGAGTAGCGCTACTATTCATTTTCTTGGCGGTCTTAGATCAGACTGGCGCATTAAACCTCCCTATCGAATGGATCGATTGGATAATCTTTGCCCTCATGATCATGATTGGCCCATACGGCTTCTACGTGGCGGCGAAACAAAAGCACATCAAGCAGATTGAGGAGCGACTTCCTGAATTTCTGCGGGATGTCGCGGAGGCTGGTAGATTCGGAATGACTCTTGCCGAGTCTATTGTCGTCGCTTCCTCCGGCAGGTACGGCACCTTGACCCCTGAGATAAAAAAGATGGCGGCTCAAATTGAATGGGGAGTACCAGCAAATGAGGCATTGCGTCTCTTCTCACAGCGCGTGAGAACTCCGCTCGTTCAGCGTATGACATCAATCATTATGAAGGCGAGCGATGCGGGAGGAAATGTCGCCGATGTTCTGACTATGGTCTCGCATGATGCGCGCGAAAACATTATTTCCGAAACTGAAAAAAGCATAGAAATGAGTACCTATGTCGCGGTCATCTACATTGCATTCGGTGTGTTCCTGGCGACTATAATCATACTTACCGCATCCTTCTTGCCTACTATGGAGGAGGCGGGCTCACAATTGGAAGAACAGCTTCAAGGAGTTGAGGAGCAAGCGAGTTTCGGTGGAATGGGACAGCTCGACGTATCCATCATCCCGGAGATCGCAATGATATTTCTCCTGGCATCTTTAGTGCATGCCGTGGGGGACGGTATTATGGCAGGCGTACTTCAAAAAGGGAGTATACCGATTGGCATGAGACATTCGTTCATAATGATCATTATGACATTCGTGGTCCTGAGAGTTCTCTTCTGATAGACGGAGGGTTGCAAATGGTGGAAGATATTACCAAAATTGAGGAAAAGCCCATATCGGAACTGAAGGTCGCAGAGGTAGAATTGAAGAGCGTCGTTGAGCCTCGAAAGATCAAAAAGCCCCCTCAGGAGAAAATGGGATTTGGATCGACCATCATGTGAGGTCATTTGAGCTTCCTGCTGAAGTTGAGGCGGAAGCCGATGAAGATTGCTATGCCAAAAGAAACCTTAGGCGAGTTCAAGGGATCGAAAACCACGGAAATACCCAAGATCACCGATCCAAAGGTTGACGAGGTCGAAGTCGTTACAACAAAGGAAGGCTACTCGTATGTCAGACTGAAGTACGATAATGCCTCGAACGAGTACATCTATGAGGTCATAGAGCCGAAGATCTCAGAAGATGAGAGCGAGGTGCTCGATCTCATAAAAGCTCTCCTAATTGCGAACATAGAGAGCATCGAGTGGGATACGGTTGCCGAGAAGGAGAAGTACCTGAGAAGCTCGGTTGCCCAGATAATGAAGAATGTGGGCATATCACTCCATCCGCTATCCAAAGAGCGGATAATGTACTATATTCTTCGAGATTTCATTGGCTACGGTAAAGTCGCTGTGATGATGATTGATCCAAATGTCGAGGATATCTCCTGCGACGGCGTCAGGATTCCATTCTATATATATCACAGAAAATACGGCTCTATACGTTCAAATCTGATGTTCGATCGGGAGGAAGAACTGGACGCTTATGTCGTCTGGCTTGCTCAGAAGTGCGGCAAGCATATCTCGGTTTCACAGCCGATGCTGGATGCGACGATACCGGACGGCTCAAGGTTGCAGGCCACTCTCGGGAAGCATGTGACGAAGAGGGGATCGTCCTTCACCATCAGAAGATTCAGAGAGAATCCGTTTACTCCCCTTGACCTACTCCGTTTCAAGACACTCTCTACGGATATGATGGCATATCTATGGGCGACCATAGAGCACGGTCAGTCGATGCTGGTCTGCGGGGGAACTGCATCGGGGAAGACTACCACGCTGAACGCCGTCCTTCTGTTCATTCCGCCTCAAATGAAGATAATCAGCATCGAGGACACGCGAGAACTCAACCTGCCGCACGAGAACTGGATACCATCGCTTACGCGAGAGGGATTTGGTGGAAAAAGCCTCGTCACCGGCAAGGCAGCAGGGGAGATTGACATGTTCGATCTACTGACAACTGCAATGAGGCAGAGGCCCCAATATCTCATGATAGGAGAGGTGAGAGGTCCGGAGGCATATGTCGTCTTTCAGGCGATGGCCACTGGCAAGACCGCCTATTCAACCTTCCACGCCGAGGATGTGCAGGCGATGGTCCATAGGATGGAGAACGATCCCATAAATCTTCCTCGGGCGCTGATTACCGCTCTGAATACCGTGCTGCTTCAGGCGCAGGTCAGGGTCGGCACCAAGATGACCCGAAGGGTAAAAACCATCACCGAGATCGTAGGCATAGATCCGGAGACGAACGAGCTTATCACGAACTCCGTCTTCACCTGGAATCCCGCAGATGATACCTTCAACTATAGTGGCCATAGCTATGTATACGAGAAAATTAGGATAGCTCGAAACTGGACGCCGAGAGAGATGGAGAGAGAGATAAGGCGAAGGGTCGAGATTCTCGAGTACATGAAAAAGACCGGCATTAACAATTACAAAGAAGTCGCCAAAATAATCTCCGCCTACTACAACTTCCCCGATAAACTAATGCAGAAAATAAGGGCAAGAATGGCGGTGGAGGAAAAGAGACCCGAAGCAGCGGCTATGTGAATCCCTTCACCCGCGCAACATCTCGTATATCATAACAGAAAAAAAGCAGGAGAAAAGACGGGAGGGAGCGAGCTCCCGTTCTACTGGGTTTCTCCACCCTGCCGTTCCTCATCTATTGGTTTCTTGATAACCTTCTTCGGAACGACTTTTCGATCGATCGGCTTTCTGATCACGCGCTTCTCCACGATCACCTCTTCAGGCAGCCCTTTTGGCGGTTGCTTCGGGGGAGCTTTCTCTTCGACTGGGAGCGGCGATCCGCATTTATGGCAGATCGCACTGCCTCTTGCATTAGGCGTGCCACATGTCTTACAGATTATCGGAGCAGCCTCCTCACGCTTCTCCTCCTCCTTTGCAAGCCAATCTTCGAAGCTGATGTATGCTGGGTTAGCTGCCCACCAGCTCTTGAAGGTCTCCTCGGAGTACTCCACGCCGAGCTCCGCCTTGGCTAGATCTCGGTATTTGGAGAGAACCGTCTTCTCATACTGCTCTTTCATCTTCTCCTCGAAGTCCTTCTCCTCCTCGGGTGGGGCGCCAAATCGAACATGACAGTTAGGACATTCGAGCGAACTTGAAGGAATCCAAGCTCCGCACTCGCTACACTTGACCATATCCTCTTCGAACTCAACACCGCACTTGGGGCATTTCCGGGCAGATTCTGGTATGAGCGCTCCACATTCACCGCACTCTACCAACTTACCGATCCCGCGCCGGAATATGAATAGGCTGATTATGGCTATTGCAGCAACGGCTATAATGATGATCATTAGAGCCCAGATCCACAAGGCAATACCTTCTTCGACCACTTCGATTATGACGGATGCCCGATTCTCGCCGACCTTAGCAACGACATTGTAAAGGCCGCTGAGATCTGTTGGAATGTCTATCTCAACAGAGAAAACACCCGTGGTGTCGGTCACATATGTTTTCGTATCCGAGACATTCTCTTCCATACTTACCGTCATGATGACTACTTCTACGACCATATTTGCCATTGGCGTGTCATCTGGGTATTCCACAATACCGGTTACCACGAGCGCATCTCCGGCGTGCACTTCAGCCTCGATCAGAGGAGTATATATTGTAATCTGAGGCTGAATATAGGATAGATTGAAGCCTCTCGAGGCATTGTTATTGCTTCTATTCTTATCATCAATTCTGAATTCCACATCATCTATTGCGATTCTGATGTAATATTCTCCGGAGTAGGGAACGGTAACGAGATAACTAAGAGTGGTCTGATTCGAACTTATAACATCTGGGGATATTGAACCATTTATGGAGATATAGGCGGTACCGATCGATCTATTGATGCTCGCAGTTATCGTGCCTTCTTTCCCCACTATGCCCGCATAGACCGAAAAATCTTCAGCTAGCAAGTAGCCGAAATTGTGCACTGTGACACGTATTTCAAGCTGATCGGCATAGCTGACATTCTCCACCTCCTGACCATCGACCAAGAGCACGATATCCTCAGGGAATACTGCTATATCTGATCGGGAATCGAAAACAGTGAGCGGATAGGAATCAATATTGTTCGCATAACTGCTTTCGTATTCTCTATCATCGGAACCTCCCTGCGAGGCGTTTGGATTGACAACTACCCAGAAGGTGTAATCTTCCGTTTCATTATCGATTGCAGGTAGGGTGTAAACTAGTTCAACCGATACTGGGCTGGTTTTAGAGATTGTCGTGGTAATATCCTCGTGATCCAGCATGGTATCGGCGGTCGCTTCGGCCCCTTCATAGAGTGCCACCATAATGGGAGAAGATACAGTTGCTTCGATGGGGGCATCGCCCGAATTACGCACAAGGACAATAAAGATGACTTCATTACTGGACGGCGCG
>Ga0114921_10000566_pt1 | contig 15764 bp, 11 predicted proteins | sample BentaG_FD_87016 | JGI IMG/M metagenome (GOLD analysis project Ga0114921, IMG submission 87016) | Deep subsurface microbial communities from South Atlantic Ocean to uncover new lineages of life (NeLLi) - Benguela_00093 metaG | ecosystem: Environmental > Aquatic > Marine > Oceanic > Sediment ...
CCCTTGGAAGCCAGCATACCGTGTACATCATCCGGTTTGGTGAAAGGACGCACCATGATCACATCTTGACCCTCTTCCTTGGCCATGCGTTCGGCGGTATCCGCATCGAAATAAATCTGCCCAACTGCAGCTCCTGGCGATGCGTTAACACCTGTCGCGAACATTGTCCCCGCCGTACGGGCTGTCTCCATAGCCTGCAAATCAAACTGGGGATGCAAAAGAGTATCTACGTCATCAGGTAGAACTCGTAACACCGCTTCTTCCTTAGAGATCAAGCCCTCGTTAGCCATATCTACCGCAATTTTGACCGCAGCTTGAGCAGTACGCTTACCGGTACGGGTTTGCAACATCCACAGTTTATTCTTCTCAATGGTGAACTCAACATCCTGCATATCGCGGTAGTGAAGCTCAAGTTTGTCGCAAATCTCAAGGAATTCCTTATAAGCTTCCGGCATCTCATTCTCAAGATTGGCGATCTTTTCAGTATTCCGAATTCCAGCTACCACATCCTCCCCCTGGGCATTCAGCAGGTAATCGCCATAGAGGGATATATCACCAGTGGCTGGATCGCGAGTGAAGGCAACGCCTGTGCCTGAATCCCAGCCCATGTTGCCAAACACCATGGTTTGGATATTGACCCCAGTCCCTAGATCGTGAGATATGCCCGCTGCGTTGCGGTAATCCACGGCGCGCTTGCCATTCCAGGATTTGAAGACAGCTTCAGTTGCCAGGCGCAGCTGCTCATATGGATCTTGGGGAAAATCAAAGCCCATGTGTTCACGGACAACCCCCTTGAACGTCTCTACAAGGTTCTTCCAGTCATCTGCAGTTAGCTCAGTGTCTGACTTAATTCCTTTCTTCTCTTTGTACTCGTCCATCGGACCTTCAAAGGCTTCATCAGGAATGTTCAGCACAACCTCGCCGAACATCTCCACCAGGCGTCGGTAGGCATCGAATACAAAAGTCTCATCACCTGTCAAGCTCGCCATTCCAGCAGCCGTTTCATCATTCAAGCCGATATTAAGCACCGTGTCCATCATCCCGGGCATAGAAAACTTAGCGCCAGAACGGCAGGACACCAGCAACGGGTTGTCGGGATCACCGAAATTCTTGCCGGTAGCCTGTTCTACCATCCTCAAGGCAGCCAGCTCCTGGTCCCACATTCCACCTGGAGTTTTTTCACCCGCCTCCAGGTAAGCGTTGCAAGCTTCAGTTGTCACTGTGAATCCGGGAGGCACTGGCACACCAGCCCGAGTCATATCAGCCAACCCGGAACCTTTTCCACCCAAAAGGGCTCTTACGTCTTCCCAATCTCCGCCTACCGTATCTTCAGCTTGTTCAACTTCGCTGAAATTGTAAACCCACTTCTTTTCAGTCATCATGACCTCCTAATTCTTAGTATTTAATGATTGCTAAATTTGCGCTCTTAACTGCCTGGTAAATTTGTCCAGGTTAGTAATAAACCAACTTCATTCTGATATACCAGGTATGGGAAGTTTACTTCACAAACTGGGTGTTTATTGGTTCAGACGCACGGTGTATAGTTTACCACTCGGTTATGGATTTCACAAAATGTATTTTGTCAGTACAATAGGTGATAATCAGCAGTATTAATTTGATCGCTCCACGTGAAAACCATAAAATTCAATCGGGTTGACGATAGATTCGAATGTCTATAAATACCTTTCAACCGAGATAAGGAGAAAGGCTAATTTCCCCAGAATCGAAACAAGAATTGAAAGAGCTGCTCATACAGCTCGAATTAAAGTTGGCTGATCTGCAGGAGCGCCTTCCAGCCCACTCAGTCAATCCCAATTTAATCGTAGAAATGGATGATCTCGACGATCAGATCAAAGAGGTAAAATCTCGGCTGGCGTTGATCCAGGAGGATGGGGATGCTCTCCCGTAATTGCGTTATGAAGAGAATCCAACATACCATCTTGAGCCGATCTCGAGTGAAATATATATTGCATTAATTTCCAACCTTGCAAGATTGACAGGTATTTTAATTGACTTTACCTATCTGATCGTGCTAAAATCATAGCGATCCGATAAAGGCAAACCCGGTGAAAGCCGGGGACGCAAAGCCATGGGTCTAAAGCCATCCCGGGGATGGCTAGGATCGCCAGGCCGCCGAGATCGTCGACACAATTTATGTCTGCGTATCTAAGGCCTGGTTATTCCAGGCCTTTTTGATTAAACAGCAGGTTATTCTGCCCAGGAGATTAAAGATGAACACTCCAGTAAACAACAACCGACTGATGAGACTGGCTGTACTCTTCCTTGTGATCGCCATGATAGCTTCTTTCACTATGGCTGCCCCATCACCCCCGACTCAGCTGGACTCATACATCGTCCAAGGGTCAAATCTGGAGGCGGTAAAACGTCTCGTGACATCCAGCGGAGGCGAAGTTACCTCAACTCTAGAATTGATTAATAGCGTTGGCGCATTGCTGCCCGCTAAGTCGGTTTCCAGATTGCTCGCTGAACCAGAGATCGCCTCCATTGTACCCAACGCCTCAGTGAGGATGACCGATATTGGAGATGATAACCCCGCTCCAGCCAGTGATTATCCCGACGTTGTCGGTGCAGATCTGGTCTGGGAAGCTGGCGTGACTGGCGAAGGTGTCACAGTCGCTATAGTCGACACTGGTTTGAGTAATCATCCAGGTCTGCTTAAAAAAGTCAATGGCGTAACGCTCAACCGTATCGCCGCCTGGGCAGATTTTGTAGAAGGCAGCCATTCACCTCGCGATCCTCACGGTCACGGCACCCATATCGCCGGCATTATTGCTAACGCGCAGCAAGGACCAGATGGGGAGTGGAACGGCGTGGCGCCTGGTGTGCGTTTGGTGGGCGTGCGAGTGCTTGATGAGTATGGTTACAGCGATTATGAAAAAGTGGTTGAAGGCATCGAGTGGGTAGTCGAAAACAAAGATGAATACAACATTCAGGTCATGAATCTTTCCTTGGTCTCGACCGCCGAGGTTCCTTATTGGGTAGACCCACTCAATCAAGCCGTAATGCAAGCCTGGGCGAACGGTATCACGGTTGTTGTGGCTGCAGGCAACGGTGGTCCAGAAGCGATGACCATCGGTGTGCCTGGAAACAACCCCTATGTCATCACGGTCGGAGCATTCACCGATAACTACACACCAGATAATTGGGGTGATGACTATTTGCCGGAATTCTCAGCCGCTGGACCAACCTTAGATGCATTCACAAAGCCAGATGTCTTAGCTCCAGGCGCTCATATGGTATCTGCCATAGCAAAGCACAGCACCTTGGAAAGTGAGCACCCTGATAGCCAGCTGCCTCACCGTTATTTTTGGATGGCGGGTACCTCTCAGGCCTCAGCTGTCGTCTCCGGACTCGCTGCGCTGACACTGGCCCAAAATCCGGAACTAACCCCCGATCAAGTCAAATATCGCCTCATGGTGACATCTTTGCCATGGATAAATCTTGATACTGACTATGCACTCTACAGTCTATGGCAGCAAGGTGCTGGTCGGGTCAACGCGCCAGATGCTGTGTTTGCTGACGTCGATGGCACAGCTAACTTTGGGATGAATATTTGGGATGATCTGAATAATACCCAACATTTCTTCGGATATACATATTTTGATGAAGCAAGTGGAGAATTCCGCCTGCAAGGAGAGTATGCTGATTGGGCTGGCGGTTATGGCGCTTGGGCAGGTGATTACCTTCCCTGGACTGGCGGTGATGGGGCTTGGGCTGGTGGCTATGGCGCTTGGGCTGGCGGTTATGGCGCCTGGGCCGGTGGTTATGGCGCTTGGGCTGGCGGTTATGGCGCCTGGGCCGGTGGTTATGGCGCTTGGGCTGGCGGTTACGGTGCTTGGGCTGGCGGTTACGGTGCCTGGGCTGGTGGTGATGGTGCCTGGGCTGGCGGAGATGGCGCTTGGGCTGGCTCATTCCCGGATCTAGGACTGCCGGGTGTATCCTCGTTTTATGCAGAAGAACAACAGGCACAACCTTGGACTGGCAATTGGGTAGACTTTGACGGCTAAAATGAAACCTTAACAATCGAGATCTACTCTTCACCAAAATCCAAAGGTGAAAAATAGAATCCCAAATTACTTCCGGGGCTTGGAATTTAGAATTTCCACCAGGCCCCGGAATTTTTTCCTCTAAAAGTGAAACTGTTTATTTGGTTGGGGAAATTTTTACGCAGATATCTGATTTAAGAATATTCTTACCATTTGGAAATCATCATATTCTCATCCTTAGTAATTCTCCCCACTATTTGTGCTCCCCTTTGGTTCAACGAGGATTATCGGAGTTAATAATTCCTTATAGCTATATTGGTTCCATCTATGGCGATTAATCTATCCCTTCAGGCCACAATTTTGCTCATCCCAGATTCTACGCGCCCAAGTTCTTTTGTTGCCCCCACTTCAGAAAAGATTGATTTCGCCTCATGGAAATAGCCTTCAGCGTCATCGTTATCGCCCATCTCTATCGCCAGGAGTCCCAATTCATATGCCGTCCGGGCTGACTCGAGTTTCTCATAAGCCGCGTTGAAGATCTGTGCGCTTTCCAGTAAGGACCGTCTCGCTTGTTCATGGTCCCCTTCAAGACGGGCAATAGCACCTTGTATCCTCAGCACACGACCAGCTTGGACCGAGTCCTCTGCCAACTTGTCGGTCATCGACTGGCGGGCATTTTCACTCCATTGAATTGAGGATTCTAAATCTCCCCAGATGAGATAATTTTCTGCCAGGTAGCACATGGCATCGATCAGATTATCCTGCGCGCCGAGCTCCTCAAATATCTGCATGCTTTCATCCAGGTAATCCACCGCTTCTTTGTAACCTCCCTGCGCTGTTTGCAACCGCCCAAGGTACATCACAGCCAGACCGAGGTAAAATCGGTGACCGATTTTTTCCGCGACAGCCTGAGCTTTTTCAAGATGTGTACCAGACGACTCATAATCCCCTAAATCGTACTTGACCAGACCTAAATTAATATTTGCCAAGGTAATGCCTTCCGTGTCGCCAACCTTTTCCAGCAGAGCGATGCTCTGGTTGAAGTTCATTTCAGCTTCATGCAAATCGCCTGACATTAATCCGAGCAAACCCAGATTATTATATAAACGTGCTTCACCAGATAAATCACCCAGTATTTTTCTCAGCTCCAGGCTTTTTCGAACATACAAAGCAGCTTGCTTGTATTCCCTCAGTTGGTAAGCCACAGCTCCCAGCCGATTATGGATCGATGCGACTATGCTGAAATCATCCGTCTCCTCGACAAGGTCCAGGGCAGATTGCAAGGCGAATTGGGCTTGATCGAAATCCCCGCGCAAAAAATATATCCAACCTTTATCGTTTAAGATTTGAGCTTTAGCCACTGGAGAATTGTTCTCCCCTCTATATAATGCTTCATCGGCATTGTTTAAATGATTCAACGCCTTGTCAAACTCTCCTTGCCGCTCATAAGTGACTGCGATCTTGCGTTGAATAACGTCTTGCTGTTGATCAACCTGGGAATAATTACTTTTCTCAAATACCTCTTGGTAACATTCGCGGGCAAGTTCGTATTCACCAATAAAGACAAGCACATCTCCCAGCCCAGTCCAAACTTGTAAAGCCTGTTCTGTGGTATGTTCCACTTGAGGTAGCAAATCCCTGGCTTCCTCGAAGAAATTCTTGGCTTGCAGGTTAGCATAATCACGTGCGGATTTACTTCCAGCCAGTATGTGATAATGTAACGCTTTATCCAAATGTATACTGCGCAGGTAATGCCCCGCCAGAACCTCGACCTGACTCTCCAGACGATCTGCATACACCTGCTCTATGGTATTTGCGACGAGACCATGCAAGCGGTTTCGATCCCGACGTAGCAAAGTACGGTAAACCGCATCCGAGGTGAGAACATGCCGGAAGAGAAATGCATTCTCGCCCCCTTCTGGCAGCTCAAAGATAAAAGCTTTATCTATTAATGAGGACAGCACTTGGTGAAGCGGTATGCCTTCACCATACTGCATGACATCATTCAGAATTGAGGCATCGAATTGCCGGCCAATTACCGCTGCTGTTTGTAAAACACCTCGCTGGACAGGATCCAGGCGATCGAACCGGGTGAGGATCAAATCCTGTAAATTATCCGGCACTTCAAGCGCCACATCTTTTCCAGTGGATAATTTCCACAGTTCACCTTCTTGAATCAGGATTTGTTTATCGATCAGCATGCGCAGGATTTCTTCTATATAGAAGGGGACTCCCCCTGCTCTATTCACGATCTGATCCCGGAAATTCTCTGGAATCTCCGGCATACCCAACAAACCAAAAAGCAGCTGGTCGCTTTGTTCGGAGGAGAGATTCTGTAGGTGGATAATTTTGCAGCGGTCATGGAGCCTCTGCTGGTTGATTTCCAGAATCTCCTCCAACTCACTCTCCATGGTTGGTCGAGATATGGCGAGCACCAACACTGGGATATCGTCTATTGATTCCAGTAGATAAGCCAGCAAATCAAGCGAGATTTCATCTACCCAATGCAAATCCTCTAATATCAATACTAATGGCTGGTGTTCAGCCTCAGCTAGAAGTAAATTTCTAACTGCAACAAATGTTTGTTGACGTAATTGTTCCGCATCCAGGTAAGCCAAGCGCTGAGCCGACCTTTCATCTGAGTATTCCAATGAAAATAAATGCTCTAGGAATGGTAGTGTATTCCCAGCTTCACTGCCTAGGGTTCCGGTAACTTTGTTCCTTAATCGTTCTTGCACCTCATGATGTGCTGTTCCTGGCGTGACACCCAGGTAATCGCGCAGGATTTCAAGAAATATCCAGTAGGAAACTGATTTTCGGTATGTCAGACTCTGACCTTCTAGCAAGGTCATTTCGTTGGGATCGATGTTTGCTTTAAACTCCGTGGTGAGACGGCTTTTTCCTATGCCTGCTTCACCAATTAAGGCCACAAAACGCCCACGTTTAGATTGCCTTAAATCCTCCAAAGCCCCTAACAGGTTACCCAATTCGACCTCTCGGCCAATCATGGGAGATTGCAAACCCTGTACTCCTCGAACTCGACCAGGCAGCGATTTAACTCCCAGAAGTCGATAACCAGTCGCTGAATGTTTATACCCCTTAAGCATAAGATCAGGCTGCAACTGGTAATCAAAAATGGCATCAGATGCTTGATAGACACTATCGCTAACTAAAATCGTCTCCGCCGCGGCAGTCTCTTGGAGTCTTCTAGCTAGATTGACCGTATCGCCTATGGCTGTGTAATCGAGCAATAGGTCTGCACCGATGCCTCCCACGATGACAGACCCGCGATTAAGTCCAATATGCATTTGCAACTGCCCGTTCAAACGGCTTTCAAGATCCTCATTGATCTGCTGGAGACCAGCCTGCATATCCATTGCAGCCCGAACGGCTCGCTCGGCAGGATTTTCATATGCAATCGGAGCGCCAAATAAAGCCATCAAGCCATCGCCAGTGATCTTATCCACCATGCCTTCGTACTGGTAAACTTTCTCCGCCAGCATACGTATATAAACTTGGATGACCTCATACAATTCTTCATCGTCGATTTTCCCCGCTAAACCAGTGTAATCGCATAAATCGGCGAAGAGCACAGTTACATTGCGCCGTTGGCCAGCCGACTCCAAACCTGCCCGATGGAAGCGTTCCTTAAGATCCGAACCGATGAGGACTCCGAATTCACCGATTGAATCCGGAGAGGAAACTAGTGTGGGTTTAGTTGAACTTGCAGTTTCAACCAACCTGGCACCACAATTTCCACAGAAACGCATCCCAGGGGGGCTATTGAAGCCACAATTTGAGCACACTGATGACATACTGATGCCTTAACGAATTGACCTTCCCCACCAAGAGCTTCTCACCGGACACTTTTGTGGTTACCTAAGGTAATTTCGGTGAGATCGTCAGCCCGGAGGAACCCTATAAACCTTATCTAATTGAAAACAATATACCATGGGAAAGCCTTTCCTCACCTTTCAAAAGCGTTACTGCCAATAAATATTCGTATGGGAATCTTGTTGACACAGTTATACTTACTCGTTATAATTATGCGGCCCCGGCAAAAAACCGCTGGGGCGATACCGTGTATCCCCAACTTCCCCGTACCTCGGCGATAGACTCGACATGAGGCGCGGAACGTACGGTGAAGTGAAGGTTGGAGGAATATTGATGAAGTATGCTATAGTTGAAGATGGTGGTAAGCAATATAAAGCCGTTGAAGGTGCCTCGATTGAAGTAGACCGCTATCAAGCCGAGGTTGGTGAACAAATCGACCTTGAACGAGTGTTGTTAATCACCGATGGTGAGAATACAGCAATTGGGACTCCCTACTTAGAAGGCGCCAAGGTTGAAGCCACAATCGAATCCCAATTCAAAGGTCCGAAAATAGTGGTCTTTAAATACAAACCCAGAGAACGATACCGCGTAAAAACGGGTCACCGCCAGCGGTATACTAGACTGCGGATTGATTCGATTGTAGAAAAATCCGGAGGTAAAAATGGCTCATAAAAAAGGCGGTGGTTCAAGCCGCAATGATCGTGATAGTAAGTCAAAGCGTTTAGGTGTCAAAGTATACGGTGGCGAACGAGTGCTCTCAGGCTACATCCTTGTTCGACAACGTGGTACCAAGATTATGCCTGGTCGCAATGTTGGCCTGGGTAGAGATCATACAATTTTCGCCACTTCAGAGGGCGTCGTCGTTTACGAGACCGTCCGCGATGGTCGCAAGCGGGTCAGCGTAGCCGCGGAAGCCTGAATTCCGGTTGGTCAACTCACTAGACCGAGAATATTGGTATTTAATCGCACAAGAAGGACAAGTTATCCAATGAAAGAAAAAATTCACCCCACTTATTATCCTGACGCACTCGTTACCTGTGCATGTGGGAACACCTGGACGACCGGTTCAACCATCAAGGAAATTCACACCGACGTGTGTTCGAATTGCCATCCATTTTTTACCGGTGAGCAACGAATTGTTGATACCGAGGGCCAGGTAGACCGCTTCTATAAGAAGCTCCAGGCTCGTCAAGATTATATCGATGAGGCTGAAGCGCGCGAAGCTGCCAAAGTCTCTCCCGAACGTCCCATCGCAGAACTTGAACTGGGTACCAGGGCGACGGATTCCCTCGCTAAAGCCGATATCACCAAGGTTGGTCAGGTAATGGAGATGCTGGAAACCGGCGAAGCTTCTTTGCTCGCTGTAGAGGGATTTGGCCGTAAATCCCTGGCAGACCTTAAGAAGCGCTTACGCCAATTCGGTTACCAGTTGCCTGAAGCTGCTCAGGAGATACAGGTCTAAATTCGTTTACTATTAGCTTCCACAGGCAGATGTTTTATTACATCTGCCTGTTTTCTTTCCTTAAAATGTGATCCTCAGCTCCTAATTTTCTCTCTTCAATGTCTATGGTAGAATTCTCCTCAAGTCAGACAATTCAACAAGAATTTTTAGTTCCAAACTTGTACTCGTATCAGCGGGCATAATCTCCCATCCAATTCTGCTTTTAATCATCGATCAATTTATAATCTCCACAATAAAAAATATTAAAAAGGAGGGTCTAAGTTTACCCATGAAACACCACTCCGGCGTTGTTGAAGTCATTGTCGGCTCTATGTTCAGTGGCAAAACGGATGAATTAATCCGTCGCCTACGGCGCGCCACTATCGCCAAACAAAAAGTCCAGGGTTTTGAACCCGCCATCGATATTCGCTTTGCGGAATCCAAGGTTACTTCCCATGCTGGGAGCGATTATGATGCCCATCCAATACAATCCGTCAAGCAAATCCTTGAGGAATTGGATGAGGATACAACTGTTGTGGCTGTAGACGAAGCCCAATTTTTTGATCTAGAGATCGTCAAAATCGTCCAGGCGATGGCTGACAAAGGTTTGCGAGTGATCGTTGCCGGATTAGATACCGACTTTCGTGGTGAACCCTTCGGTCCAATACCAATCCTGATGGCTCAAGCGGAAAGGGTCGACAAAGTCCACGCCATCTGCATGGAATGTGGCGAAGAAGCCTCCCGCACTCAACGCCTGTTAAATGGACAACCCGCCCATTACAATGATCCAATTGTTGTAATCGGCGCATCGGAGCTCTATGAAGCCCGATGCAGGCAGCACCACCAAGTCCCAAGGGAGTGACTATGCAGGATTATCACAGTTTTTTAGAGGAGATATTGATCCCTGCCGAAGAATTACAAAAGCGTATCGCTGAGCTAGGTATCGAGATAAGCCAAGATTATACGGACAAGAATCTACACCTGATTTGCATTTTACGTGGAGGCGTGATGTTCCTGGCAGATTTAATGCGCCATCTCACCCTGCCGCACACGATTGACTTCATGGCAGTTTCTTCCTATGGAACAGGGGCACGCCAGTCAACCGGTCAGGTGCGAATTGCGCTTGACTTAAAGGAAGATATCCACGACCGTGACGTTTTATTGGTTGAGGATATCGTCGACAGCGGATATACCATAGCCTCAGTTCTCGAATTACTGGCCACCAGGCACCCGCGTAGTTTACAGGTCTGCACCTTGCTGGATAAAGCCGAGCGTAGAGAAGTTGATGTGCCCATCCATTACCGGGGTTTCGTCATCCCCAATGAATTCGTTTTTGGCTATGGCCTCGACCTCGACGAATATTATCGTTCTCTGCCCTTTATCGGAACAGTTAATCCGGAAAAATATCAACCCCCAGAGTAATAAATGGCTGAGCCGGAGCAAGGCTTGAACGGTCAATGGGATGAGCGCTCCTCCTACGCGGGTAGATGGGTCGCCTGCTTAGGTGGTCGCATTGTCGGTCAGGGGGGTACTCCCCAACAGGCTCTGCGAGCAGCTCAAGCCTCAAGATTTAAGGAAACCCCTCAGATTACCTTTGTGGACACTATACCCCCTTTTGAAATTCATCCCATTCTAGAGAGAATCGCCTCTCTCCTGCCACAAGATCAAGCAATATATGTGGTCGGTGGTGCTGTGCGGGATGCTTTGCTCAGACGCCCGGTCCAGGAGTTGGACTTCACCCTCCCAGAAGGGGCTATTAGGACCGCCCGCAAAATAGCTGATTCACTGGAGGGAGCATTTTACGTTTTAGATAAAGATCGGGATTATGGACGCGTCATTCTTTTTCAACCTGAAGGTAACCGCCTTGTCTTAGATTTCGCTGCATTCCAAGGTGACAACCTCGAAGAAGATTTAGAAGGGCGTGACTTCACCATAAATGCTATGGCAGTTGACGTGCATCATCTCCAAGAATTATTGGATCCTCTAGGAGGTGGCGCTGACCTGTATTCCAAGCATCTGCGCGCTTGCACCCCTGAGGCGTTCACTGCAGATCCCGTCCGCGTTCTTAGAGGTATCCGTTTTGCGATTTCGTTGGGTTTTACAGCCCATGCGGAAACGAAGGAGAGAATGCGTGCGGCAGTAGACTTACTCCCCGAGGTCTCTGCAGAAAGAATACGTGATGAGTTATTCCACCTACTAGAGAGTGACCAACCGGCTGCAGCCATGCGCGCCCTAGATTACCTACACGCAATGCCGTATGTTTTACCCGAGTTACCTTCAATGAAGGGTGTCGAACAATCGCCGCCTCATAATTCAGATGTCTGGGAACACTCTCTTGACGTATCGAAGAAGCTGCATGATGTACTCTCGGTACTACTACCTGCCTATAACCCTGAAAACTACGCCAACTTGCATTTAGGTGTGATCTCCCATCGTTTGGGTCGCTACCGGGAACAGATTGACTCGCACTTGAAAACCCATCTCAATCAGGACCGCTCAATTAGAGGGCTGCTCTTCCTGGCTGCCTTATATCACGACGTAGGCAAACCAGATACTAGTCAATTGGACCAGGATGGGCGTATTCATTTCTATGGGCATGAAGAAATTGGCTCCGAATTAGCCCTTGAACGTGGGTCGGATTTACAACTGAGTAATCCTGAGATCGATCGCCTGCGTACAATAGTTCTCAACCATATGCGCCCCATATGGCTAGCTCAGAAAGGGAACCACCCATCCCGGCGAGCCATCTACCGTTATTTCAGAGATACTGGACCGGCTGGTGTTGATATCTGCTGGCTCTCTCTGGCAGACACCTTGGCTACCTTTGGACCCACATTACCTGCAGATACGTGGGCTCACCAAGTAGAGGTGATCAGGATGCTTCTCGAAGCGTATTGGGAAAATAAGGATGAAATCGTCTCCCCTCCAGCACTAATCAATGGCAATGACTTGATTGGCGAGCTCGGATTGAAACCTGGTCCGATCATCGGTCAATTGTTAGCTGATATTCAGGAGGCTCAGGCAACTGGATTGGTTGGAAACCGGAGACAGGCACTCGAACTAGCCTCTGAATTATTGAATCAAGCACAATCTGATCTAGAGTCAGATTAACCTTGGGACGATGCAAATCTTGAGAATTCACATTCAACCGACCAGGATTTGATTTATTCATTAAGGCATTCATCGTTGACATTGACCATTCCTCCCCCATCTTCACCACCTTTGTTGCCATCTAATCCAGCAATTCCCCCACTTCGATCCAGCGGGGGAAATTGGTTCACTTGGGCATCGATCTGACCAACGACCTAAATCATGCCGTAATATCGCTGGTCCAGATTCGATGTTTATTCTATATTGATGGTATTTCTAAGGATAGATCGTTGTGAGATAAGGTTGGTAGAAACACCTGCAACCTGTTTCATGCGAACATCCCTGCTCCGGAAGGGTGGGGACAGCATCTTTCTCATAGGTCCCCTCTAGCGCCTGACACGCCGGGCAGCTGTTCTCTGATACGAGTACGCGGACCAAACTCACGCGAGAATTCTCAATGAATTCCTTGCGTGCCACCGCCGTTGCTGAATATTCGCTCAAATCCGCATCGCAATTGACACAATTCGATGCGGAATCTGGTGACTGGGCGTTACATTGATGACAGGTTTGCATGAGCCACCTCCTCGATACTGATTATTATAATTCTAATTCAGTTCCAGAGAGGCTCCATTTGAATTTTTACGTGTATTTTTGGCTACTTGTTCGGCGCGTGCCCGACGAATTAAATTCTTCAGATGGGCGATCAACACCCCGCTTGGCACCGGTTTGATCAAATAATCATCGGCCCCTTCATCCAAGGCTTGTGCGATCTCATCAGGATTATTCAGTACCGACAAAACTAGTATGGGGATATTGCTAAATGCCCGGATATCACGACAGATCTGCCATCCATCTTTCTCGGGCATATACAGGTCCAGAATGATTACGTCAGGGTTTAATTGGCGAACAGAATCGATACCATCTTTTACTTCATGAGCCGTAAAAACCTCAAACGCCTCGGGTTCCAGGGTTGCCTTAAGCCTATCGGTTAAAGCGACATCGTTGTCAATTACCAAGACACTGGAAACCACTATTATCCTCCTTCATTCATTTCAGTTAAATCAAGCTTGACAAAACTCAATGATTAAGGTTCAAATTTTCCTTCCGCGCTCCTGCTGTGATCCAATCATCACAATGTTATGATTATGCAACAAAATCTGACTTGGTAACCTTACAACCACTTTACAAGTCATTGGTTTAAAACTTGCAACGAAATGCAAATGGAGATATTATTATTCAGGTTAAGGCGCAGAGCACTTGCACCAAATACCTAGCGCCCCCGACATCAATATGATCGATGAAATTTCGTGTCCTCGCTGCCTCTACCCTGTTGACCCTCAATCGCGTCATTGCCATCGTTGCGAGGTTGATTTGGGTCTAGCTGCCGTCTTAGCCGAATCAGCGTCCCCGTTCAGGGAGCTACCGATGGAAGTCCGCATCGCACCAGAAACACTTGTCCCTCGATTGGGTGAGCTATTAATCGAGAGAGGCTTGCTTGAATCAGACGATTTGCAGGTCGCGCTGGATCTTCAACGTGACAGAATTAACGCTGGCAAACCATGTCTTATCGGTCAAGCTCTCGTCGAGCTTGGTTTTATCGATCAATATTCTATCGATGAAGTAGTGACCATACAAATATTTCAATTGCAGCACAACCTCGAACGTACCAACCGGGAACTAGAGCAACGAGTTGAAGAACGAACTGCTGATTTACAAGATGCCCTCTCAAAATTGACTGAGCTCAATCAACTTAAATCAAACTTTATATCGAACATCTCCCACGAACTCCGCACTCCACTCACCCATATTAAGGGATACCTGGACATATTGAGCGATCAAAGTTTGGGTCCTTTGACAGCTCTCCAAATTAATGCCCTCGAAGTCCTTCAACGTTCTGAAGAACGTTTGGAACAACTGATAGATGATTTGATCCAATTTTCATTGGCTGTCCGAGGGGAGCTCAGCGTGTCTCTGGAACCCCTGGATGTCTCCCAACTGGTCGAGACCTACTTTCCCCAAAATCAGAAGAGAGCCAGTGTCAAAGAAATCTCCCTTCAGCTCGATATTCCGACCGATTTACCAAAAATACTTGCTGATGAAGGTAAAATGCAGTGGGTCTTTAATCAACTATTGGATAATGCTATCAAATTTACACCTTCAGGGGGACAGGTGAGCTTATCAGCGATGCTGAATAGGGATTCTGTTGAATTTTCGGTCACAGATACTGGCATCGGAATCCCAGAGAATCGTATCCCAGAAATATTCGAACCTTTCCATCAACTAGATGGCTCTGTTCGCCGACATTTTTCAGGCACAGGTCTGGGGCTCGCTATGGTTCACCGCATCCTGGAAGCACATGGCTCGTCAATCGTTGTCGACTCAAGTCCAGGTAGAGGAACTTGTTTATCCTTCTCCTTGCCAGTAGCAGGTATAAATGGTAACCAACAAAATCAGTGATCCTGAAAACCTGAACACTCAAGAGCTTGATGCGATCTACGCCATCAGTCGTGTTGTCACCCGCGCTTCGGAGTTGGATGCCAGCCTGGATGAGATCATCGGCATTGCCAGAACAGTTTTCATCTTCGATAACATCGTGCTATACGTCCATCAAAAGGCTGACAGCATAGAACCTTCTTATGCACGGGCAATCGGTCGTGGACGCAATTCAGAGGCTGATTTGGCCTGGGGTGAGTCGATTGCCAAAGAAGTACTCCAATCGGGTAAAAGAGTCGTTCGGCAAGAGATCACCGGCGATCCTGAGAAGGATCGCATGAAGGCACGTTTTTTCCTGGGCTTACCATTAATCGCCGGCGATCACATCATCGGCGCACTCGTTTTTGTCCGTTACGGTGGACCGCAGTTCACACCTGATCACACCCACCTGGCTGAATACATCGCTGGTCACATCGCACAACTTTATGAACACGGAATCCTGGTCACGCGTCTTTCCCGTTTGGAAGCAGAGAGACAGCTCGAGCGCCTGCAGGATGATTTCGTGGCCACCGTCTCACACGAGCTACGTACCCCTCTAGGTTTCATCAAGGGTTATGCCACCACACTCTTGAGGGAGAATGCAAATTGGGACTTGGAGACTAGGCGAGAATTCCTGACAGTTATTGACGAAGAGACGGATCGCTTGAAGGAACTCATCGATAACTTGCTTGACTCCTCTCGTTTGCAATCAGGGGCGCTGCGCATGGATTTTCAACCAGTGCGCTTGGATACGATATTAAATGATCTACCCTTAAGAGCTAGGTCATTTGATGAAAAGCTCACCGTTGATGTCAAATTAGAAGTATCTAACCTCAAAGTCCAGGCTGATCCAACCAGGTTAGCCCAGGTTTTCGATAATCTACTCAGCAATGCGGTCAAATACGCGCCTGGATCAACGG
>Ga0114921_10000567_pt1 | contig 15762 bp, 18 predicted proteins | sample BentaG_FD_87016 | JGI IMG/M metagenome (GOLD analysis project Ga0114921, IMG submission 87016) | Deep subsurface microbial communities from South Atlantic Ocean to uncover new lineages of life (NeLLi) - Benguela_00093 metaG | ecosystem: Environmental > Aquatic > Marine > Oceanic > Sediment ...
ATCAGCCAAGAGCAATGCGCGGCAGCGGTCAAGCGCTACCTGGGGGGGCGCTTCGATCCCAACAGCAAGTTCACGGTCAGCATGTTGTGGTCCGGCGACAAGGCCTGGCAGCAGGCCGGCGAGCGCAGGATGCTGTGCGGTCTGCAGCTGCCGGGCGCCGGCAACCAGCAGTTGACGTTCACCGGCAAGGTCGCCGAGATGGACCAATCCAAGGTGTGGCCGGCGGGCACCTGCCTGGGAATCGACCCTGCCACCAACCAGCCCACCGATATCCCGGTCGATTGCGCGACGCCGCACGCGATGGAGGTGACAGGCGCGGTGAACCTCGGCGAGCAGTTCCCCGCCGGACTTCCGCCGGAGCCGGAGCAGGACACTTTCATCAAGGACGCATGCACCCGGATGACGGATGTCTACCTGGCTCCAATCCAGCTGCGAAACACCACACTGACTTTGATCTACAGCACCGTTTCTCTGCCGAGTTGGGAGGCGGGAAGCCGCCAGGTGTCGTGCAGCATCGGCTCGACCCTGGGCAACGGGGGATGGTCCACACTGCTCAACACGGCCAAGGGCCCGCTGATGATCAACGGACAACCGCCGATCCCCCCGCCGGACATCCCCCAGGAACGGCTCAACCTGCCGGAGATCCCGATGCCCGACTTCTCGGTCGGCCCGTCGTCGCCATCGACCGGTTCGTCCTCGTCGGGTTCGTCCTCGTCGGGGTCGTCCTGGACCGGCCCCCAGTCCACCGGGTCCACCGGCCAGAGCGACCAGACCCAGCACATGCCGCAGCAGCCCGCCGTCAACAGTCCCCCACCGCCCGAGCCGGCACCTCCGCCTGAGCCTCCTGCCGACGGCAATGTATTCCTCAACGGTCCCCCACTGCCGCCGCCACCTGGCCTGCCACCGCCTGGTCTGCCGCCGCCTGGTCTGCCGCCGCCACCACCGCCGCCTGGTCTGCCACCGCCGCCCCCACCGCCTGGGCTACCGCCGCCGCCAGGAATCTAATCCGGTGGCGGTGCGGATGACCTCGCAACGGTTCGACGAGTTGGTCGGTGACGCGCTCGACCTCGTTCCGCCTAACCTGTCCGCGGCGATCGACAACGTGGTGATCCTGGTGGGCGATCGTGATGCTGAGCAGCCCGAACTACTCGGGGTCTACGAAGGCACTGCGTTGACCGAACGCGATTCGTGGTACGGCGGCTCGTTACCCGACACGATCACGATCTATCGCGAGGCTCTTCTGGATTTCTGTGCCACCGAGGATGAGGTCGTCCAGGAGGTCGCCATCACCGTTATCCACGAGATCGCCCACCACTTCGGCATCGACGACGACCGGCTGCACGAACTGGGCTGGGGGTAGCGGGCTCCCTCGCGCGGCAACCCGATGGTGTCGCCCCGGAATGCTATGAACGGTTCATGACCAGTGAATGCCGCGCCTGCCGGGCGGGCCTGGAGCACTGCCACGGCGCGCTCATTCACCACGACTATCGCCGTTCCGAATGCACGGCGGACGAATGTGACAGTCCCGATGGTGAACACGCTGTGCACATCGATTGCGGCACCGTCGGCTGTGCTTGTGACCCGGCCGCGGCGGGCCCTGAGCTAGCCCATCGGGTCAGCTGAGCGCACCTCGTCCCGCACCCCCGCGGCCGCAGCCGCGGTTCCGAAGGGTGGGCCGAAGCTGCCCCACCGCAGACAGCTCCAGCGACCTTCGGGGGACGGTGCCAGCACGACCGATTCGGCGTTGGACAGGTGATGGTCGATGGCGAAGCGACCGTCGACGCCGGCCAGCACCGCCGAGACGAGCCGGATCGCGGCACCGTGGCTGACCACCACGATATCCCCGTGGAAGGTGTCATCGTCGAGGTAGCACGTCCGGAGTTCCTCAAGCACTGGCAGGTACCGGTCCAGCACGTGATGCGCGGTTTCGCCGCCCGGCAGCGCGACGCCCAGCTCCCCGCCATGCCAGCGCCGGTAGATGGCCTTGAAATCTTCGTGCGCGGCCTCATCGCTCCGATTCTCCAGCTCGCCGACCTGGACCTCGTGAATGCCTTCGAACTCGCGTGTGCCGACCGCACTGATCGCCACATCGGTGTTGGACCCAGTGGTATTGGTCGCAGCGGTGTCGGACCCAGCGGTGTTGGACCCAGCGGTGATTTCTGTGCTGATGTGGTGGGCGGTCTGTACCGCCCGGGTGGCGATCGAATGCGCAATCAGCGCGGGCGGTCGGGGCAGCGATCGGGCGAAAGCCCTGGCCTGCTCGCGACCGAGATCGGTCAGCTCCGCACCCGGCGGTCGAGTATCCAGGCGGCGGTCGACGTTGCCGTGCGTCTGCCCATGCCGCAGCAACACCAACCAGCCGGTCACGAGCGACCATCCTTCAGGCGCCCCAGCCAGGCCACCGCCTCGTCCATCGGCGGCGGCGCGGCTCCCACAATCTCGCCCGTCGGCCACGAGCCCAGATAGCGCACATCGGCGCACCTCCGGTGCAGCGCACGCAGCGCCTCGGCCACCGAGTCGTCGTCGATGTGCCCGACGAAGTCGAGGAAGAACACGTAGGTGCCGAGCTCGGTGCGAGTGGGTCTGGACTCGATGCGGGTGAGATCGATGTCGCGGACGGCAAGCTCGCTCATGGCCGAGACCAGCGCGCCGGGCACGTTGTCCAATCGCAGCACCACCGATGTCCGATCGGCTCCGGTGCACTTCGGCGGCGAAGCCGGCAGACCCACGAGGACGAACCGGGTACGGGCATTGGATTCATCGACGACGCCGGCGGCCAACGAGTCCAGTTCGTAGCGTTGGGTGGCCAGCGCCGTGCTCACTGCCGCGTCTGCCTTACCAGCGGCGACGTCCTGCGCGGCGGCGGCATTCGAATTGGCCGGAATCAACCGGGCGTCGGGAAGATGCTCGGCCAGCCAGCGGGTGACCTGGGCTGCGGCGACGGGGAACGCCGCCACGGTGCGCACCTCCGAATCGGCGGTGCCGGGCCGCACGGCGATGGTGAAGGAAACATCGAGGGTCAGCTCGGCGAAAATCTGCAGCGGCGTACCGGTAGCCAAGCTGTCCAGCGTGGGCAACACGGATCCGTCGATCGAGTTCTCTATCGGGACGCACGCGAACTCGGCATCCCCTGAACGGACGGCGGCCAAAGCGGCGGGAGTGCTGTCTGCTGCGATCGGCGTGACGTGCTCGCTTTCGGCGCCTCCAGAGCGATCGTCCGGCGGGACCAGGCCATTGGCTGCAATGGCACGCAGGGCAGCCTCGGTGAATGTTCCTTCGGGGCCGAGATAGGCGATGCCGGGCACCGTTCCAGCGTATCGGTTCGGTTCGGTCGTCCCATTCTGCTGCGCCGGAGCCTTGCACACCGAACTGATTTTAGTTAGGTTAGCCTCACTTTACCGAAGAAGGGCGACGTGATGCCATCTCCTGCACCGACTCAGTTTCCCACCGCCGCGGAACGGATCCGCAGCACGTGCGCGCGGGGCGCCGGCGCGACGCTGGCCATCGAAGACCGTGAAGGCCGCGGCCCGACCCCCACACCGGTGCACCACCTACTCGAGGACGGGTCGCTCGCGATCACCGTGCCGGTCGACGGAACCGCCTCACAGACGGTCTCCCCTGCGACCCACTCTGGCCTGCAGGCGATGGTCGAGCTGACCGACTACGCACCGCTGCCCCTGCGCGAGCCGGTCCGGTCGCTGGTGTGGATTCAGGGCACGCTGCGCGATGTGCCGGCCGACATCGTGGCCGGCCTACTGGATGTAATCGCCGCCTCCGACCCGAATCCGGCTCTGCTGCAGGTCAATACAAAGCTCAACCTCGACCCAGAGTACAACCGGACAGCCGGCGGCGCCGAGCCGCACGTGCGCTACACGTTGATGCGGCTGGACATCGAATCGGTGGTGGTGGCCGACGCGACCGGGGCAGAGTCCGTGACACCGGGTGCGCTGCTGAGTGCCGACCCGGATCCTTTCTGTGCCATGGAATCACCCTGGCTCCAACACCTGGAGTCTCACCACCGCGACGTCATCGAGCGGCTCGCCAGCGGGCTTCCCAGGTCGTTGCGCCGCGGCCGCGTGCGGCCGCTGGGACTTGACCGCTACGGCGTGCAGTTGCGAGTCGAGGACGAGGGGGCCGACCCGGACACCGACCACGACGTCCGGCTGCCGTTCGCCAGGCCGGTGCACGACGCCACCGGGCTGAGCCAGGCGATCCGGGTACTGATGGGGTGCCCGTTCCTGACCGGATTGCGCGCCCGCGGCGCCTGAGCACCACCACCTCGCCGCCGCCGGACTACCGTGGCTGCGGTGAACGGGGCCGAGGACGAGCTGACCGATGCGCAGCGGCGTGCCTTGCGCATCGAGATCGCCATCGTGCTGGCAGTCTCGTTTGCCCTCAGCGCCTACACCGCAGTGCTTCACCTGATCGAAAGCACGCTGCTGGGCCTATCGGGCCAAACCGTGGCATTGAACCCGAGCCGCTCGCCGTACGGGCTCATCGACCTCGGCCTGAACCTGGCCGGAGTGTTCCAGCTGCTCGCTTGGGGAGCGCTGGCGGTGTACCTGCTGTGGCGCAGCGGTTTCAGCCCCTCACAGATCGGACTCGGTCGAATCCGTTGGCGGCCAGACGTTCTCGGCGGAGTGGGGCTGGCCACCCTCATCGGCGTTCCCGGCCTCGCGCTGTACCAGATCGCCCGGACGCTCGGTGTCAACGCGTCCGTGGAACCCGCCGAGTTGTACGACACCTGGTGGCGCATCCCGGTGCTGCTGTTGTTGGCCTTCGGCAACGGGTGGGCCGAGGAGGTGATCGTGGTCGGGTTCCTGCTCACCCGGCTGCGCCAGCTGAAGGTCAACCCGTGGCTTGCCCTGGCGATCTCCAGCCTGCTGCGCGGGGCCTACCACCTGTACCAGGGTTTCGGCGCCGGACTGGGCAACGTCGCGATGGGCATGGTGTTCGGCTACGCATGGCAGCGCACCGGAAGGCTGTGGCCGCTGATCATCGCGCACACGCTGATCGACACGGTCGCCTTCGTCGGATACTCGCTGCTGGCCGGCCAGCTCGGCTGGTTGCGCTGATCCAGCGAGCACGTACATTCTTGCTGTGACCGATAATCGGCCGCCGTTTCCGGGGCCGGAGCGACCCCCGGTGCCCGGCGGAGCGCCGCGCCGCCGGGAGCCGCCGCAGGTGATCCGTCGCGATCCCCATTACCCTCACCCCTCTTACCGGCCCCCCTCGCCGAACCCGCGGGCACCAGCGCCCCGGCAACCGCCGCCGGCGCCACCGCCGGCCCGCAGGCCGCCTCAACCCCCCGCCGGCAGGCCCCCCGCCCCACCGGCTCCGCCTGCGCGCAAGCCGCGACGAAAACGCCGCTGGGGCCGGATCCTGCTGGTGTGTCTGCTGGCGTTCACCGGCACCGCGGTCGCCGTCGGTGCATGGGTTGACACATCGCTCACCCGCGTCTCTGCGCTGGGCAACTATCCCGACCGGCCGGCTCAGGGGGCCGGCAGCACTTGGCTGCTCATCGGCTCGGACAGCCGCGAGGGACTCACACCGGGACAGCAGGCCGACCTGACCACCGGCAGCGACCTTGAATTCGCCGGCGCCGCGCGCACCGACACCATCCTGATGGTGCACATCCCGGGGCTCGGCTCCGGTACACCGGCCACGATGGTGTCCATCCCGCGCGACTCGTACCTGGCCATTCCCGGCTATGGCAGCGACAAGGTCAACACCGCGTTCTCCGTCGGCGGCCCAGCCCTGCTGGTACAGACCGTCGAGCAAGCCACCGGGATACGCATCGACCACTACGCCGAGATGGGTTTCGCCGGCTTCGCGAGCCTGGTCGATGCCGTCGGCGGGGTGACCATGTGCCTCGCCGAACCCGTCAGCGATCCGCTCGCCGGGATCGAGCTGGCCGCCGGATGCCAAGAGTTCGACGGCCGTACCGCGTTGGGATTCGTCCGCAGCCGCGCCACCCCGCGCGCCGACCTGGACCGCATGACCCACCAGCGTGAGTTCATGTCAGCACTCATGCACCGAGCCGCCAGCCCCGAAGTACTGCTCAACCCACTGCGTTGGTACGCGATGACGCGCGCTGGGGCTGACACCCTCACCGTGGCCGACGGCGATCACGTGTGGGACCTCGCCCGCCTGGCGTGGACGCTGCGCGGTGATATCACCGCGGTGACGGTGCCGATCGGCGAGCTCACCGATAACGGGTCGGGCTCCATCCTCATATGGGACAGCGACGCGGCGCAGCGGCTTTTCTCGGCACTGAACTCCGACTCGCCAGTACCCGAAGATGTCCTCGAGGCCGCCGACTCTTAACTCTCACCGGCGGCCTGCCCGTTCTGGAGCCAGACCTTGGTACGACCAGGATGGTTGGTTGCGATCCACGCCACGCCGAGGTCCTGGCAGTACTGCACGTCCTCATAGTGATCGACGGTCCAGCAGTACAACGCCCGACCCCGCGCGGCCGCCCGGTTCACCAACTCGGGATGCTCGCGCAGGGTCGCGATGGAGGGTCCGACCGCTGTCGCCCCAACCGTGGTGGCGGCGCCGCCTCCCAGGTAGCGAGACGTCTCGCCGAGCAGCACCGTGGGCAACATCGGTGCGGCCCGCCGGATCCGCCACACCGCTGCGGCCGAGAAAGACATCACCACGGCCCGTGACAAATCCGCCGAGGCCGGCGCGGCCAGGCCGTAGCTGTGTAGCAGGGCCAGGACCTTGCTCTCCACCAAGGCGCCGTAGCGCACCGGATGCTTGGTCTCGATGAAGACCTTGACCGGACGATTCCAATCCAGGACCAATGTCACCAGGTCTTCGAGGGTCAACAGCCCGGTGTCACCCTGGCTGCCATCGGCGCGCCAACTCGGATGCCATGTGCCGTAGTCCAGGTCGCGCAGTTGCGCGAGCGTCATCTCGCTGACCAATCCGGTTCCGGTCGAGGTGCGATCCAGGCTGCGGTCGTGCAGACACACCAGGTGCCCGTCCCGGGTCAGCCGCACATCACATTCGACGCCGTCGGCGCCCTCTTCGAGGACGCGCCGATACGCGGCCATGGTGTGCTCGGGACGGTCCGCCGAGGCACCGCGGTGCGCCACCACGAATGGATGCCCACCGAAGGTCTCGCGGGAGTTCATACCGCTATGCTGCCGGGTTCCGCCGTTCGGGCCCACCCGCAGACGCCGTGTCCCCGGCAGCCGTGTCGTCGGCAACCATCACCCACCGCGTCGAAGCCCGCTCCACGGGCTGACGTTCGAAGCCGAGGTAGACCTGGAACGCCAGCAACACTGCCGCGAGCGCCAACAGGTACGCCACCGTGGTGGTCGCGGTGTTGTCGGCGATGCCCTGCGCGTCGGTGGTGAAGCTGGTTGCGATGGAGAAAATCGATACGCCGGTGCTGACCACCCAGACTCCCCACCACACCAGGATCGGCCGCCGCAGCGACTGCAGGCGACCCTCGGTTTCGGCCAACTCGATGACGTACACCGGTGCCCACGCCAGGTTCACCACCGGCATCAGACAACCCGCGCGCAGCTCCCACACCGACCTGGGTTCGGGAAGATCCAGGTGGGCGAACGCGGCAGCGCGCCTCGCGGTCAGCCAATTCGTCAACAGCACCGCGCTCACAACGATCATGAACATCGCAATGACGCTGACGGCGACGCCACCCCACGTGGCTACGCCAGCTACCCAGCGGTTGAGCAACACCGTGCGATTGACGATCAGGAGCGCATAGCGCACCAAGTGGACGAACGCCGCGGCCCCGAGCACCGCCATCGTCGCAACCAGCGCCATCCGCATCAGTCGGGTCGACGGTCCGCCGGGGGAGACTGTCCGCTCGGCGGGAGCATCGAAGCGCTCGACTAAGCCCCACCGGGGGATCGTCAGGTAGCGGGGCGTCGGACCGAGTGGGCGTCGCCCTCGACGCGGCGGCGGTGGCGCACCCGGTCGCACGGCGATCCATCGGTATCCCGACGGGAGCGGCGGACCAGAGCGCCGCTGGCCGGGCTGGGCCTGGGCCTGCTGCGGCCCCCACTGGGCCTGACCGGTGGAGGTCGACGGCGCGAGCAGCGCGCCCTTGCATCTGGGACACCAAGCCCGCTGCCGGTCGCGCACGTTCCACCGCGTCCCGCACTGGGAACACACCTGGATCATCCGATCAGCTTAATGGGCTGTCCCACCGAGGCTCGAAAGCAGACCGGTCCACGAGGCGCCAGGCTCGGCTCCGCGACCATCACGGGCCGTACCGCGGCCTCCGCAACCGCGAGCAGTCTAGGAGCTATCCACAGTTTCCACAGGTTTATCCACAGGCCGGCGAACTGGCCCAGCGGTCCTGAGCCGCTACGTCGATGCGATCCAGCGCCATCCCTGTGGACTAAGTGCGGCCGTCACGCCGCGGCGATCAACAGGCGTTCCATCGCACGAGCGAAATAGCTCGTACTGCTAAGCAATGGGCCCAGCGCGGCCCGATACGTGCTCGATTCCTCGGCAGCGAACACGAGGCGGTATGATCGGCGTCACACGGGTTATGTTGTGATCAATTTCGCTGGGCGGTAATGAGCGTGCGGGTGAGGAGCATCTGATGGCGTCATCGACAGACTCAGGTTCTGCCTGGCCCCCGTCTGGGTGGAATTCCTCTTCGAACGTCTACGACCGCAGTCAGCTCATGCCAGTTCTGCGGGCCGGGCTGATCGCTCTCCTGTTGCTGGGATTCCTGGCCCTGATCGTTCTGCTCTGATCTTCAAAGGCCTGGATCCGCTCGGGCCTCGCGATACGTCCACACCACTCGGTAGGACTGCGCCGCGGGAACCCACCCGAACTCCCGGGAGTCGGTCGCGCCCGGCGCCCCTGCATTGTCCGACAACGCCTCGAACACAGTCGCTGAATCCGACCGCCGCACCGCACCGACACGCTTGACCAGATACCGCGACGACGACCAAGGGTCAGGAAACACCCGCAGCTCACCCTCCCGCGGCCTGCCAGCGCGCAGCGCCACCAGCCCGTCGCCCGGCTGCAGTGTCGGCCGCATCGAGTCCTCCACGACGACGAACCGGCGCATCGGCCAGCCCCAGGAAGCCGGGCGCGGTCGGTGTTTTCGGCGCATCGCCTAAGGGTAAGTTAGAGCCATGCTGCATCGACTGTTCTCCAACGCCACCTCTGCCCATGCCCACTGCGACCTGTACTGCGGCGTCTACGACCCGGCGCAGGCCAAGATCGAGGCGCTCTCCTGCCTCAAGACGCTCCAGAAGTATCACGACTCGGACGACGAGCACTTCAAGATCCGCGCGATTCTGATCAAGGAGCAGCGCGCCGAGGAGGTCAAGCACCACCTCATGGTGCTGTGGGCCGACTTCTTCACCAAAGAGCACTTCGAGCAGTTCCCCAACTTGCACCAGCTGTTCTGGGACGGCGTCCATAGAGCGGGTGATGTGAAGAAGTCGCTCGATGTGGCTGTTGCGGAGAAGCTTTTGAAGACCATCGACGAAATCTCCGACATCTTCTGGCAGACAGAGAAGGCCAAGGGCATGGGTGTTTATCCGCCGGCCTGAGCGGGCGACCAGCGCAAGTCAGCAACGCAGCCCGGCTCGGTCGTGGACCGGGCCGGGTTTTATTTTTCCGCCTGTTAGCACTCGTGTCCTCTTGCCTGCCAGCGGGTAGGTGCCGCATTCTGAGCCCATCGACCCACAGTCGTGTCGGGCATGTGCTGACGGATGCGGGGAGGCGAAAATGGATTCAGGGTCCGGTCGGGCGATCGAGATCGCCCCGTTTCATTCGCGTGGGTCACTCAAGGGATTTGTGGTTTCTGGTCGCTGGCCGGACTCCACAAAGGAATGGGCGCAGCTTCTCATAGTCGCCGTCCGCGTCGCATCTCTGCCGGGATTGCTTTCCACCACAACGATTTTCGGGGCTAGGGAGGAACTGCCCGAGGAGCCTCAGCCGGGCACCGTGGGGCTTGTTCTCGCGGAGGGCACCGTAGTCGGCGAATCCGCTATGTCACCGGGTCATTTCGCCGAACACCAACCCCCGGCACTGCTGATGCTGCATCCTCCCTCGGAAACCATGCCCTCACTTCCCGAATGCAATGGCGCAGCTTCTGGATGCGTGCTACTGCCCGGTCTGCCACATCTCGGGTTGGAGCACCGCGCAGCGTGGGTGGAGGCGGAGTCCGACGGCACTGTGACGTCGATGGTCAGCCAGCTGGGCGTCGACCCGATCAGCCACCCCGACACTGCCATCCTGGCCATGCTCCTGGCCGCCTGAGGACTTGCACACCCCGACGTTCGAGGCCCGAAGAGCTCGATTGGGTTGTCCGAACTTGGTGGCACGAAGTTGGTGGCAATTGCCGTCTGGGTTCTCATGCACCGGCGGCTGCCGGAGGTCTTTCTGAACACGCCGGCGAGCCCCTGTTGCGCGGCCCTACGGCGCCTCGAGATGCGGAGCGGCAGCATCGTCTGTCGGCATCGTCTGTCGGCAGCGTCTGTCGGCTGGCGGCATCCTGCGCGGTGTTGAGCAGCCAGCAAACGCAAGAGCCCGGAGTTGCCTGCAACCCGGGCTTTGCCCGGGGTAGACGGCCAGGCTCCCGCGGCAGCGGGCTCCAGAGGGCCGGCGAACTCTTGGTAACACCGTCGTGACTATTTGCCTGGCGGAACCACGCTCCTGCCGTGTGACGAACCCATATTCCGGTCTCTCGCGGCAGGAACGTAGACCCGCCGTTGCCACCGGGTTTGTCTTTTTTTTCGGTTTGCACTTGGTTGTGGGCGTAACTGTGGCTACGATTATCAGCAAATACGCCGCCCTGAAAGCTGCTTGTCTGTACATGAGAGGTCAATTTCATGAGCAATACGTTTGCCGCCCGCCTAAACCGACTGTTCGACGTGGTCTACCCCCCCGGACGGGGCCCGCATACCTCGGCTGAAGTGATCGGCGCGCTCAAGGCCGAAGGCGTCACAATGTCTGCTCCGTACCTGTCGCAGCTGCGTTCTGGCAACCGAACCCACCCGTCCGTGGCAACTATGGCGGCGCTTGCCAACTTCTTCCGGATCAAGCCTGCCTACTTCACCGATGACGAGTACTACGCGAAGCTCGACAAGGAGCTCACCCTGCTGGCCGGAATGCGGGACGAAGGTGTTCGCCGAATCGCCGCGCGCACTGTCGGTCTTTCCGTCGAAGCGCAGCAGGATATCTCGCAGAAGGTCGACGAAATGCGCCGTCGCGAGAAGCTGGACAATTAGCCTGACCGCGATGCCGGGGCGATAGCCGGCGAATCCACCGGCACGCTCAGGGCCAACGGCTCACGGCACAAGGCTTCGGTACTGCCGGGAGATCTCGAGAATCCATTCGCGGTCGGAATAGGTGGCGGGCTGCCGCAACCACGCAAGACCCGGGAACGCCGCATGCCGCGCTTGCCCCATCCCACCGATTCCTTGATGGATCCAGCTGGCGACCACCTCAGCCTGCTCCCTCGGCGGTACCTGGGGCGCCGTCAAGTCGGCAAGGTCACTCAAATCGGCAAGGTCACTCAAATCGGCAGGGTCACTCAAATCGGCAGGGTCACTCAAATCGGCAGGGTCACTCAAATGGACGACATCACACAAGTCGGCAAGGTCGCTTGAGTTGGGCTCATCACCCAAATCACTGCGGTCGCCGAGTTCGTGTGTGTCTTTCCGGGCGCTGGCGTCGCTGAAGTCCGTTGACCGCAGGGCGGTAACCGTGCCCGCGCCGTCGGCGCGACTTAGTGCGCCATTCGCGTGCTGCAGCGCACCGTCAGCGGCAGTCGCCTCCAGAAACAGCGCATCAGAGATCAGGGACATGCGCTCGGCAACCCGGAATACCAGCGGGCCCCGCGGACGCACACCTATTCCGACGTCGGGATGTCTACGGCCGAGCTCGTCGAGAATCGGCTGGATGGTGTGCAACTCCTGCCGAGCCCCGAACCAGTCTTCGATGCTGGGCAGCAGCGACCCGGCTGCGACCATGAACATCGCGCAACCCAGCAGCGTCGCCGCGGCGCCGATCCCGACAAGCCCACTGGTCCCGGCAGCGCGCAGCAGGAAGAACGCCAACGCGAGCACGATCAAAACGATCCCGATCGTGAACACGAACAGCGCACGACCCCGCCGAGTGCGGTTGGAGTGCCTAAGCCCTGCCCATGCCATCACGCTCAGCGCCAGCAGGACGTAGAGCAGCGGAAGCAGCAAGGACAACGAGAGTCCGCCCGCGTTGAGATTGTTCTTGAGGTACTCCTCGGGCGCCATCTCCGGTTGTTGACCATCCGAGAAGAAGACCGCCAGGCTCGCGGCGGCGATGACGGCAGCGACGCCGTACTGGGCGATGGCGATCTTCTTGGCGGCCTCCGGTGTCCGGATCGACGAGACGGTGGTGATCATCACACAACTGCCGGCTGCACAGGCGATCAGCGCCGTCTGACTCAGCCCGACCGATATGTTGGGCCACCGCAGCAGCCTGTCGATCAGCAGCGTCAACGGCTGCCAGTTGAGCGCCGCAACCGCGCCCAGGCTGCCCAACGCAACAATCATCGCCGTGCTCACCAGCGATTGCTTGTTGACCAGCGCCCACCCGATCCGCAGGCCGGTGGCCAATCCGAGAAGGCCGGCGATCACCCAGACGATCAACCAAACGCCTTTCCCAGGCGAACCTGAACGATCGAGGCACGATCTGAGGGAAGCCGACCCAACCGGTGGACGAGCAACGCGCCGAAGTCCTCGGCTTCCTGCTCAAAGTCCTCGCCGCTGGGACCCATGCAGCCGGTGCGCTGGTTGAGCATGTAACCGATCAACTCGGAACTGGCCATCTCCATGCTGTCTCGAGCCGCCTCGACGATGGGAATGCCCTCGTGACCCAGGACCAGGTGACCGAGTTCGTGGGCCAGCGTCCGATCCCAGGCGGGCAACCCTTCCTGAATCAAGAACACATCGCGATCGCCGTACTGCCGCCACTGACCGCACACCCCGGCGGGCAGGTCGGCGGTCGTGATTTCGATCGGCCTGGCACGGTTCTCGCCGACCGCCTCCACCAGTCGAGTCAGCGACACTTCACCCCGCTTCGGCGCAAGATCGAGCACCTCGCTGACCGCGCGGGTGACACGGCGACTCGCAGGCATGTAAACCCCTCTCTCCTTTGCTGTCCACTATCCGCTGCTCGCTCCGAAAAGGCGAGCAGTTCCGGCTAGTTCATGTTCCGCATCGGGCGCCGGAGCGCCGGATCATTCACCGCGGGCACCGGTTAGCTGAGAGGCTCGAAGGCTTGGTTGTCGGGCCGCAGCCACCCCGGTGACTGCCGAACGCTAGGGTTTGGTCATCGTCCACCACTGAATACCCGGCCGGACGTGTCGACGAGAAGATATGGGAGGCCGCAGGGATGAGTCTGTTCAAGCGACGCAAATCCCGCGCTACCCGCAGGGCAGAGGCCCGTGCAATCAAGGCGAAGGCCAAGCTCGAGGCGAAACTGTCGGCCAAGAACGAGGCCCGACGGTTCAAGTCTGAGCAGAAAGCTCAGGCGCGCGCCGTGAAGGCACAGGTGAAAGCCCAGCACGGTAGCGATAGGACCGCGCTCAAGGTAGCTGAAACGGAACTGAAAGCGGCTCGCGAAGGCAAGTTGTTCTCGCCCACACGGGTTCGCCGAGGGCTGACCGTATCGCGTTTGCTGGCGCCGGTGGTGGTCCCTCTGGTCTATCGGGCGTCCATCACCGCTCGCGGACTGATCGACGAACGACGGGCCGACAAGCTTGGCGTTCCGCTGAGTCAGCTGGGCCAGTTCTCCGGGCACGGCGCTCAGCTGTCGGCGCGGATCGCCGGTGCTGAACAGTCGCTGCGCCAGCTGTCGGAGACGAAGCCCAAAACCGGCAAGGGCACCAAATCTGCCAAGGACCCCGAGACCAAGCAGTTCGTCGCCGCCGTCACCGAGCGGCTCGACGAACTTGCCGCCGCAGTCACCGCAGCCGAGAATATGCCGTCCGAACGCCGTCGGGCAGCTCACGCAGCAATCGCCGAGCAACTCGACGGAATCGACGCCGACCTTCTGGCCCGCTTGGGCGTGGTCTGACCCGTTGCCAGTTGGCCAGAATCACATGAAACCAACGTATTTCAGATCACTCGTGGTGGCCCACGTCATCGCCGCCGCTCTCCTTGCAAGCGCGCTGGCGTGCGCCGGCGCGGCATGGGCCCACGCCACCCGCATCGCCGCCGATCCCACCGAGAACGCCGTGCTGACGGAATCCCCGGCCCGGGTCAACGCGACGTTCAACGAAACCATGCAGGCCCAATTCGCCGCGATGACCGTAATCGGACCCGAGGGCAACACCTGGTCCGATGGCGAACCCGACGTCGACGGCGCGGTGATCAGCGTCGGAGTGCGCCCCGGCGGCCCCGCCGGGGATTACACGGTGAACTACCGGGCGACGTCTTCCGACGGGCACGTGGTGTCCGGCTCGTGGTCCTACCGTCTCATCGTTCCCGCGACCGGCAGCGACGGGGAACCGACCAGTTCCGCGTCACCAGCGGCCACGCCCGCACCACCGGCAGCAGACGCCACCTCCGACGGGCTGCCCGTGTGGCCCATCGTCGCGGCGGCCACGGCAACCATCGCGGCCGGCGCAATTTGGGTGGTTCGGCGCAGACCGTGACTCACCGACGCGCGGTGGCGGGCGCTGTACTCGTCACCGCGTCGGCATGCGTGATGGCATGGGCACTGGCATATCCGGCTGCCTCGCTTGCCCAGACGTTGGCCAGGGCGCTGGCTGACGGTGCGGCGGTCGTCACGGTGGGTTTGGCCGTGTCGCCGGTCTTGGACACCGGGCGGCACCGCGTTGAGTTCATCCAGCGTGCCACGGCACCGTTGGTGACCGCATCGGCAGTCTGGCTGGTCGCAGAGCTCGTGCGGCTCGCCGTCACCGGGGCTGCGGCAGCCGGGGCCGGGATCACCGGCCTCAGAATGCACACGGCAGTCGAGTTCGCGCTGCACACTGCGCCGGGACGCGCGGGCTTGATCACCGTGACCGCCGCTGCGGCGGTCTGTGGAATTGCGGCGGCGGCCCCGCGTTCAGACTCGGCGCGCATCGTTGCCACCTGTCTGGCGGGCGTGGGAATCGCGGGCCACTCGCTGACCGGGCATCTGTCGACGAGCCCGTGGGGCGGCGTCGCGATCGCGGTGCATGCCTTGGCCGCCGCGCTGTGGTGCGGCGTGCTCGCCGGGCTGGTCCTCACCGTCGACCACCGCGGCCAATGGGCCCGGGTACTTCCCCGGTTCTCCCAGCTGTCGCTGGTGTGTGTCGCGGTACTCCTCATCGCGGGCGCCCTGGGTGCATCGGCGGTGATCACCGCCCCCGCCGATCTCTACGCAACCGGCTACGGCAGGGTGTTGTCGGCAAAACTCCTGCTTACCGCAGCGCTCACCGCACTGGCATGGCGCAATCGGGCGAGTTGGCTCCCCGCCGCCCGCAACCACCGAGCCACCGCAGTCGTGTCGACATCACGCGCGTACGCCGAACTGGCGTTGATGGCCACGGCACTGGCCGCGGCCGCGACGCTGGCGGTCACCGGGTGACACCAGAGGCCTCCTGAGATACGACCTGGCATGATGGGCCTCTGCCGGGTGCAGATCACTCACTAAGGAGCAGCGACATGGCAGACCAGCCGGATGAGCCCGACCAAGGTCCCGATGCCGCAACCCCTGCGCAGCAGCCGCCGGAACCGCCGGTGAAGAAGGCGTCCGCCGCAAAGAAGACCCCGGCCAAAAAGA
>Ga0114921_10000568_pt1 | contig 15759 bp, 15 predicted proteins | sample BentaG_FD_87016 | JGI IMG/M metagenome (GOLD analysis project Ga0114921, IMG submission 87016) | Deep subsurface microbial communities from South Atlantic Ocean to uncover new lineages of life (NeLLi) - Benguela_00093 metaG | ecosystem: Environmental > Aquatic > Marine > Oceanic > Sediment ...
CTAGATAAAGCAAATTTACCATATACTCGAAGGAGAGGTTGAGTCGATCAACGATTTCCAGAAGCGCTGGAGGAAATGAAAGAAGATAATAACGCAAGTTGCCGTGTAAAATCGAGTGCCCCACCTCATGGCGGATTCCCCCAATCTTGACTAACCTTGGCAACTTCTTCATTTTTTCGAGGCATAAGGTGATTCGAGGTATTCCCCGCCAAGCATCGTGCATAGCAAAAAACAACTCGTCGAAAGGCGCGGACACAACGCCAACTTTTCTACATTCCTTCGCAAAGAAGGCCTCAACCGACGAAGATCGTTCAAACAGATATAAATCGACGAGAGAAACCTCATGAGGCGCCGATCGGCTATAGCACTCTTGCATAGTTTCAGTAATTCTTTCTATCTCTTCATCGTCAATTTTACCATATTTTGAAACAACAATGTGCACCAACGCGCTTCCCATTAAACCTTAACTCACGGGATTTAAAGGTCGCTCTGCAAAGGCAACTAAAAAAATCGCTCGTGTCGGTTAGAATTCTGGTTTTGCTTTTCCCAATTTTTTGTCTAGGCATGCTTTTACAAAGCCGTAATACTCTGGGTCTGGATTGCCGGGTCTACTTTTGAATTCCCCGTGGAACTGGGAGGCAAAGAAAAAGAATCTGTCAGGCAGTTCCAGAATCTCCATTCTTCTGCCGTCGGGGCTCTTGCCAGAGAAAACCAATCCATGCTTCTCTAGAATGTTCCAGTAATCCTGATTTACTTCCCATCGGTGGCGATGGCGTTCATAAATCTCTTCAGCGCCGTAGAGCTTATGGGCCAGCGTTCCCTTTTTGATTATAATTTTGTGCGCGCCTAAACGCATAGTCGCCCCTTTATATTTGACGCCCCTTTGTTCGGGCATCAGGTCGATCACAGGGTGCGGGGTATCTGGGTTGACTTCGGTGCTGTTGGCTTCCTTTAGTTTACAAGCGTTGCGAGCGAATTCAACGACCGCCAATTGAAAGCCGTAGCAAATTCCTAAAAAGGGCATGTCATTTTCGCGGGCAAAACGAATGGCTTTCATTTTTCCTTCGGTTCCTCTGGGGCCAAAACCGTAGGGGATAAAGATTCCGTCATATTTTTTGAGAAGTTCTAATTTGCTCGGGTCCCCCTCCAAATTCTCTGCTTCAATGTAGTCTATCAGAACTTGTGCTTGACAGGCGGCCCCGGCGTGTCGAAAGGCTTCGTTCATGCTCACGTAGCTGTCAACCAAACCTGCGTATTTGCCAACCAGCGCTATTTTGACCTCAAACTGCGGGTTTTCAAAAGAGGCTACAAATTCTTTCCATTCGCTCCACTGAGGGGTTCGTTCTGGAAGGAGCAGTCGTTTGCAAACGTAATCTCCCATGCCTTGTTCGTCCAAGATTAGGGGAACCTGATAGACGGAGGGGACGTTGTAGGAGCAAAACACTGCTCTTTCAGGAATCGTGCCAAAAAGCGCTATTTTCCGAAGAGCTTCGGAATCGATCATTTTCCTGCATCTGGCAACGATGGTGTCTGGTTGGATGCCTATGCGACGTAACTCGTTTACGCTGTGCTGGAGAGGCTTAGTTTTCATCTCACCCGTGACATCCAAGATCGGAACAAGGGCAACATGAACGTAAAGCGTGTTGTCGAACCCCTCTTCTAGGCGCATCTGACGGATCGCTTCAAGGAAGGGCAATCCTTCTATGTCCCCAACGGTTCCTCCGCATTCTGTCAAAACAACGTCGACCTTCGACCGTTCCGTAACCAAGCGAACACGACGCTTAATCTCGTCAGTGATATGAGGGACTATCTGAACGCATCTGCCTAGAAAGTCTCCCCGCCGTTCCTTGTTGATGACTGCTTGATATATTTGTCCAGTTGTGATATTATTGTCCTTGGGCAGGTTGAGGTTTAGGAACCTTTCATACCCACCGAGGTCGAGGTCTGTTTCACCTCCGTCATCCGTAACGTAGACTTCCCCGTGGATGTAGGGGTTCATGGTGCCTGCGTCTACATTCACGTAAGGATCTATCTTTATGGTCGTAACCTTGAAGCCCCTAACCTGAAGCATCTTGCCAATGGAAGAAGTGGCAATACCCTTACCAACAGAAGAAAGCACGCCTCCAGTCACAAAAATAAACTTAACACGTCGATTTTGAAATATAAGTAACCCTCCTTTGTGGACTTACGGAAAATGCGACTTTCTATTATAACACCTATGAAATTTCTTTTGAGGCATAAAAAAGTCTTTCCCATTAGAAATCTCTCACATAATTTTCTAGTATGTTCAAATAGGTTTTTATGCACTTGAGGTGATAACTGTAAGCCGTTGTCTATCTTGGTGTAGCTACAAGGGAAAATATGCAGATCTATCGATTGCGTCAGCAGAAGGGCGGTTAAATGATTACAAAAATTGGGTTTGACGCAAAAAAATACTTGAATGCACAAATAAAAAAGATACTTGACCGTGTTTCGTTGTTCGACAAACTGTATCTAGAATTCGGCGGTAAGTTGTGTTATGACTATCATGCTTCACGTGTGCTTCCAGGCTTTGGTGTTGACACAAAATTGCAGATGCTTAGGCGACTGGGAAACAAAATTGAAATAATACACTGTATCAGTGCGAAGGATATCGAAGGAAGAAAAATTAGACGAGACTTTGGATTAACATATGATGATCAAACACTCAAAGACATAAACGATCTTCGCGAGGCGGGTCTAGATGTCTCTGCCGTGGTGATAAATAGGTTCAACACCGAATTGATAGCGAAAAAATTCAAACAAAAACTTCAGAATAGGAGAATACGTGTTTTCATACACTATGAGATACCAAACTACCCTAAAGATTTGGATTTTGTTGCAAGTGATAAAGGATACGGCAAACAAGAGTATGTGGATACTGAGAAAAAGATTGTAGTTGTCACGGCACCCGGGCCAGGTAGCGGTAAATTCTCATTCTGTATGGCGCAAATTTATAACGACAGAAAAAGAGGGGATAAGTCCGGTTTTGCAAAATTTGAGACGTTTCCGGTATGGAATCTAAGCCTCAACCATCCTGTAAATATTGCGTACGAAGCAGCAACCGCGGATATAGGAGATTATAATATCGTAGACCCATTCCACAAAAAAGTTTATGGAATAACGGCAATCAATTACAGTAGAGATGTAGAAAACTTTGCAATAATGAAAAAAATAATCGATAAGATAGTCGACAAAGACGATCCAATGGCGAAATATAAATCACCAACTGACATGGGTGTCAACATGACTAAAGAGGGAATAATCGATGATGATGTAGTACATGAAGCAAGTGAGGAAGAAATCGTAAGACGCTATTTCAGGTATCACCGAGAATTTGTAGAGGGCGAAACTCTCTACGATACATTGGAGAGAATGGAAAAAATCATAAAAAAGGCGGGAGTTAAGCCCAAAGGCCGTTCTGTTGTCCTGCCAGCAAGAGAAGCAGCAGAAGACGCTAAAGGAAGAAAAGACGAGGGAAAAGGATATAAAAGTGTGTTCTGTGGCGCAGCAATCGAAATCTTTTTGGATTCAGGCAAAACCGTAATTGTAACAGGCAAGAATTCGCCACTACTCTACGCTGAATCAGCGGCGATTCTAAATGCAACAAAGATCCTTGCAAAAATACCGGATGAAGTCGACGTGATATCTCCAAACGTAATCCAAAGCATTATACAATTAAAGAATATAATTGGGTTAAACAGCACATCATTGGATGTAAAAGAAATACTCAACGCACTGGCTGCAAGCACAGTATCGGACGAGAATGCACGCAGATGCTTAGATGCGCTGGATAAATTGAAAGGTTGTGAGATGCACACTACTCATCTTATGAACGAAGGTAACGAAAAGATGCTGAATCAGATAGGCTTGAATTTGACGACAGATGCGAAATTGCCGTTTCCTGATGAGATTTTTGTCCCTAGCTATCTTATTTGAAAATCGCAAAACTACAAATGCGTACGCAAATAAACTTAATCATTAGCACACCTTCACGACAACAAAACCATAGACTACGCTCCTCGTTAAAATTCTTTCTCACATGAGAACGCTTACGGAGGTATGGCAATTTTTAGGTCGCTTTTCGATGTAGTCAGTATTTCGAAAGCGTCCTTTATATCATCTAACTTCATGTGCCGAGTTATCAGCGGTTTCACCTTCACGGTTCCAGACGCTATGAGATTTAAGGCTTTCTTGAAGTGCATAGGGGTTGTGTGAAACGTTCCAAGCAGGGTTACCTCTCCATAGTGAAGCAACTCTGTTCTGACCGTAATTTCTGTTTCAGGTGGGCATCCACCGAATTCTAAGACGGTTCCGCCCTTCCTAACCATTTTTAACGCTTGTTCCCAAGTTGCTGGAAGACCTATAGCCTCGATGACAATGTCTGCTCCATAGCCGTCGGTGAATCGCTTGATTTTCTCAACGGAGTCCTCACGTTTGGCGTTGACTGTTTCGTCGGCGCCGAGTTCTTTGGCTACTTGTAGGCGTTCGTCAACGAGGTCACTGATTATGACTTTCTCGGCCCCCATTTTTTTGGCTGTTTGCAAATGGAGAAGACCTACGGGTCCCGCGCCAATGATGGCCACGGTGTCTCCCAGCTTAATGTTGGCTTTTTCGATTCCGTGGAGGACGCAAGCTAGGGGTTCTGTTACTGCGGCTTCTTCGTAGGTTATGTGGGGTGGAATCTCCTGCGTGTTGAGGGTCACTATGCGCGCTGGAACTTTGATGTATTCGGCGTAGGCGCCCCAGAGCCACGTCATGTTTTCGCATAAGTTGTAATTTCCCTTTTGACACATTTTACATCGGAGGCATGGCGAACTGTTTCCAGCTCTGACTCGCATGCCCTCTTTCAGCCAAGAAACACCTTCACCAACCTTGACCACGTCTCCAGCCCACTCGTGCCCAAAAACCGTTGGGTATTGAATGACTCCTTCCACGTAGCCTCTCTGAAAAATTTTCACGTCGGTTCCACAGGTTGTTGCAGCCCTAATCTTCACCAAAATTTCGCCTAGTCCTATTTTCGGCATATCGATGGTTTCGACTCTGAGGTTTCTTACTCCGAATAACAGGGCGGCTTTCATTTTTTCCTTCGACAACCTGATTTCACTTTCTTTTGGTTAACTGTGTCTAGTGGCATACGAGATTTTAATTTTCGGGTATTCATGGGCATGTTTCGTTAGAATAAAGTTTCAGAATATAGATGGACAGTAAAGGTTAATTGCCCCAAAGGATACCTAGGTTGAAGTTGAAAATGAACTGTTTACAGTTGTCGTCTATCAAAGTTTGGTTTACAACGCTTTTCTTATTGAATATCCTCGATATAGCGACAACTTCGCCGTTGTACGAAGCTAATCCAGTTACGTTGTACATTTGGGGTCAAATAGGAATTTTTCTTTCTGCTTGGGTTAAAATTGGCTTGGTTTTGGTCTTTGGAGCATTATGTGCAACAGCTAAGAAAGTGGTTGCACCCCACGAATGGAAAATCACCAGCCAAGTCTTCAAGGCACTGCTCATTGTTCTCGTAGCCTACTATGCTTTCGTAGTCGCAATGAATTTTGTAGTTATCCTTTCGATGATGGGTGGGTAAGCTATCATCTTGCCGCTGAGAAGCGAACTTTTTTTCTTATTCGTTGAGTACTATTACTTTCAGACATTGCTTACTTTTGGCTGCTGTTTTGAAAGTTTCTTCGATATGGTCCAGTGGGAAGCGGTGCGTTATGAGTTCTTTCGCCTTGATTCTCCCGGAGCTTATGAGTTTTAAAGCGGTTCTCGTTTCTATGTGAGATGTAGAATAGGATGGAATAATCTTGATTTCTGAGAAGAACAGCCTATGAGGACTTACGTGCATATACTCGTTGGGTGGTGTGGGAGCAAATAAACACACAGTTCCACCTTTGCGACAGACATCCATTCCTTCTGAAAAGGCTTTGATGTTCGGAGCGGTGACGACAACTACGTCCGCTCCCATTCCGTTAGTAATCTCTTCCACCTTCTTAACCAAGCTTTCGCTCCGCGGATTTATCGCCAAATCTGCCCCAAATCTTCTAGCCGCTTCCAACCTATAGTTGACTAAATCGCTGACAATAATCTGGCTCGCTCCAAGGCCTCTTGAAAGCATGATGTGAATTATTCCAGACGGCCCAGCGCCTATGATAACCACCGTGTCTCCGGGTTGAACATTGCATTTTGTTAGTGCCCTTAAGCAGCATGCAACTGGCTCAATTAGGGCGGCTTCTTCAAACGAGACATCGTCTGGAATTTTCAGTGTATCTATCTGCAGGTTGGGGACAGGCACCTTAAAGTATTCAGCAAAGCCTCCCGGCTGTATATACGTCTGTCCAAACTTTTCGCACATGGTGTAATCTCCTCGAAGGCAGTAGTGACATGTGAGGCATGCGACGTGATGGTGCACGAAAACTCGTTCTCCAAGCTTGAAATCCTCAATCTTATCTCCCACCCCAACGACGACTCCAGCCGGTTCGTGACCGAGAACCAATGGAGCTCGATTCTCTAAATACCAGTTCATAAGGTCGGATCCACATATTCCACATGTCTTCATTTCAACCAGAATTTCTTCTGGTCCTATTTCAGGCGTCGGCATTTCCTCGATTCTTACGTCGTCAAGGCTATAATACATAGCAACCTTCATTCTGTTTCGAGGGTGTTTTGAGGTCGTGAACATTTAAGACTTTCTTTACGAACAAAAGGCTAGAAACTTATATCTACGCACTTTTGTAGCAATTGAAATTGTGAGGAACAGGTAATGTACGTCGCAAACGTTGAGAAGGTTAGGGAATACAAAATCACTGAAGAAGGAGCGTATAAAGTCAAAGTTAAATACTTACTGCACAAGGGCGTGGGCGCAAAGAAGCTTCAGCTTCGGCTCTTCACTATAGATGTTGGAGGATACACTCCGCTGGAAAAGCATGCTCATGAACATGAAGTTTTTATGCTTCGAGGAAAGGCTCTCGTTCGGGGAGGAGACAAAGAAGTAGTGGTGAAACCTTGGGATGTGATTTTCATTCCATCATACGAGAAGCATCAGTTCAAGAACGTCGGCGACGAGCAAGTCGAATTTCTATGCACAAAAGAAACTCACAAAACTCCGATTAAAAATGAGAAAATAGAATAGGATACTTTCAAAAATCACTAATAAAAGGGAAGAAGAGATGGATGCAAGATCTATTAAAGAATGGGTGAAGAAAGAAATTCTCAAGAAAGGGTTTAATGGCGCATGTGGAATAGCGGATTTCCTAGAGGTTTACAATGATCTCATGTCGGTGCAAAGGAGAACGGTGGAGAAGCTCTGTGGTGATGACATCGATGTTCTTTTGAACAAGGGTTCTGTCGTCTCAATAGCTATCTTCCATACAGAAAATGCCATAAAATCCATAGGCAACACCAAGGATGGCAAGATCGACTACGAAAGATGGAACATTTACGCTGAAGAATACAACATCATTAACAATGCCCTAAATGAAGTTTGCACCGAGCTTGCTTCTATAATGAATGGTGTTGCTCTTAAAGCCACGTTGGAACTGGACAAGGAAGTACATTCAGTCGAGGAGTACTATTCAATCGCCAAAATATCTCACAGGGTTGTGGCGGAACACGCAGGCATAGGTGCCAGGGGGAAAAGTGAATTGATCGTTACGAAGCAGAATGGTTCCGCTGTGAGATTTGCCTCTTTCATTACGCCGGAAAATCTTGATAGAGACGGAAAAGTGGGAGATTTCTGCGGTGATTGCACAGTATGCATTGATAGTTGCGGCATTCTGAAGAAGAAGGAAGAACTGCAAAACTACAGACAACAATGCATGAAGAAAATCAACACCTTAAACCTAAGATACGATGTTTGCGGTATCTGTGTGAAAGCATGTTATGAAACTGGAAATTGGAGGAAACATTCCAAGCATAACGCTTAACTCGTCAAGCCAGCGACGCGTTAGGGTTTTCTAGGAATTTTTTTATCTTTTGTAGAAATTGTGCAGCCGGAGCTCCATCCACCACTCGATGATCAAAGGTCAAGCTCAGTTGCATCACCGGTCTAATCACTATCTGTTCGTCTACTACCACCGGTCTTTCCACAACTCTTCCAACGCCCAGTATCGCAGTTTCGGGAGGATTAACTATGGGCGTGAAAACATCCACTCCATACATGCCTAGATTTGTGATAGTGAAGGTTCCACCCGTCAACTCCTCCTTTGTTAGTTTCCCCTGCTTTGCCTTCTCAACTAATTCCTTTAACAGGGAGGCAATTTCTTCCACCGTTTTCCTATCCGCATTGTAGATCACAGGAACAATGAGTCCTCTTTCCGTGGCAACCGCAACGCCTACATTAATGTCGGCAAAAATCTTGATTTTCTCATCTTCCAGCGTCGAGTTTATGATGGGATGTTCCGTCAAAGCTTTTGCAACTGCCTTCACCAGCATGTCTGTGTACGATACGTGAATCCTCTCGCGAAGTTTCACCGCGTTGGACATGCCTACCTCCATGGTTACGGTGCTCTGGGGGGCTGTTTGGGCACTCAGTGACACGCGTTCCGCTGCCGTCTTTTTTATTCCAGCTAGAGGTATAACCTCCCGCACCCGCGGTATGGCTTTTACTTCTTCAATGAGGCTTCTCACATCTTCCTCAACAATTCTTCCTTCGGGACCGGTCCCTCTAACTTGGGTTAGGTTAATGTCATGTTCCTTCGCCAATCTCTTAGCCGCAGGAGAGGCTATGACACGTTCTTTGATCATTTCAACAGTCTTCCTTTCAGGGACAGCCACAGCTTCCTCAGCTTCTATCCTTGGCGTTGCGGCGACAGCTTCGATTTCCGGAAGTTCTTCATCGGGCGCTGTTATGATGCCGAGGGTTCCGGCAACTGTTACATCTGTTCCTTCCAACGCCAAAATTTTGCGGAGAACTCCGGACGCTGGGGCTTCAACTTCGTATGTTGCTTTTTCCGAGAGCACTTCGACTAGAGGTTCTCCCTTCTTTATCAGGTCACCTTCTTTCTTGAACCATTGAATCACGGTTCCTTCTTTCATGGTTAAGCTGAGCCTAGGCATCAAGATTTTTGTTACCAAACATGGTCCCTTCATTGATTTTGGAAACCGATATGAGCCTTGGTTAATAAACGATTTCCTTCACTGCTTTAATTATACTCTTTTCATTGGGTATGACGAACTGCTCTAGGGGTGGGCTGAAGGGTATAGGTGTATCCGGCTCTGCCACTCGCTTGATTGGAGCGTCCAGATAATCCAGCGCTTCCTCGGCCACTATGGCTGCGATTTCTGCGCTTACACCCGCGGTCTTGCAGTCTTCCGTAACAATGACGATTCTACCCGTCTTTTTAACCGAATTTACGAGTGTCTGCTTATCAAGAGGAACGAGGGTTCTGGGGTCAATGACCTCTACATCGATTCCCTCGTTACTAAGCGTCTTAGCCGCGGCAAGGGCCTTATGAACCATGTATAAAGTGGCGACTACCGTAACGTCTTCCCCTTCTCTTTTTACATCTGCTACTCCAAACGGAATAGTATACTCTTCTTCGGGGACAGGTCCTTTAAGGGGGTAGAGAAGTTTATGTTCAAAGAACATCACAGGATAGTCGTCTCTTATTGCAGTTTTCAGCAAGCCTTTTGCATCGTAGGGAGTTGAAGGCAGGGCAATTTTCAAGCCGGGAACATGCATGAACCAAGCCTCAAGGCTTTGGGAGTGATGCGCCGCAATGTTGACTCCCGCGCCGAAGGGCATTCTGATAACAACTGGCACCTTGGTTTGACCGCCAAACATGTATCTCAACTTCGCCACTTGATTCGCTATCTGATCCATGGCTAGGGCTGAGAGGTCTCCAAACATGATTTCTGCTATTGGTTTCATGCCGGTTATCGCTGCGCCAGCAGCAACTCCGACAATGGCCGATTCTGAAATGGGGGTGTCTCGAACTCGTTCGTCACCAAATTCCTCTGCAAGGCCCTTCGTAACCTTGAAGGCCCCCTGCCAATATCGTCCAACATCTTCCCCAAGCACAAACACGGTTTTGTCTCGAAGCATTTCTTCCCGCAAAGCCTCACGAAGGGCGTCTCGATAGGTTATCTGCCTCATTTCTTAGCATCCTCCAAAGCGTACATGTCCTCTAGCGCTTCTTCTGGTGCTGGATACGGGCTATCTATGGCAAACTTGGCGGCTTTTTCCACGGCGGCGATAACGTCTTGTTCGATTTTGTCGGCTTCTGTCTCTGTCAAGATTTTCATTTCGAGAAGCTTTGCCTTAAATCGTTGAACTGAGTCTTTCTTTAGCCATTCTTCAACTTCTTCTTTTGGGCGGTAGGTGGCGGGGTCAAATCTGGAGTGCCCCTTATGTCTATACGTCTTGCACTCTATTAACGTAGGACCCCTGCCCTCCCTCGCTCTCTTAACCGCTTCATGTGCTGCCTCATAAACCGCAAGTACGTCGTTTCCGTCCACGGTCACTCCTGGAATGCCGTAGGCTACTGCTCGGTCAGCAACATTTTCAATTAGCATAACTCTTGACTGACGGGTGCCCATGGCATAGAGGTTGTTTTCACAAACAAACACTACTGGAAGTGTCCAGATGGCCGCCATGTTGATTCCCTCGTGAAACGTCCCCTGATTCGAGGCGCCTTCACCGAAGAAACAGGCTACGACTTGGTCGGTTCCTCTGAGCTTGATCGACAAACCAGCGCCAGAGGCTATGGGGATTCCAGCCCCTACAACAGCGGTTGCGCCAAGCATGCCCACGCTGAAATCGGCAATGTGCATAGAGCCACCCTTGCCCTTGCAGTAACCTGTCTTCTTGCCTAAGATTTCCGCCATAATTCTGTCAAGTTGGGCGCCCTTTGCTATGCAGTGTCCATGTCCCCGATGAGTGCTGGTTATGTAGTCGTCCTTTCTAAGGTTGGCGCACACGCCAACTGCTACGGCTTCCTGCCCAGCGTATAGGTGGAGGGTCCCTGGAACAAGGTTTTGACCGTATAACTCGAAGGCTTTCTCTTCAAAATGTCTGATCTCTAGCATTTTTCTATAGATTTCAATTAATTTCTCTTTTTCCAACTTCAACTGATAGTCCCTCATGAAACTGTAACTTTCCCTTTAATGATGGCATCCTCACGGTTTTAGGGATTTCGTAGCGTGAAGTATATTTTTTGTTTGCTACAGTTCAAGCCTCCCTGCGTCAATCAGCTTTTGACAGCGAGTAGGTTCTATTATGTTTTTGTGTGCAAGGTTTAAATAGCCGGAGGAGAATGTTAGCAACAGACGTGTCTAAAATTAGACATACTGTATGCATGTATAACACGAAAACTTCAGCAAAAATACATAAGGGACAAGAAATGAAGAAACAGACTACACGCCTCGAAAAGAGCGAAGAAAAACACAAGATTATGAAATGTCCCTATCTTTCCAGCAGTTCTCAAAGAATCTGTAAGAGAATGATTGAGGCGAGTTTAGACGGCGAGGTTTCCAACTTCGATATTGAACATTTTTGCAGAGGCAACCCCTTTTATTGCTATTACTTTCGTTCTTCTCCCTCAAAATAGATAGATATAGTTGCAATTTTGTGGGCTTTGTTTTAGAGAATTGATGATTTTCTCTGCGATCATACTGGCTGCTGCGTTCTGGGCTTCTTTGGTTTGCGCCCCTATGTGGGCAGTGCAAACTACGTTGGGTAATTTAATCAGTTCTAGATCTCTGGGCGGTTCAACAGCGTAAACGTCTAATGCGGCTCCTCCAATCTTTCCAGACTTTAGCGCTGTTAAGAGAGCTTTCTCATCCACGACAGCACCTCTAGATGTGTTGACGAGGAAGGCTCCGTTCTTCATGAGTTGAAACTCCTTTGCCCCAATCATGTGGTACGTTTGTGAAGTTAGTGGAACATGCAGTGTGACCACATCGCTTCGTTGCAGCAGCTCTTTAAGTGGAATCAATTCTGTTTCAAGTTCCTTCAGCAACTCAGGGCTCAGCGGGATTATTTCGGTAATGAGTATCTTCATTCCTAAAGCTTTCGCTATCCTTGCCACCCTCTCGCCAACAGTTCCTAAGCCTATTGTGCCAAGGGTTTTGCCCTCCAGTTGCCAACCCGTCAGCTTCTTTTTGATCCACTTTCCCTCCTTTAAAGTCCGATCGGCAAGAGGGATGCTACGTGCCAACGAAATTATCAATCCTATCGTTAGTTCCGCCACGGCTTCGGCGAGGGCTTCTGGTGTATTCAAAACGGTGATTCCTCTTTGTTTGGCGGTCTCTAGGTCGATGTTGTCTAAGCCTGCGCCAGCTCGACCTATTACCCTTAGCCGCCTCCCAGCTTCAATGATTTCTTTCGTGACTTTGGTTCGGCTTCGTACAATCAACGCATCATAGTTCGAAACTATTTTTGTTAGCTGCTCAGGAGTGATCGTTGGGTTTACGTCAACCTCAAAACCAGCTTGCTTTAATTTCTCTATTCCTTCTTCATGAACAGGGTCACAGACAAGAATCTTCGTCTTCAAAGCGTTGTCCTCCATCGAGTAAATACAGAATCCTTGAACCTATGAATAAGTACATCGCTTGGTTATTTTCCTTTCCAGCAGAAAGTTCATTTAAATAATGTCCTCTACATTTAATGGGAAGTTAAAGGCCTTGATGGTCGGTATAGTTGGCAAACCAAACACCGGTAAGTCCACCTTCTTCTCTGCTGCAACGCTAGCTCCGGTGGAAATTGCGAGTTACCCGTTTACTACGATAAAGCCGAATCGGGGAATAGGATATCTACGGGCTCCATGCGTGTGCAAGGAGTTTAACGTAAAAGACAGCCCGAAGAACTCCATATGCATGGATGGAATAAGGTTGGTTCCCGTTGAATTGATTGATTGCGCTGGACTGGTTCCAGGCGCTTGGCAGGGACGAGGGCTGGGAAACCAATTTTTGGATGAAATTAGGAAGGCAGATGCCCTCATCCACATAGTTGACGCCGCAGGGGCAACGGATTCTGAAGGAAAAATATGCAAGCCCGGTTCCCATGATCCTGCAGAAGACGTGAAATTCTTGGAGACGGAGATAACCATGTGGCTGGCTCAAATATTGAAGAAGGACTGGCCTAAAATGGCTAGAACAGCTGAGGCAGGTGCAGAGGACCTAGTCTCCCTCCTTGAAACTCGCTTAAGCGGACTAGCTATTAGAAGAAACCATATAATCAAGGCGTTAAAGAAAACGAATTTGAACACGGAAAACCCAACCCTCTGGAGCGATGATGACATGATAAGGTTTCTGGATGTGCTGAGAAGTATTTCTAAACCCATGCTGATCGCCGCAAACAAAATCGACCTTCCAACCGCAGAGGAAAATGCTGAGAGGCTAAAAGAACTGGGCTACACTGTTATACCTTGCTGCGCAGAAGCCGAGCTGGCACTTAGGAGGGCCGCTGAAAAAAGTTTGATCGACTACAAGCCTGGAGACTGTAACTTCGCCATTATGAAACCTGAGGAACTGACAGAAACCCAAGGTAAGGCGCTGAAAGTGGTTCAGGAAAGGATACTGCAAAAGTTCGGGTCCTCCGGCGTCCAAGAAGCCATCAACATGGCTTTCTTCAAACTCCTAAACATGATCGTTGTTTATCCGGTGGAAGACCTCGAACATCTCAGCGACCATAATGGTCGAGTGTTTCCCGATGCATACCTGGTACCCTACGGTACCACTGCACGCCAACTAGCCTATATAATTCACACAGAATTGGGAGAAGGCTTCATCCACGCCATCGAAGCTCATGATAAAAAGAGAATTGGAGAAAATTACGTGCTAAAAGACAGAGATGTAGTTTCGATAGTTAGCGCGAAGAAAAGAGGATAAGTTTTCGGTGCGTTTTCCATTTTCACTGACCGAAACGCCGCTTCCGCCTCTGATAGGTTCGAACTGCTCGCAAAAGTTCTATGCGTCTAAAATCCGGCCAGTTTATGTCCAAAAAGCAAAGTTCACTGTAGGCGGACTGCCATGAGAGAAAACCGCTCAGCCTCTCTTCTCCAGAGGTCCGGATAATGAGGTCAGGATCTTGCTTAGGCATGTGGGCGGTGTACAAGTATTTCTCAAAAAGCTGCTCATTTATTTCCTCGACAGACAAATCTCCACTTTCCACCTTCTGTACGATCTTCTTCGTTGCGTCAATGATCTCTTCCCTTCCACCGTAAGCCAGAGCCACATTCAAGAAACGCTCGTCATAATTCTTCGTAGACTCCTCCACCCGTCTAATCATTTCCTGAAGTTTTTTAGGCAAGAGGTCAAGCCGACCTATAGCCTTGACGCGAACTTTGTTTTTGTGAATACTTTCACCTTCAAGAATCGCCCGTAGTTTTTCCTCGACTATCCGCATGATTTCTTCCACTTCTTTTGGAGAACGCCGAAAGTTTTCAGTTGAAAAAGCGTAGAGGGTGATTGATTTTACGTCTAAATCTAAACACCAATTCAGCAGATCCTCGATTTTCTCAGCGCCATAATGGTGGCCAACCCATGGATTCAACGATCTCTCGGAAGCCCATCTTCGGTTTCCGTCAAGGATTATGGCTACGTGCTCCGGCTTTGTTCCACTCTTTACTTGATGCCATAGCCATTTCTCATATATCTTATAGATGCCAAGTATTGACAATAAACTCTGTAGCATTATTCAACCTCGAAACTTGCATTCTTGAGCGCGTGCGCACAAGGACATTGGCGGTTTTGTGGTAAATGTTCAATGGTTTCTCTTAAAATTTGCTGAATAACCGGCATTTTTTCTTTCGCTACTTCGGCTACCTCGTGGGCGGTTAGTTGTTGCTGGATTCCAGCCGCCATGTTTGAAACGAAACACACGGTTGCGTAACACATCTCCAGTTCACGTGCAAGCACAGCCTCTGGTGCCACAGTCATACCCACAACATCGCAACCAAACCGCCTAACATCTCAATCTCCGCAGGGGTTTCGAATCGAGGTCCCTCCGTACAAACGAGAACAGCCTTATCCCACACTCGCACGTTACGTTTCTTCATCGTCTTAATCAGTAACGCGCGAACTTCTGGGCAGAATGGTTGAGACATGTCAACGTGTGTAACAGGAGCGTCATCATAGAAAGTAGGTTGTCGAGACTTCGTAAAATCGACTAAATCATGAGGAACCACTAGGTCACCCGGTTTAAAATCAACATTTACAGCGCCCACGGCATTTGTCGCGACGATTCGCTTAACATCAATCTCAAACAGGGCGTAAATGTTGGCTCGATAGTTTACCTTATGGGGAGGAATGGAGTGGTGGACGCTGTGACGGGGCAAAAAAGCAACCGATTTTCCTCCAACTTCACCGATTGATATGGGGGGTGGGAGCCCGTAAGGAGTTCCCACTCGAATTTGTTCCGTATCTTCTAACAAGGTCTCTAAACCAGATCCGCCAATTATCGCCACATCAGCCTTCCTTGAATTCCTCAATCTCTTTTTCCTTCCCTATGAAAAAGCTGGCATATCTTCTACGTAACATGAATGTGGTGAAAACAGCGGCTACAATTAGAGGTATGCCGATGATGATGGCAAACACAAGGCCGGCGTAAGGGAATTGTGGGTTGATGAGAATCTGAGATGCTTCATAGAACATTGTATAGGACCATGCAAATACAACCACAATGACGATGGTACGCCACAACCGTAGGTCCCGCTCAAAGAACAAGCGAATCGCCCTGCCCGAAAGCATGACGCAAATTCCGATAACTATGAGAAGTATCGAGTCTGCGAGAAACTCTCC
>Ga0114921_10000569_pt1 | contig 15737 bp, 12 predicted proteins | sample BentaG_FD_87016 | JGI IMG/M metagenome (GOLD analysis project Ga0114921, IMG submission 87016) | Deep subsurface microbial communities from South Atlantic Ocean to uncover new lineages of life (NeLLi) - Benguela_00093 metaG | ecosystem: Environmental > Aquatic > Marine > Oceanic > Sediment ...
CCTAAGCTGAAAGAGATGTTAAAATTTTTAGGAAGCGGATAGGTATAGCTTAATCCAAATTTTAGAGGAATAGCTTTAACTTCATTCATAAGAAAATGAGATACCTCTTGAACTCCTTCCTGCTCGAAGTTGATTGTGCCTTCCTTTTTTCCACTCATATAGCTCACTGCAAGATTCAGCGCTAATCCGGATATAAGATTGATTCTTAATTCTCCTTCTATGCTCGGTTCATAACGCAGATTTTCAAACTGACCTGAAACACTTCCTCCATATGAATCCTTGTATTCTGACCATAGTGTATTGAGAGATTCAATCCAGTTATTTATATCCCCCTTTTGGATGTAGTGCGGGCCGAAGCTTAATTTTAGACTTACTCCCTTACCTTGAACAGGGAGAAGGGCAGCTATTAATAAAAGAAATAAGAAAAGGAAAGATTGCTTTTTGAGGGACTTTGAGAATTTCATGCATTAAATTTTCGCATAAAATTCGAAAAAATGCCAGCAGTCAAGTGACAGGAAATTCTATTGAAATCTTTGTTCCCTTCCTCAGCGTGCTTGAGATTTGGATTGTCCCTCCATGGTCTTCTATGATTTTTTTAGCAATGGAAAGTCCCAATCCTGTGCCCACATCTTTGGTGGAAAAGTAGGGTTCAAAAACTTTCTCCAGCATTGCTTTTTCCATTCCCAGACCTGTATCCTTAATTTCGAGGAGTAATTTGTCTTTTTCTCTCTTCAGAAGGACTTCTATCTCTCCTCGTTCCCTGGTGGCTTCTACAGCATTGATGAAGATATTTCTTAAAGCAATTCTTAACTTGTCTTTGTCGCCTTCGAAAGAAAAATCTTCGCCTTCGTATGTTTCTCTAAATTTTATTCTTTCTGAAAGCGTTTTTTTGTAGGGAGACACTGACTCTTGAATAGCTTCTTTTAAATCAAAGAGCTCTTTATGAAGAGTTTTTTCTTTTGAGATGTCTAAAAATTCGCGAGCAATTTTTCTCAAGTTCTCAACTTCTTTAATGATGTAAGAGACGGATTCCTTTAAGATATGGTCGAAATCTCCTTTTTTGTCGGAGTGGACTCTTAGTAGATGTTCTGCAGAAAGCTGAATGGGTGTTAATGGATTTTTAATTTCATGAGCAACCTTTCGTGCCATTTCTGCCCAAGCCACCTTTTTACTCATTTCAGTCAGATCTTGTTGGTGTTTTTTTAAATTCTTAATCATGGCATTGAATCCATCGATCAAAGTCCTCATCTCATCTTGTGGTTTGTGCTCGATAGAAACCTCAAGGTTTCCTAGACTGACTTGTTTGGTTCCTGCAAGAAGTTTTTTAATAGGAGTAACTATCAAGGCTCCCATGCCTCGAGCATAAAGCAAGACAATGATAACAAAAAAGACAGAGATGAAGACCAGAAATTCGATGAAATCTTCAGTAGCTTTTGAAATTTCTTGTTGTTCGAATGGAAAAGGAAGTGAGATAAGAAGAAAGGAATCCAGATAAAAGAATGGAATAGTAAGAGTGTGAAAAGAGTAATCACCAATTTTTTGGTTTCGAGTATAGAAAGGATTGTTTTCAAATTGAATTTGATAATAGATTTCTCCGTCAATGAGTTCAGGGAGAAGCCCATGGTCGTAGAATTCTCTTCGACTGGAAGCAATGAGCCTTCCTTCCTGGTATAAATTTACATCATTGGAGATAGTGGAACTAATCCAGAGTACCAGATCTTCGGGAGGAGCTACTGGAGTGTATTTTTCTGCCTGCTGGAGGAATATAAAATATTCCATTACGCGGTGGGCAACACTTGTCTGGATCTCTGCCTTTTCAATGGATTGTTGGGCAAAAATGCGTTCCAAGAAATTTCTTGTGAAAAAGGTGAAAAGGAGGAGAAGAATTATGGCCACAGCCATAAAAGAGGCATAGACTTTATTCGAAAAAGACCAGAGGGGATTCTTCCACTTTTTCTTCTCGAAGATTATATTAATCAGAAAGGAAGAGAAAAAGAAAATAACTATATAGAAAAAGAGCAACTTTAAGAATTCAACAGAGTAATTGATGAAATTTTTTTTGGGCATAAAAAAGGAATAGACTCTGCTATTTGTCTTAAAATAGAAAGATTTATATTTCTTATTCTTATCTGTGAAGGAAGACCAGATAGAATCAGTAGAGGCCAGAATGTTCTCCAAAAGACTCGGCCTGATACCTGAAGATATTTTATTGGGATTGAATATTAGCGTTCCTTCTAAGTCAAATACAGCAAATCCAAAATCGAGCTGATTCAGAGAGTGGAGAGAGGTAACTCGAATAATTTCGAAATAGGGGCTGGCTGTGTAAAGAAAAGGAAGCATATCATAGTCAACAGATATGGTAAATAATGTCCTTCCTAGATAGTTTTCTTGTCTAAACCAGTCTTTATAGGCTATCAGACAATTTTTTTCTTTGCCCATAAAGAGAATACTTTGGTGAAGGATGGACCAATCTTGTTTGATGGGGAATTTAAAATCAAGAGGGTAAAGCTCGGGAAAGTTCAGAGAGAACCGGTTGAGTATTTCACCATCAGGGCTCCATATTTCTAGGCTAGAGTACCAGTTGAATTTAGCAATTGAAGTTTTTCTCCAGAGAGATTGAGTTAAATCTAATGATTCGGGATTTTCAAAAAATGAAAATATTGATTCTTTTCTTTCCTCAATTTCAGCTAGAGATTGAGCAAGCAAGAAATTACCCCAATGTTCTTGGGATATGACGATATTCTTAAGGGAGTTCTCAAAAAGAGAATGGCATCTTTGGGAAGAATAAAGGTGGAGGGAAATGTACAAGAACAGTGTGCTTATAAGAAAAGCAGAGACAAAAATAACCTTTCTCTTTAAGATTGAAGGAAAGTAAGCTAAGGTCAAAATTGAAAAAACCACAATTGTTTGGAGAAGGATGATGAGAAGTGAATAACTCTCCTTAAAGAGAAGAGAAAAGCCTCCAAAACCAAGAATAAAGATAAGGAGAGAGATTAAAAAATGAGAAGAGTAAAGAGCAGCTATCTTTAATCCCATAAAGATGGTTAGGAGAAAACTCAGAAAAAAGCAGAGAATACCTAAATGAAGGAGAAGAAACGGCGGATTAAAGGAAAAGCGCAAAAGGTTGATGTTGGAATTAAAGATAAACAGTTTTAGTATATTTTGAAATATGATGGAGAGAACTACAGAGAAGAGGATAAAGATGAAGTTTAAAGGAAGGGAGAGAGTTGAAGAATTTTTTATTTTCTTCTGCTTGTAATAATTTCCAAGGCAAATGACAAGGCTAGTGATGATCAGAAAGAGAAAGAAAAAAGTAAAGAAAATATCAGCTGGTGATTTGGTGAGGTTAGTGAAAGGTAAAAAACTGGCCAGTGAAGGGGAGAATAGAGGGGAAGTTTTAATTCTTTCTAAATGGCTAAATGGTAGGAAAATAAGTCTAAACCCAATTAAAGTGAGTATAAAAAGAGCAAGAGGCAATAGTCGTCCCTTTCTGAAAAAAGATGTGGTTTTTACAAGGAAAACGAGGAAGAAAACAAGAGCAATCCCAAATAGGATGTAAAAGGCAAGAAGGATATTTTCTTTTTGGGTTGAAACAAATGATGCCAAGGAGGGGGGGCTTAGAGTGACTAAGGCCATGATCCTGTTGGCTTCGTTTCTTAAAGGAAAGAATAGAGTTTGAGTTTTATCCTGAAGGGCTGGCTGGCTGATATACTCATCTTCATGCCTCGAGAAAAATCTTTCAAATCCAGAAACATCATCATGAAGGTCGTAATACAATATGCTCTGAAGATTTTTGATTAATTTTGGCCTTAAGAACTGATATTCCTTCAAATAGCGTGTTTTAAATTGGGGATCAAAGGCTAAAAGCTTATTAAAAACGACGTATCCTTTCTCGTTGACTTTTTGAGAAGAGACGAGATAATCAGAGTCTCTGTTCTTGATGAGAAAAGAAGATTTTTCTCGCTCAAGGAAATTTTTGGTGATCACCTCGAGAGGATAAGTTTCTAAATCAATAACATTTCCCAACCAGAGGATTAGCTCTCCATGTTGGTTGTAGTAAGCTATCCCCTCTCTGTCTGTGTCAAGGTTGATTTCTTTGAACAAACTGAAAATTTCATTTCTTTCTGCAGGGAATGAAGAGGATGAAACAATGCTTTGTTTTTGTTTTATGACGGAAATAAGGCTGTCAAATTCATTTTTTATTGCTCGAGCTTGTTTTCTCAAGGGATTTAAGCTCTTTTGATAATAATTCGATGTGATGAAAGCCGGAAGAAGCAGATAGAGAATTAAAGAAAAAACAGAAAGAAAAATTCCAAGAAGGACGCCATATAACAGGAAAGAGCCTTTTTTTTTGAGGAATTCTCTTTTTATTTTTAAAATTTTTCTGCCCTTATTTCTGTAATTTTCCATATCTCTTTGGCAGAATTTATCTTAGATAAATTTGGTGAAGCTCTGATTATTTGGAACTCTGCCTGTTTTAGATAAAAAAAGATATGGAAGACAAAGAGATCATTGTTTTTTTTATTTCTAAAAGACCATCTTGCCTTGAAAATATAACGTTCCCTTTTGATGAATAAAGGGATATCGCTCTCTGAATAGAACTCAAAGGTTGTGTAGGTGGAAAAGATTTTTTGAAAAAGAAAATAGGCCTGCTGGTTGGTAAGTTGATCAGAAAAGGAAATGGGTTCAGGAAAAGAAATATTTACATGGCTCTTATGAGAAAACAGAGAATAAAGTATATGAGGGCTATTTTGAAGGAATGAGTTCTCGATGTTCTTTGTTGTGGTGGAGAGGAATGAGGAAAGGATGGTAAAAACAATAATACCACCTAGATTTACCACATAAAAAATAGTAACACAGCACAGACAAAATTAAAAGTAAAGCGCTTGCGTAGAATAAGATATATTTGTAGTGATTTGATTTATCAAATCCAGACTAAACGAGACAAGCTACATAAACCAGGTAAACGATTTATTTCTGCTGACTGGTTGTGGCACCAATTTCTTTGGAAACGATATTTTTGAGTTCTTTTTTAATGCTTTCTATCCTTTTCAATTTAGTTTGAATCTTGTTGAAAAGAGGCTCTTGGTTTTTTATTCCTTCCTGGATAAGAAAGGCCGCGCTTTCAGAACGGCTTTTAAACAGTCCAGCGTCCACTAGCATATTCAATTTCTTGTTGCTTTCATCGTTGACTCGAATTGTTAGCACAGTGTTTCGTGAGGCAAGGGCGCTTTCAATGACCTTTTTAATCGATTCGGAAGTCCTGGTAGCAATTTTTTCGACCTTACTTGCCAGCTCGTCCAATTTTCCCTTTCGTTGAGATTTTGTTTTGCCAGTTGTATTTTTTCCAGCCTTTTCTTTTGATTGTTGTTTTTCCATTTTAATCTCCTTATGTAATTTGTAATTAAATTACAAAATACTATATTACAAATTATTTGTCAAGAGAAAAATTTGGGGAGATTTAGAGGGCTGGCAGAATGGGGAAGAATATTGATTCCTTTAAAGAGAGGAACTTTAGTTTGTAGAGAGGAGTAGTTACCTCCCTTTAAACATGGATGTGTAATTAAATATTTTTGATGTTTACTCTTTTTTTTCTTCTTTTTCCTCTTCTGTTTCTTCTTCTAGTTTTTTTGTTCTCATAGAATCTCTAATGCCACTGATTCCTGCAATAAAGGAGATGAGGCCACCAAAAAAAAGAATCGGGGGGATGCAGCCAAAAACGAGCTCTACAAATTCTCCTGGCCAAACGAAAACTGCTAAAATAACGCCTCCAGCAATGGCAATTAAGCCTAAGATAATGGCCATAACTTTTCCCATTGATAATCCTCCATAAAATTTAGCAATTTTAAAATTTTGTAGGCTGAATTATAACAAAACAAAAAATTAGAAGCAAACATTTTTATTAATCTAGTTTACCTGGTTTATTTAGTGTATTTAGTACAAACTAATTTGAGTTTTAATTTTTTCCTGATAGAATATGTTTCAAAAAAAGGAGTTTGAAATGGTATCTAAAGTTTTCAAAGGGGCGGCAATCGGACTTTTTATTTTTCTTAGCTTATCTTTATCCTCGTTATATGCGAGTAATAAAGATTTCTTTATAGGGAACATCAAAGTTCCTCCCGGGGAGGCGAAATCAGATTATTTATCTGTACCTGAAAAAGATGGAATAAGCACACGCATTCCTTTGACTGTTATCAATGGTTCAAGAGAAGGTAGAGTGCTAGCTTTAATAGCAGGAGTTCACGGCTATGAGTATCCTCCGATATTAGCCCTGTACCGATTAAAAAAAATGATCGATCCTGCCGCCCTTTCAGGAACTTTGGTATTAGTCCATATTGCCAATCTCCCTGGCTTTCAGAAAAGAATTATCTACTATAATCCTTATGATTGGAAAAACTTAAACAGAGTTTTTCCAGGGGACCCCGATGGGACTATTTCCCAGCGTATTGCTTTCGTGTTGAAAGAAGAAGTTATAGATAGGTGCGATTATCTTATTGATCTTCATTGTGGCGATGGAAACGAAGCCCTCATTCCTTATTGTTACTGGATGGTCAGCGGTAACGAAGAAATAGATAGAATTTCTAAAGAGATGGTTTTAGCTTTCGGGATAAAACATATCATCATCGACAGAACGCGGTCAAAAGACATTACCAATTCAAAGTACTTGGGTAATACAGGCATTCTTCTTTCCAAGCCTGCAATCACCACAGAGTCTGGGTATTTAGGCAAGACTGATGAAGAATCTATTGTGCGCAACATCAAAGGAATTCTCAGTGTCATGAAGCTTTTCAAGATGATAGAAGGAGAGCCAGAGTTTGTCTCAGATCCAATCTGGATTGAGTCCTATAAGGTTATCTATTCTAAGCACGATGGCCTTTTTTACCCTCTAACAAAGATGGGCTATCACGTAGTGGAAGGGGAAACAGTAGGATTCATTACAGATTTTCTGGGGAATGTGAAAGAGAAGCTAAAGGCGCCTTTCAGCGGAATAATCCTTTATATCATCAATACTCCTCCTATAAGCAAGGGAGAGCCTATTTTCGAGGTAGGAAAAGCGAAATAGCATTTTATATGAAAAGACTAAGAGCTGTCATTTTCGACCTAGATGGTACCATAGTTGACGTCCCTTATGACTGGAACCTAATCAAAGAGGAATTGGGAACTAAAGGAAAACCAATTCTTTTCTATATTGCTGGACTTAAAGAACCTGATAAATCTGAAAAGTGGAAGTTGCTTGAAAAGCACGAAAAGGAGGCAACATCAAAGGCCGTTCTAAAGAAAGGAATTCTTCAGTTGCTGGATTTGCTGGCTGAAAGAGGAATCAAAAGGGCATTGGTCACCAATAATTCCCGTGAAAATGTTACTTTCCTTTTGAAAAAATTTAAGCTTGAGTTTGATTGTCTCATTTCCAGAGAAAGTGGCTTGTGGAAGCCATCCAGTGCTCCTTTTCTTGTTGTTTTGAGAGAGTTGAAGATCGATAAGGAGGAGTGCTGTGTTGTGGGAGACTCTCCGTTTGATTTGAAAGCGGCAGAGGAGGCCGGAATTTCTCAGGTATTTATTTTAAGTAAAAATAAGGAAAAGTTTTCCGGTACTTCAGTTGAAGTATTTGAGTCAGTGGAATCTCTAAGACGAAGGATAGAAGATATATTAAAAACTCAAGCCTCAAAGCTCAAAACTGACGAGCGAATAAAGAGCGAGGAATAAAAGGTAAGAAAAAATAAATCTGCAGGGGTTTGATTTGTAAAACCCTCATGAGATAAACCACGTACTAGATATACGGGAGAACATCGAAAGTTCAAAGAAAAAAAGGAGAGAATCGGCATGAAAAAAAGGACTTTCTACATATTAGATGTGTTCGCTGAAGAAAAATATGCAGGCAATCAGCTTGCCGTTTTTAGAGATGCAAAGGATCTTTCCGATAGAGAGATGCAGCAGATTGCCAAAGAAATGAATTTTTCAGAAACGACTTTTATTTTATCTGAAAAAGAAAGTAACGATGGATATGATGTGCGAATTTTTACGCCAGAAAGAGAGCTTCCGTTTGCAGGTCATCCGACACTGGGAACAGCCTATGTGATACAGCAGGAAATTATCAAAGATGCTGCAGAGAGGGTCATTCTGAACCTTAAAGTTGGCCAAATCCCAGTTACGTTCAGTTACAGCGAAGGCCAAGCAGACATTCTATGGATGAGGCAGATAAACCCGAGTTTTGGACAGATTCTAGAAAAAAAGACGATTTCGCAGGTTTTGGATGTTGATGAGACGGACATTGACGGCAGATTCCCCATTCAGGAGGTTTCTACAGGAATGCCGGATATAATAGTCCCATTGAAGACTCTAGATGCCATGAAAAAAGCAAAGATAGTCACGATTAAATACTATGATTTAATCAGTCATACTGAATCCAAAGCCATTCTGATTTTTTGTCCTGAAACATATAAAAAAGAAAATGATTTGAATGTCCGTTTCTTTGCTGATTATTATGGAGTACCAGAAGACCCAGCCACGGGAAGTGCGAATGGTTGCCTGGCGGGATATTTGGCAAAGCACCGTTATTTTGAAAAGAGTCAAATCAACATCCGAGTTGAACAGGGATATGAAATCGGAAGACCTTCGTTGCTTTTACTAAAAGCGGAAGATAGAGAAGAGAAGATAGATGTGTATGTTGGTGGGAAGGTCATAATGGTTGCCAGAGGAGAATTTATTTAAAAGACCTCAAAAAACTTTAGATTTAGCTTCGAGAATATTTGACACATACAGACAGCTTCTAAAATTTTTCATATTTATCTCCCATTCTAAAATTCTTTCCTGTAAAATATAGAAGATGAATTTTAAAGGAAATTAAGTGGGAGGGGATTATGAAAAGAACGATTTGGACAATACTGGTAATTGTTTGTTTGATTTTTATTTCCTGTAAGAAAGAGCCAGATCATGTTGCTGTTCAGCATATTCTGATTGCCTTTAAGGGATCGATCCAGAAAGACAGTGTTAAACGCACTCGTACTGAGGCAGAATTGATGGCAAAAGAGATCTTCAAGAGGGCTAAACAAGGCCAGAATTTTGATAAATTGGTTGAAAGTTTTACTGATGATCAATATCCGGGCATTTACCGGATGTCAAATCTTGACATCACGCCAGATGAGGGCAAGGGTGAATATTCTCGCTCTCGCATGGTGAAGGCGTTTGGCGATGTGAGCTTCAAACTTCCAATCAATGGCATTGGTCTTGCGAAATATGATCCTGAAACCAGTAAATATGGGTGGCACATCATAAAAAGAATCGAGTAGATAGAGGAAAACTCTTCATTAAAACAAAAACTGTATGAATGGGTCAAAATAGACGTCAAACGAGTAACCTGGAGAGCTTGCCAGGCCTTGACACTTCCCCCTCCAAGGATAACACTACGGGGGTATGCAAGTCATAATAACGCTCTTTCTAATTGGAGAAAGTTATTCAAAAAGACCTCTGTTTGAATTATCTTTGCTTAATTAGCAATATATTTGACTAGGATGAGAAGCGATTGGCCTCAGGAGCGTCAAAATGAAAAAAATGAGTTTAACTATAATTTTTATCTTAGCTTTCTTGAATATTTCTGCGGCACAAGGAGATTACTTTGAACAGATTTCTGTATAGAAGATAAAAGGAAATGAAATCCATGACTGGGAAAATCCAGCGGTTGTTGGACGGAATAAGGATAGCCTGAAAATAGTTTTTAAACCTCAATTCTTCAGAATTCAATCAATTTCTGTTGACTCCTTACTCTTCATGGAACATGAATATTGGAATTTAATTATTGCTTATGCTTAAATTATCCATAAAATTGGAATATGTACTTAAATAATTAATGGAGGTCAGAGAGATGTCTCATCAGCAGCTAACAAAAAGTTTATGGATTTTTTCTTTGGTTTTTCTGCTTTTGATCACAAAAAATTTATACTCACAGAACTATGGTGTTGCAGCAATTAACGACAGCCATAATATTTTGCATTTAAGGGAGCGAGCGAAAATCATGAATGAATGGCTGAAATGGAGGCTGGATAACATCATACCAGAGTTGATGCGGCGGGAAGGAATCGATATGTGGCTCGTCATAAACCGCGAATACAATGAAGATCCTGTCTATATGAGTCTTGTTCCTGAACCTGTGATGTATGCTCGAAGAACTTCGATTCTAATTTTTCACGACGGTGGCAAAGAGCTCGGAGTAGAGAGGTTATCAGGAAGTTACTATGGGATGGGTGAATGGTATAAATCAACTTGGAAAGATAAGAAGAAGAAGCAATTCGAAAGCCTGGCCGAAGTCATTAAAAAGCGCAATCCCAAAAAGATCGGGATTAACGTTTCTCCAACCTGGGCTTTTGGGGATGGTTTAACAGAAAGCCTAAAAGAAAAACTGGAAAAGGCCCTGGGTTCTGAATACTCATCCAGGTTCGTTTCAGCAGAGAACCTCTGTTTAGGCTGGCTTGAGACCAGGAGTCCGCAGGAACTCAGCGTTTACAGACATATCTGCGGAATAGCTCATGATATAATTGCCGAGTTTTTCTCCAATAAAGTCATCACTCCGGACATTACCACAACAGATGATATTGTCTGGTGGATCAGGCAAAAAATCATTGACCTAGGGCTGAAGACCTGGTTTCAGCCGTCGATCTCGATTCAAAGGCATAAAAAAGAAGCTGCCAAGTATGATGAGAGGAAGGTCATCAGAAGGGGCGACCTTCTACACTGTGATGTTGGGATTGTGTATCTTGGCCTTTGTACAGATATGCAGTGGCATGCTTATGTGTGTAAAATCGGTGAGAATGATGCCCCAGAAGGCCTTAAAGAGGCTTTAGAAAGAGCGAATAGAGTTTCAGAAATATTTATGAATGAATTTATTTCAGGGAGAACAGGTAACGAAATCACCAATTCTACAATGGAAAAAGCAACAGCAGAAGGTTTAAGGCCATTGATTTACTCCCATCCTCTTGGATTTCATGGCCATGCTGCCGGCTGCCCGATGGATGCCAGACCTCCTGAGAGGGCACCGGAGGGCATCAGGATTCGCATGGATTATCCCCTTTATTCGAACACAGTTTACTCGATCGAATACAGCAGCACGACCAGTGTTCCGCAATGGGATAATCAAGATGTGAGAATCGCTTATGAGGAAGATGCTGTCTTTACTGTGGAAGGATGCAAATTTATCGATGGCCATCAGGTTAAATTTTATTTAATAAAGTAAATTTTTCTGATAATTCATGAATGAGTGTTAGAATGAGAATTTTTTGGCAGATATTAATGTTAGCGGTGTTTTGTATGCTGGCTTTTCTTAGTTGTGGCGTAAAGCGACCTCAGGTGTTAATTCAAACAGAATTAGGCGATATAACAGTCGAGATATATGAGAAAAAAGCACCCATTACTGCGTCAAATTTCCTGAAATACATCGACGAAAACCTTTTTATAGGAGCTTCCTTTTACAGGGTGGTCCGAATGGATAATCAGCCCGATAAAGATGTCAAGATCGAAGTTATCCAGGGAGGACTGGGTTTTTCTGATAATGAGAAAAGGTTGCCTCCCATTGAGCATGAGACAACAGATATAACAGGAATTCTTCATAAGGATGGTGTTATATCCATGGCGAGGAATGAGCCGGGGACAGCATCCTCTGAGTTTTTTATCTGTGTTGGAGATCAGCCAGAACTGGATTTTGAAGGCAAGAGAAATCCAGATGGACAGGGATTTGCCGCCTTTGGGAAAGTAATTGATGGGATGAATGTGGTTAGAGAAATACAGAGTAAGCACGCAGAAGGACAGTTGCTCAATCCACAAATAAAAATCAATAAAATTATCAGAGTCCAATAAAAATTGGGGATAGTCCCCAATAAAGGAGATGTATGGACGATGGTTCAATCCAGAAAAGCCGAGAAGCAATCCTGTCGAATTGACCGTAGAGAATTTTGTAAGACAGCGCCATGTGCTGCAATCGGGGTGTTATCTTTACTTTCCTTAAGAGGAATTGCTTTCAGGGAAGAATCTACAAAGCCATCTTCTAAAGGACAACATTTTAAAAAGGAGGAGGACATGGCAAAGAAAGTGACATCAGTAGAAACAAAAGTCATTAGTCAGAAGGGAACCTGTGCCTTGGGTCATAAGGTTGGTGATGTTGTTAAATTCACTGAGACAGGAATAGAAGGAAAAATCTGTATTCATGCACTTTACAGTATGCTTCCTGCAGTATTTGCCATGATGTATGATGCACGTTTCTCTTGGCTGGAAGACCCAGATAAGAAAACTCACGCCTGTCCAGACGCAACGAATCCTGTCGTATTCGAAATCACCAGGATTAGAGAAAAGTAAGCTATTTTATTGAAGACAGGATTGTCATGGCGAGGCGACCAAAGGGAGCATAGAAATATCATTGTAGGGATTTGATTTGTCAAACCCTCACTAGATAATTTGATGAGATTGCGTGGTCTATTCCGAGCGAAGCGAAGGAATCTCATGCGCTTCTCGCCATGACACAAAAATTGAGATATTCCATTTTTTTTGTAAGGAGGTTTATGGTGAAAAAATTTTCATGTGTATTGTGTTTTGTTTTAGTCATGTCTGCTTACGTTGTTGCCCAGCCCCTAATAAGTGAAAAGACAGCTGGCATGGAAAAATTCTCGGGTTATTTTAACTTTTATTGGGACGCTAAAGCAGGAAAAATTTGGCTCGAAATCGATAGATTCGACCAAGAATTCTTGTATGTGCATTCTCTCCCTGCCGGGCTCGGCTCAAATGATGTCGGACTTGACCGGAATCAGCTGGGAGGAACGCGGATTGTAAAGTTTAATCGGGTTGGTCCGAAAATTCTTCTCGTTCAGCCCAACTATTCTTTTCGGGCCGTCAGTGACAATCCTGACGAACGCAGGGCAGTGGAAGATGCCTTTGCCCAGTCGGTCATTTGGGGTTTTAAAATCGAAGCAGAAAAAGACAGTCGAGTACTCGTGGATGCCACAACATTCTTCATGAGGGATGCGCACAATGTGATCGGCAGACTCAAAAGAACCAGTCAGGGAAATTGCCTTCTCGACATCAAAAAATCAGCCATCTATCTGCCAAACACCAAGAATTTTCCTTACAACACAGAAATAGAGGCCATATTGACTTTTACCAGCAGCGATCCTGGGAATTATGCCAGGCAGGTGGCTCCAGACCCAGGCTCGATTACTGTCAGACAGCGTCACTCTTTCATCCAGCTCCCAGATAACAATTACAAACCTCGGGTCTATGATCCCCGGTCAAACTTTTCAGGAATGAGCTACATGGATTTCGCCACGCCCATAGATGAACCTATATTAAAAAGATTTATTTGCCGTCACAGATTAAAGAAGAAAGACCCTAATGCCAGGATAAGTGATTCAGTGAAACCCATTGTTTATTATGTTGACCGAGGTGTCCCTGAACCAATTCGTTCGGCACTCATCAAGGGAGCAAGCTGGTGGAATGAGGCATTCGAGGCCATAGGATACCGAAATGCTTTCCAGGCTGAGTTGCTCCCAGAAGGAGCTAATCCGATGGATATCAGGTACAATATGATCAACTGGATTCATCGCTCCACTAGAGGCTGGTCCTACGGTGCTTCGGTCCGTGATCCACGAACTGGCGAAATCATCAAGGGTCATGTCGCGCTTGGCTCGCTGCGCTTAAGACAGGACTTTCTTATTGCCCAGGGATTGATCGCCGATTATGAAGAGGGGAAAGACAACTCTTCTGAAATGGTGGAGATGGCTTTAGCCAGAATCAGGCAGCTTTCCTGTCATGAAGTTGGGCACACACTGGGATTGGGACATAACTATGCCTCTAGCGTAAACGACAGGGCTTCTGTGATGGACTATCCTCACCCTCTGGTGAAAATCAGAGAAGACGGCTCGCTGGATTTAACCGATGCCTATGATACAGGAGTGGGGGAGTGGGACAAAGTCTCCATTGAATACGGCTACCAGGACTTCCCAGAAGGAGTTGACGAGGAAAAAGAACTGAAAGCTATCCTAGGCAGGGCCTTTTCCAGAGGATTGTATTTTCTGGCTGGGCAGGACGCCCGTTCAGGCAGCGCTCATCCCTTGGCCAATGTGTGGGACAACGGGAAAAATCCAGTGAATGAACTCGCCCGGATTATGAAAATACGTGCTATTGCCCTTTCTTCTTTTTCAGAGAAGAGAATACCAATCTGGGCGCCCATGGCTACACTCGAAGAGGCTCTTGTGCCAGTTTATTTGTTTCACAGATACCAGGTTGAGGCAGCAGCAAGTGTGCTTGGTGGACTTTACTATAATCATACCCTAAGAGGTGATGTTCAGAAGAATCCTGAAATCGTTCCTGCTTCTGAGCAAAGGAGAGCTCTGAATGTGCTGCTTCGAACAATTCATCCGGAAAATTTGGCCATAGATGAGAAGATACTGAACATCATTCCTCCTCGTCTGCCAGAATATCGACAAACGCGCGATCTTTTCCCTGGACACACTGGATTGCCCTTTGATCCACTTGCCGCTGCCGAGACTGCTGCTAACATTACCCTCGGATCTATTTTGCATCCTGAGAGAGCAGCGAGAATGGTTGAGTATCATTCCAGGAACGAAGGTTTTCCAGGCTTATCTGAAGCCCTGGACAAGCTGGTTTCCTTTACCTGGAAATCCACTCATAAATCCGGTTATCACACAGAAATTCAGCGTGTGGTAAATAATGTGTTATTGTATAATTTGGTGAGATTAGGAGTGGATGAGAAATCTACTCCGCAAGTTCGCGCAATTGCCCATCTTAAACTTGATGAATTGAAAAATTGGCTCAATGAGCAGATAAGCTCATTAAAAGATGAAGATCAAAAAGCGCATTATTTTTATGCTGTATTGCAAATCAACCAACTCCAAGCTGATCCGGATAAAATAAAGCTGGCAATTCCTTTGATTCCTCCCCAAGGCGCTCCCATCGGAATGCACGATTGATTTATTGCTGAGTGTCCTTGGTCTGAGGGGAGATTTAAACCTTATTGGCGATCTTATACTATGAAAGTGAGTTTGCTCTCTTGATTTTGGCTTATTTTGGTGTAGTGCTCTGAAAAATTAAGCATGTCCAGGAGGCTCTCATTGTCCTTTATTCTCATCAGGACTTTTTCTTCTTTTTCTTGAATGCTTTCAGCCATAACCAAAATTTCAATGATTTCTTGTGGGCTCATGACGACTACTCCGTCATCATCCCCAAAAATGATGTCTCCTGGAGAAACAGGAACACCGCCGCACTGAATATTAACCTGTGTGCTGAATATCCTGGATGAAGTGCCTGCCATGGGATTGGTATACCTCGAATATACAGGGAAATTAGTCTGGCGTATATGTTTGACATCGCGGCAGCCTCCATCTATGACTAATCCGGCAAGCCCCTTTCTTCGAGCCTCGTAGGTAAACAATTCACCTGCTACAGCTACTTTTTCTCTATCGGTGTCAACCACTAAGACTTCGCCGTCTTTGGCATCATAGAGAGCCTTGATGACCGAAAGAAAATCACGCTTACATTGAACTGTGTGGGCGATTCCTATCATTTTTAAACCTTGGTTTATGGCAAGTATTCCAGGATCCATAACCCTCAGTTCTTTATTCACGTCACATATACAGGCTGTATCTAACCTTGCCAACCTTCCTTTTATTTCCTTAAGATCCATAGTCCCTCCTTAATCCTTTGGGGTCAGGCTTCTAAAAGTTTTAAAATTATTATAATCG
>Ga0114921_10000570_pt1 | contig 15737 bp, 18 predicted proteins | sample BentaG_FD_87016 | JGI IMG/M metagenome (GOLD analysis project Ga0114921, IMG submission 87016) | Deep subsurface microbial communities from South Atlantic Ocean to uncover new lineages of life (NeLLi) - Benguela_00093 metaG | ecosystem: Environmental > Aquatic > Marine > Oceanic > Sediment ...
AAGCAATCTCCGGAAAAATCGGTATCTGACACCAAAATTAAAATCCGTTTGTAGGCACAAATTCAATTTGTGCAAAACCCTTGCAGGCACAGATTCAATCTGTGCATCTGAATCTCTAAAAATTGTAGCGTCAATTCATTGAGTCGGTATTTTTTCTGAGAAAGAAAAAGAAACTTGCTCAAATTTAGTCGCCCTAAATTTGAGCAAGTCTCAAGGGCTTTAAACTGGTGAGAAATCGTTGAAGATTTAATAAAAACTAACTTCGGACCTCGATAAAGTCAAAATACTCCATGTAAAAATCTTATCTAGAGCCCAAAACTCTTTGGTGGAATGGATAAGATATAAAAACTCTCAAGCGTTAGTTGTGAACTTTATTTTAAAAGATAGAAAATATCTCAAGCCCGAAAGGTCGACTTCTGAACTTTTAAACAAAGGTTTAATATGAAAAAGATTGTTTGTATCTTTGGCACAAGACCCGAAGCCATTAAGGTCGCACCGGTGTTGGTAGAATTACAAAAGAGGAGAGATATCTTCAAAACCGTGGTGGTAGTTACCGCTCAACACAGACAGATGCTCGACCAGGTCCTGAGACTGTTTAATCTCCAATCCGATTACGATTTAAATATAATGCAAGAATCTCAGACCCTCTATTATGTGACTACCAGTTCGCTTTCCAGATTGGAAAAGGTAATTAATAGAGAAAATCCAGATTTTATTCTTGTCCAGGGGGACACCACGACAACTTTTGCAGCTACGTTGGCCGCTTTTTATCAAAGAATTCCTGTCGGTCATATTGAAGCAGGACTCCGTTCTTATGATAGATTCAATCCCTATCCTGAAGAGGTAAACAGGCTCCTCACAGATGCCTTATGTGAGCTCCACTTCGCTCCCACCCCGACTGCGGGAAAAAACCTTCTTAAAGAGAACATAAAGAAAAAGTCCATTTTTGTAACCGGAAATACCGTAATCGATGCCCTCTACTTAGCCCTGAAGAAGCCACATAGGTTCAGGAACCCTGTTTTGAGAAAAATCGACTTTGCCAAGAAAAGAATAATCTTAGTCACTGCGCACCGCAGAGAAAATTGGGGAATTCCACTAGAGAATATCTGTTTAAGCATTAAAAAACTCATTCAAAAATACGACGATTTGGAAATTGTCTATCCAGTCCATCTCAATCCTGAGGTGAAAAAAGTTGTCTATAAAATACTGAAAAACTCTCCTCGCATCCATCTTATTAAACCATTAGATTATCTCGATTTCATAAATCTAATGAATAAGTGCTTCTTAGTTTTAACTGATTCTGGCGGGCTGCAGGAGGAGGCGCCCTCTTTGGGCAAGCCAGTTTTGCTGTTGAGAAAAGTTACCGAAAGACCGGAAGGAGTAGAGGCTGGTACGGTGAAGGTCGTTGGCCTGTCTAAAGAGAAAATATTTAAAGAGGCCTGTAAGCTACTTGACAATAAGATAACGTATAAGAGGATGGCTGCATCGGTTAACCCGTATGGCGATGGGAAGGCATCCAAAAGGATAGTCGACAGCATTTTACATTACTTTAAAATGGTAAAGAAAAGACCGGAAGATTTTGCGCCACTCGCGTCCTAGACTTACAGCAGGAAAGACAATATGAAATTCTACAGTTTTGGTAGGATTGTTATGGATGGGAAAGAATATACTTCCGATGTCAGGATTATCTTGACCATGTTGGTAGTAACTGGTGGGGAAGGCAAGGGTATCGACTGCATTTAGTTGAGACTAAGAAAGCTATTGAGGAGGAGCCAGACATTTAAAGGTACAGCTATGTTGCACATAGGGGTAATGAATTTACCCTTCCCGAAAAAAATTATAAGGGTAAAATAGGTTCCTAGTTCGTAACTAATAGCAGATGTTGACGGAATGAAGGAGTTACGAACTATCGAATATGAGCTGGGTCTAATTTTTCAGAGAGTTCTTCAATAGTGTAAAATTTCTGTAGTTTACTTGATAAAAACTGACAATCCTATATAATGTTCAAAAAATGAACGCTGGGGAGGCTTCAATGCCCGAGAGAATCGAAGATTACGAATTCAAAATCATCGATGAAATTGGCAAAGACCTGAATACCACTCAGAGAAAAATCTCCCGCCAAGTCGGACTATCTCTGGGAATGACAAACATCATTATGAAAAGGTTAATTGCAAAAGGTTATGTAAAGGTAAAAGGATTAAATCGAAGAAATGTCCAGTACATTCTCACTCCCCGGGGATTTGCAGAGAAAGTGAAAAAGACCCACCGTTACCTGTTGAGGACTATAGAGACCCTAAAAACAGTAAAAGATAAAATTCAAGATATAGTTTTAGAATGCTATGAGAAAGGGGAGAGAAACTTTACCATTCTTGGTAAAGGGGAACTTGCCGATATAGTGGAGATTTCCTTACGGGATATGGGAAAAAAGGACCTTCGATATTCGAGAGCAAGAACTCCAGAAGAAGTTAACAGCAAAGATTCAATTGTCCTTTTAGCTGACAGAAATATCCAGAAGAGGAATAATCGGTATCTTGATATTTTAGAAGTCATTTCCGGAAAAATTGGTGTGTAACACCAAAACTAAGAATCCGATTGTAGGCACAAATTCAATTTGTGCTTAGTAGACTCTTTATAGGCACAGATTCACTCTGTGCATCCGAATGTGCCGAAAATGGTAACCGCGGACTTCAGTTTTTCTCAAACCTATAGGAGAAAAACAATGAAACATTTCACAGAGCAATTAGATAGACTTATAAAAACGGTTCAGCAGGATAGGCAAGTTTTAGCTGTATTTTTATTTGGCAGCAAAGTCCGCAGTAATAATTTTAAGGAATCAGATGTAGATATCTGTTTAGTAATGAAGTCGGGTTGTTATAAGCCTGCGGAACTTTCCCAGAAAAGATTATAATATCTTAAATTATTCAGTATGGATATACAAGTTTTTCAGCAGTTACCTTTTTATATCAGGACGAGAATTATTAAGGAAGGGAAAATTCTATTTTGTGCGAATGAAGATGAACTATGTAAGATTGTCTTTTCCACCATCCGTGAATTTGGCGATTTTGAGCATATCTATAGTCACTACCTAAAGGAGGTAGCAAATGTGGTAAGTAAATACCTGGAATATCTGATACTTAAAGGTATGGTTGAAAAAGAAGGGAGAGCTATATATAGAATAGCTGACCCTGTTTTTGGCGACAGGATAAGAAAGAAATTTTGATAAAAAAGTCGTCGATAATATTATCGATTTTATCGACAAATCTAGAACGCCGAACAAAATATTGACAATTTCCCTATGGCACATCAATGCGGCAGAGACAAGTAAGAAACCGGGATTGGAGTCCACTCTCCGGCCAAGGGGCAGACCCAGGAAGTGGGGTAGAAATGAATAAAAAAAGTAGCCTGTCTCCTTTAACTAAAACAGGCCATGTGGCTTATGTTGCAGCAGGATGAGCCGGATGATTATGTGACCGCGACTGGCGAGTCACATTCAGTGAGAAAATTTGTTGAATATGCTTTCAGGTGTATCAATATAGAGATTGAGTGGGAGGGAAAAGGTGTTAATGAAAAAGGTATTGATAAAAAGTCAGGGAGTGTTGTAGTGGAAATATCTCCTGATTTCTTCAGGCTAGCGGAGGTGCACATCCTGAGATGAGATTATTCAAAGGCAAAAGTCAAGCTTGGCTGGGAGCCGAAAACCCGGTTGGAGGAACTGGCAAAACTAATGGTCGATGCCGATTTAAGGCGGCTTAAATAGTAACAACCATGACGAAAGCGCTGTTTACAGGAATTAACGACTTCGATAGTTCTTATCTTGCAGATCCCCTTTTGTCAAAGGGCTATTGAGGTGCATAAGAAGAAACAAATGGTCGCTGTCCCTATTTTCCTATATAAAGCGGCAAAGTTGATGATGCAGCCAAAGTTGGTATTTGATGGTCGGAATGCCCTAGATGGCGAGCAAATGCAGTCTCCAGGCTTCCGCTATCAGGGGGTGGGTAGGGGTCTCCTTTCAAACTCATAAGCATTACCAGGAGTGGTATGAAAACAGGTGATCAAACATGGAGTCACAGAGACTGAACCCCACAATCTGGGATAAGATTTCCAGAAACTCCCTTAGTAACTTAACAGGGACTGTTGTAGCCCTGGCAGTAGGCTTTTTTCTGATGCCATTTGTTGTCCATCACATCGGACTAACAGCCTTTGGCATCTGGATGTTGGTTACCGGTCTGGTGGGCTACATGGGGGTTCTGGATATGGGATTGGCTCCGACTCTTGTGAAGAAGTCAGCGGAACATTTGGCGAAGGAGGATAAGCAAGGGTTAAACCAGACGGTCAGTACCATTTTTACACTCTATCTTTTGAGCGGCGTTCTCGTGGGCACTGTTATTTTTGGTCTGAGTTTTGTCCTCCCGCATGTTTTTAATATTCCTTTAGAAGATATCAATATTTTTAAGACAGTGCTCTGGATTGTGGGCTTGCAGGTGGCGTTTAATTTCCCTATGTCTATCTGGCGCGGGTTGATGAGCGGCTTGCAGGACTTTCATATTATTAATAGTATTGCCATTATCGCCAATTTGTTCAAAGCTGTTGCAACTGTCCTTTTGCTCATGTCCGGTTTTGGGTTAATCAGTTTGATCTGGCTTGGATTTGGGTTAGCTGCAATCGGATGGTTAGCAGGTATGTTCTGGGTCAGGCGGCGGATTCCGTATTTGCAAATCAAGGTGTCATGGTTTGAGTGGGCAAAAGTAAAAGATTTAGCTCGTTTTAGCGGGGTTATGTTTATTTGGGGAATAGCAGGGAGAGTACTGCATCACTCAGACAGGATTATTATCGGGCTTTTTCTGCCGATTGCCTCAATCACAATTTATGAAGTTGGACTGCGGATTTGTGAATATTCCAGGCAGCTATTGAGCAGTGTTTTGTCAACTGTTATGCCTGCTGCGTCCGAGCTTAATGCTAAAAATGATAAAATGAGACTTCAAAAGCTTTATTTAAAAGGCACGAAGTATCTCTTGGTAGCCTATACCGCCGTAGTAGTTGCCTTGCTTTTGTTCGGAAAGGAATTTATCCACCTGTGGATGGGTGAAGGATTTGAGCAATCTGTTTGGATAATGTATGCTCTTATTATTGGCAGCCTTTATCAGACTCAAAATCTGATGGCTCATGCGATGCTGGCTGGGATGGAGAAATTGCGGGTGTTTACCAGGGTAATGATTGCTTACCCCATTGTGAACATCATTCTTAGTATCATCTTTGTCATCCACTGGGGTCTAATCGGTGTTGCACTGGCAACAACTCTTACTTACCTTCTTGTAGAAACCTATTTTATTCTTTATATAACTAAAATATTTGGGACAAGGCTTTTGTCATTGGTAAAGATGTGCCATTTGCCTACCGCTATATCGGTAGTTCCTGCTGCGATAGTAAGTTATTATCTGCGAGCGATACTGGATGTTAATTCATGGGCTGGACTTTCTGTGGGGGTCTTTTCGTTTTTAGCGGTTTATTCTCTTTCATTCTGGACACTAGGAATATCGAGGGTGGAGAGGGTTGCTTTGAAGATTAGAACCTTTGAAATGCTTAATCAATTTAAGGTGCGGATGAGGTGAAGCATGAGAAAGCAAAGAAGCGAGTTGAGAAGAGAAGTGGTGGAAACTTGGGAACAAATTTGGCGTGATCACCAAAGCGAAATTCCAGAACCCAGTCCTGTGGCCATAGAAATAATGAACGACATCATTAGATGGACGCATGATTTACAAGGAAAGAGTATTTTGGAAGCCGGAAGCGGAACCGGGGTCATTTCGGCTCTTTTGGCCAATCGCGGTTTTTATGTAACATTACTTGACATAAGCGAGGATGCAATACGGATTTCAAAAAGTGTGTTTGCTAAAAATGGGGTTAAGGGTAATTTTGTGCATGGAGATTTGTTCACGATGCCCTCCCCTGATAACACTTTCGATTTGGTTTGGAATGCTGGAGTTCTTGAACACTTTAAAGAGAATGGCCGAATTACAGCTCTTCGTGAGATGGCAAGGGTTATAAAGCCTGGCGGATTAGTGCTGACTTATAATCCGTATTCAAAAGCTGTTTTCTATAGGATAGGGAAGTGGTGGGCGGAAAGAACAGGTAAGTGGGAATTTGGATCTGAATTTCCGGTAAGGTCCTTAGTATTAGCCAGTCAAGGAAAAGAAGCAGGTCTAAAAATGATAGAAGAATATCCTATTTGTGCAAAGGAGCAATTGAGGTTTCTTAGTAAGTACATAGTGAAGGGATCAGCCAGAATCGTGAGATATACTACAGCGTGGATGCCTGAGAGACTTTGGATATGTTTGTTTGGAGGCTATCTCCTGTGTAGCGTGTTTAAGAAGCTATCTTAAGTAATACAATACTATTTGGAAATAATTTTATGGGTATATTCGCGAATGATCTTCAGCTTGAGTGGGTGATCTTGGCTACCTGCCTATGGAAGGCGAGAGCAGAGAAAACCAGTTTTGGTGCCTAAACAGGCTAAAAAAGGTGAATTTTCATATAATGTAAAAATACAGAGAGGTGATAGTATGTTTAAACTTGCAGCCCATTTGTTAGTTAAGGATGAAGAAGATATTATAGAAGATTGTTTGGATCATTTGTCAGAATTTTGCGATTATATTCTATTGCTTGATACGGGGTCCACCGATAAAACATATGAAATTTGCAAGGAACATAGAAATGTTACATATATTGAAAAGAAAAAAGTGGTATACAACGATGCTCTGAGGCAAATTTTAGTAGAGGAAAGTAGGAAATATTTAAATAATCAGGATTGGTTGTTGGAAGTCAGCGCTGATCATTTTTTTGATTCTGATCCTCGTTTAGATATAGAAAAGGCAATTAGCGAAGGTGCAAATGTCATAACTTATGATCTTGCACAATTTTACTTTACTGATTTAGATATTAATTATAACAACAATGAAATTTCGGTACAAAGACGTTTGTTGTATTATGCAATTAACTATCATAACTTCCCTGTGGCTTTCCAAAACCAACCAAATTTAAAATACACATCTCAAGTGACGGAGTGGCCAGAATTACAAGAGAAAAAAATCGCTAGCTTTCATCCAATTCTTAAACATTATCAATTTCGTTCGATTGAACAAATCAGGAAAAGACTGAACGTGAGATTTGACCAGAAAAAGAAAGGTTTTAAAGGTTTTAGGCATTATCGTACAGATAATTGGCAACGATATATTTTTGACCATAATAAACTTCACAAATTTGATGGTACATGGAAATGGGACAAACAACCATCATTAGATGAACTGCTTGGATTTGAAGATAATAAGGTCAGAAAAATGCTTCACAAAATAAAATCATATGCAAGGAGAATATAATGAAAAAAACAAATTTGGCTATCAGTGTCATTATTCCAACATTTAACAGAAAAGAAAAATTATTTAATAAAACATTAAAGGCTCTTAATAACCAAAATTTCCCGATCGATAATTTTGAGGTTTTGATTATTGATGATGGCTCCAGTGACGGAACAAAAGAATATTTTAAAAAATATAAAGATTTTTATAAATACAAGATTAAATATTTTTATCAAGAAAATAAAGGTCCTGGGACGGCTAGGAACGTAGGTATACGACAAGCAGGAGCAGATATTCTCCTTTTCATTGGTGATGATATCATAGCAACCCCTGATTTACTGAAGAAGCATATGGATTTCCACCATGAATATCCTGAAAATAATATTGGGATGTTAGGGTATATTACATGGTCACCCGAAATCGAAGTCATTCCTTTCATGAAGTGGCTGGAGAACAGTGGAACTCAATTTTCCTATTACAGACTCAAACATGGAGATAAGATCAAGGAGGGCTTCTTTTGGACATGCAACATTTCATTAAAAAAAAGTTTTTTGCTTAATAATAATGGCTTTTTTGATGAAGATTTTCCATATGCCGCCTATGAGGATTCGGAATTAGGCTATCGATTAAACAAAAGAGGTCTAATATTAGTTTACAATAAGAATGCACTTGGTTATCATTATCATTATAGTGATTTATCATCTATAAGGAAAAGAATGTTCATTGTTGGAAAGTCTGCAGTAATTTTTCAAAGTAAACATCCTGAAATGGATATTTTAGGCACCTCAGCAATAAGAATAATTAAAAGTTTGGTATTGAAAATAATTATCAACCCTTTATCTATAATTATATTAGAAAAAATAGCCTATCACTGTCAATATAGGTATAATCTTCCACCTGTGTACAAAGCAGTGTCAAATTTCTATTTGAGAAAAGGAATATGCCAAGGCAAAAGGTTATTTTGAATTAAATCTGAGGCGGATCTCACCATTTGACATCCACTTAGCAAGCCAGAAATAGTGGAGAATGAAGGAATGTATAATATGACAAAAGAGGGATTTCCTAAAGTTTACATCATCATCCTCAACTGGAATGGAAGTGAAGATACAATAAAGTGTGTTAATTCCTTCTTATGGCTTCAATATCCAAATTACGAGATCCTTGTGGTAGATAATGGTTCTACCGATGGTTCTGTACATCGCATTAAAGAAAATTTTTCAGATGTCACTTTAATAGAAACAGGAAGAAATCTTGGTTATACAGGTGGAAATAATGTTGGGATTGAGTATGCAATGAATAACAAAGCTGGATATGTTTTGATTATTAATAATGATACGGAGTTAGTAAATCCGTATTTCGTGCGGGAAATTATTAAAAAAATGGAAGAAAATCATAAGATTGGGATAATGGGACCGAAGGTTCTTAATTCTGGAAGTCAGGTTCAAGACACAGTCCTGTTTACTCCACGACTGTTCAGTTGCATAAAAGAATCTCTTGGTTTGAGATTTAGAACAAAAAGAGCAAAAGATTATAATATTTTACAGCAAGTGGAAGCCGTTTCAGGAGTGTGCTGGCTGATTAGAACCGATGTAGTCAAGAAAGTTGGCCTATTGGATGAGGATTATTTTATGTATGCAGAGGAGCAAGATTATTGTTATCGAGCTAAGGAGGCAGGTTGGGAGATTATGTATTTCCCTATAGAAAGTGTGTTCCATAAAAAGGGTTCTGAAGATGAAGATAAGGAAAGGGTGTATAGACAATATATCTATGCAAGAAGGAACCTAGTCCTTTTTCTCCGCAAGCACTTTGGCTTCTGGCAAGCATTAGTATTGGCAGGTCTATTTCTGACAAGCAATGGCTTCAAAGTTCTTCTCAGCAGACTAACAGGTCGAGAGAGGGGTTTCTACAATGTTTCGCTTTTGTCTGTATTATGTTCTAAAATTAAGTGGGCATTAAATAGACAGAGGATGCAAAAATTATGATTAAAGTTAGTAACTACTTGATATTAGTAGCTTTCTTTATCACACTGGAAATATATAGGGTTCCAATAATGGGCTATAATTTAACTCTTTATCATCTACTTTTAGCCGCGGCTTTGTTTTTAGGCTTGCTGACTATCTTGCAAAATGTCCGACTAAAGATTGATCGAGGGGTGAAAATGGTGTTAGGAACCCTGATTATCTTCGGAGGTTACAGCTTTCTAACATTTCTAAAAAATGTGGATATTATGCGTCGTGAAGTAAGTTCAATGTTTGTAGCTGAATTAATTGGCTATGCTATGGTACTAATTATTCCGGTATTTATAAGTAACCGGAAAAATTTACGAAGACTAACGATAGCGTTCTTATCCTCAGCCATTTTTGTCTATGTCGGTGCGTTCTGGCACATGTTTGTTTTTGTAACTCGTGGAGAGAAGATTACAGGTGTGCCTTTTTGGTATATCTTTACTCCTTCGGAACATGTATTAGCTTATTTAGAAGCCGCGGCGGGATTTGCCGGATTCCCTCGCTTTGTATTGCCGTTTTCTTCAGCAGCAGGGACAGGCCTATTTTTAAGTTTATCAGGGATTCTTTTATTAGCCCTCGCCTTACACCATATCGGTAGCAAAAGAAAAATGCCATGGGGGTTAATCTTGTTCAATGTAATCAACTTTCTCTGCCTTTTGGGCACCTTTGCAAGAGCGAGTTGGGCTGTTTTCTTAGTTGGGAGTATGGTTACTTTGTGGTATTTTCATAAATTCAAGTTAATTAGTTTCAGAAGAGTTATTTTAACTTTCGTGCTCGTGGCTGGGTTCCTGCTTGCTATTATAAGTATAGTTCCAATGGGCGATGAGTTTACTCGAATAGTTATGTTCCGGTTTGATCCAGAGTATACTCGAATGAGCGACATTGGTCACTTAGAAAGCAGGCTGCTTGCTTTATCCTATTGGACAGAAAGCCCTATTACGGGACTGGGGGTGGGGGGTTTCTGGGAAAGGCCGAGGGGAGGAATACACAGCCATTCTACTTACTTTACCATATTGGTTGAGCGAGGCATTATTGGACTGTTCTTATTTTTAGCTTTTCTTTTCCAAGTCTATCAATTGCTCAAAAGAAAAATGCGAATGGCACGAAAGTCTAATGATACAATAATGCTCGCTTATAATATCGGATTCCTGAGCAGCCTAATTGGGGTACTTTTAGGGCACTTTCTATGCCAGATGAGTTCAGAAGTAGTATGGTTGTATTACGGCATAATATTAGCCTATGCAAATTTACGCTTTCCACAAACTGAGAGTTCTTAAAGTGGGGAATTCAGTGGAATCAGAAATGTGCCCGAGGTAAAGGTGCAGCAACTGCAATGAACTACAAAAAGCTCTATGAAAAACAATATGGAGAAAAGAAATTAATTAATGTTTCCTCTTTCCTCTTCTTAAGGAAGAAATTTAAAAAATACAACCTCAGTCGAGAAGATTTAGTACTTGAGTTGTTAGATAATGCCAAAGGTAAACTGCTTGACGTTGGTTGTGGTAATGGTTCATTAATATTTAGAGTCAGAAAAAAGTTTAATGAAATTTATGGAATCGATATTTCCCCAACTCGGATTAAGGAAGCTCAAGAATTAGCAGAACAAAAATTCCCGAACAATAATGAAATCAAATTTTCTGTCCGCGATATCAATAAAGGCTTAAATTTCCCAGAAGAAATATTTGATACTGCTACATGTATTGCCGTTTTAGAACATATCTTCGACCCTTATTTTGTTGTTAGTGAGATTTGTAGAGTGTTAAAACCAGGGGGAATTTTCATTTTGGAGGTTCCAAATATTGCGTATGTTAAATATAGAATCCAATTACTTTTCGGGGAATTACCAGTAACCTCATCACCCTTGAATTGGAAAGAAATAGGCTGGGATGGAGGCCATTTGCACTACTTTACCAAAAAGACTCTTTGTAAATTAGTAGAAGAATCTGGGTTTAAAATATTAAAAGTTTCAGGTTCCGGGTTTTTTGCTAAGTTTCGAAATTTCTCGCCATCACTTTTAACCGGAGATTTATGTATAAAGGCTGAAAAAATTAAAAATGAAAAAACCTAAAGTTGCTTTAATAACCAATATAATTTCTCCTTACAGAATTCCTCTTTTTAACTATATTAATCAAAAAAGGGATTTTAAGATTTGTCTGCAACCTCCGGTCTTTGCTTCTCATCGATGCTTGTATACAAAAACTATAAAAATTCGGAAACAAGAATAACTCCATGTTCAGAAGAAATTTAAAATACGAAAAAAAATTTTGGGAAGAAGAATTTACTCGTCTTAAAAATGAGGACTTGCAGTTAATGCAAAAATTTATTCGAGCCTGGATAGAAAGATTTTGGAAAATTCCTAAAAACGCAAGAATATTAGAAATAGGGGGGCAGGGAGGCCACTTATTAATTTTTTTCAACAGGGAGAAAAATACGCCCTCGATCCCTTGATAGATTTTTATGCAAAGAAGTTTCCTGGATTTTATAATGACCCCGCACTTTATAAGATAAAAGTCGAAGCAGAAAGCATGCATTTTAAAGACAATACTTTTGACCTTATTATTATGCTGAATGTTTTAGACCACACAGAAAATCCCAAAAAAGTAATAAAAGAATGCTATCGTGTACTTGAAAAAGAAGGAGTAATAGTTTTGTCGGTGGATACTTTCAATCTTTTTTGGAAAATCTTCCGTAGATTTCTACCATTTTTAGGTTTTAAATATTATCATTTACATCCTTAGACACTAAGGACGAGCGATGTTAAACGGGTATTATGGAGAAACAATTTCCAAATACTCGACCTCTTCGTAACGGAAGAAATAAAAACAGATCGGTTTCCCTCATTCAAAGAAGGGGTAAAGTTTTATCTAAAGTATAAGTTTTATCGGACGTATATATTAGCCAAAAAATGAAAACTAAGGTAATTTTAATAACCAATATAATTTCTCCTTACAGAATTCCTCTTTTTAATTGGATTTCTAAAAATGAGGATTTTGATTTCAAAGTTGTAGCCTTGGCAGAAAGTGAGAAAAATAGAGAATGGAGAATTGCAAAGAAAGATATTGAATTTGACTATCAAATTTTACCTGGTTGGCATACTTTGATTAGAGGAAAAAAAAGAGAAATCCCAATTCATTTGAATAGGGGGTTGTTTAAAGTGCTTGGGCAATATAGTCCAGATATAGTTATTACAGCTGGTTATGACCATCTAGCTTTTTGGCAAGCGTTCTTATATTGCAAAATTTTTAGAAAGGGGTACATCTTATGGAACGGTACAACTTTGATGAGCGCCGGAGGTATTAAAGGGGTGCGTGGGCTGCTAAAAAAAATTATCATCAAAGGAACAGATAAGTATATTGCCTACGGGGCCGAGGCAAAAGAGTATTTAGAAAAGTTTGGAGCTGACGAAAAAGATATTTATATCAGTACTAATACAGCTGATGTAGAGGGAATGAGAGATATGGTTCTACGGTATCGAAATAGTAAAGAATTTTTAACAGAAAGAAGGAACGATCCTAAAATACTTTTCTTATATGTTGGTCAGTTGATAAAGAGGAAGGGAGTTGGACAGGTTTTGGCGGCTTTAAGTATTTTAAAGGATCCAGAAATTGGTTTTATGATAGTGGGAAGTGGCCCAGAAAAGAAAAGCTTAGAAAATTTCTGTGTAAGAAACAGACTGCAAAATGTGTTTTTTGAGGGATTTCATCAACCCGAAGAATTGCCAAAATATTATGCCCTTGCCGATATTTTCATTTTGCCTTCGTTTCAAGAGGTTTGGGGATTGGTAATTAATGAGGCTCTGGCCGGCGGGCTTTATTCTTTATGTTCAAAATATGCTGGAGTCGGGCATGATTTAATAAATGGAAATAATGGGAAAATTTTTAATCCTTATAGCGTTAGGGAGATAGTTGACAACATAAAAGAGATAAAAAATAAATTACCTGAATTGAGAGCTAATCGGGAGAAGATAAGCAGGTGGGCAAGCGAAAATTTAAGTATAACGAAAAGCGGAGAGGGTTTTATTTCGGCAATAGAATTCGTAAAATGAAATGAAAAAATCAAGAACCAGAAAAATATTAATGATAAATACGGCTTTTTCTCGAGGTGGAGCAGCCAAGATAGTCGAAGCCTTACATAATGGCTTAAATAGAACTTCCGAATTTTGGAGTTATTTTGGTTATGGCAGTGGGCCGAAAATGAAAAATGAAAGAACCTTTAGATTTGCCTCGCAATTGGAGGTTTATTTTCATGCTTTTTTGACTCGTATGACAGGATTGCAAGGATACGGAAGCTATCTATCAACAAAACAGATTGAGAAATTCATCTTACAAGAAAAGCCAGATTTGATTCACCTTCATAATCTCCATGGATATTATCTGAATCTAAGTTTTATTAAGTTTTTGGGAAGGTTAAATATTCCCATTATTTGGACTCTACATGATGGTTGGCCGATAACCGGACGATGTGGATATATTTTTCAATGCAGTCGTTGGAAGAGAGGATGCGGAAACTGTCCAAATCTATCTTGGTACCCAAAGACTTACTTTGATTCTTCAGCATTTATGTGGAAAAAGAAAAAAGATTACTTTACATCTAAATGGAATCCTGTTATTGTTTGTCCTTCTCAGTGGCTTGCGGAAAAAATAAAGGGGTCCTATTTAAATAAGTTTAGAATTGAAGTTATCCCTAACGGTGTTGATACTGAAATATTTAAACCAAAGAATAAAATTAAGATTCGAGAAAAATTAGGAATAGAACCTGATCAAAGAGTAATTTTAATTGTGGCTACAAATTTGAAAGAGGAACGAAAAGGAGCAAAGTATTTTTTTGAAGCTTTACAATTTATTAAATTTAAGAAGTGCATAACAGTTGTAATTGGGAGTAAAGTAAATAACAAAATGATAAAAATTCCTATTAAGTTGAAACAATTGGGATATATGTCCGAACAAAGTGCAATATCTGATGTTTACAATGCTGCAGATGTATTTTGCATCTCGTCTTTAGAGGACAATTTCCCTAGTACGGTGTTGGAATCTATGGCATGCGGTATTCCTGTGGTGGGATTTAAGGTAGGAGGTATCCCAGAGCAAGTTACGAATAGTTGCGGAATTTTAGTTGAGCCTAAAGATTCGCGAGCTCTGGCTGAAGCACTGGAAAAAGTAATTACTGATGAGAAGACTCATAGAGAATTCTTTTCTAATTGTAGGAAACGTGCATTGGATAATTATTCAATTAATAAATTTCAAGACCGATATATTAAATTGTATAAGAGTTTATTAAATAAAAAACAATAGATATTTAACACGAGAAGTGAAAAATAAAGGATTAGATGATAAAAGGCATGGAGGTCAATAAAAAATGTTGACTAACGTAAAAAGTACAGTGAGTTGGGCAACTGATGTTAAAAATTCAAATCATAAGGAGGAAAGATGTATAACTGGAAAAACAAAAGAGTACTTATTACAGGTGGGGCCTCATTCATAGGTTCTCATTTAGTTGATGCATTAGTAGAAAAAGGAGCAATAGTAAGAGTTGTAGACGATTTAAGCAGCGGTAAAATGGAGAATATTAGTAGTCATATTGGATCAGGAAAAATAGAATTCATCGAAGTAGACCTTCTAAAACCAGGAATTGCTCAACAAGTGGTAAGAGACATTGAAGTAGTTTTTCATTTAGCGGCGGCTCATGGAGGAAGAGGATATGTAGATTTGCATCAGGCTGCTTGCGCAAGTAACTTAGCTTTAGATGGAATCGTATTTTTAGCTTGCGTTGAGGCAAAAGTAGACAAAATTGTTTATGCTTCGTCAGGTTGTGTATATCCTAATTACAAACAGACAAATCCTAATGAGATTTTATATCTAACTGAGGAGACGGTGGGTCCGCCTTATGATGCCGACAATATGTACGGATGGGCAAAGCTTATGGCGGAGATGGCTTTGAAAGCCTATACAAAAGAGTGGGGAATTAAGAGTGTTTCCTGTAGATATTTCACTGTTTATGGAGAGCGAGGGAAGGAAGATCATGCAGTAATTGCGATGATTGCTCGGGCTTTTGTTAAACAGGACCCTTTTGTCGTATGGGGTAATGGGGAGCAGATTCGTAATTGGACATATATATCCGATATCGTAAAAGGGACTATTCTCGCTGCTGAGAAAATTGATGATGGAACAGCAATAAACTTGGGTACAATGGAAAGAACTAAGGTAATCGATGCAGTGAAGGAAGTTATGCGTTATACAGGGCATAACGCCAGAATTGAACTACACCCGGAAATGCCGACAGGTCCCTATAATAGAGTTGCAGATATTTCGTTGCCAAAGAAACTGTTAGGATGGGAACCTGGGGTAAGATTTATGGATGGGTTATATAAAACGATAGATTGGTA
>Ga0114921_10000572_pt1 | contig 15720 bp, 12 predicted proteins | sample BentaG_FD_87016 | JGI IMG/M metagenome (GOLD analysis project Ga0114921, IMG submission 87016) | Deep subsurface microbial communities from South Atlantic Ocean to uncover new lineages of life (NeLLi) - Benguela_00093 metaG | ecosystem: Environmental > Aquatic > Marine > Oceanic > Sediment ...
CCCCGGCAAGAAGTTACTCCAGGAGGTCATGGAGAAAATAGACTGGAGGAGGAAATGGAAGGGTTTGGGGAAACCGACAGCTATCAATGGCTCGAAGAGGAGGGGGATAGGTTTAGCCTACTGCCTTGGATATTCTGGTTACTATCAAGATGGTCTCGCTAGTACAGCTGTAGTCATTAATCGCGATGGGTCAGCTATTATTCATTCTGGAGCTCAAGAACTAGGACAGGGCATCAACACAACACTGTGTATGCTGGCGGCTGAGTCACTCGGCATATCCTTTGAAGATGTGGCTATAGTCACCGCAGACACCCGTACCGGTCAATACGACCTCATAAGTGCCCGGTCCAGCCGCCAATTGGCGACTAATGGGCACCTGCTCCTCAAAGCCATTGAAGAGGCAAAACAGAAAATCCGTGAGAGGGTAGCCCCGGTGTTTCAAGCCAAGCCTGAGGAGATAGAAATTAAGGGAAAGCAAGCCTATCATAAAAGGTATCCAGAAGGGGCAAAGCCCCTGCGAGAGTTACTTGGTGCCACGGTAACCGGCAGTGCTATAGGCCCGCCGGGAAGTATCTACCCTGAGGTCAAACCAGGATTTAAAGCCCTGCAACCCATGTTTCTGGCTGTGGAGGTTGAAGTAGATGTTGAAACCGGGGTAGTGCAGCCAATAAAGCTAGTAACCGGAATGTTCCCCGGCAAAATGATAAATAAGGGGATTGTTAGGGGTCAGGCTATAGGTGGTGCCGTACTGACCCTGGGATGGGCCCTATGGGAGGAGCTTAAATTTGATGAAGAGGCTTCTGCCTACGTTAATAACGATTTTACTGATTATAAGATCCCGCGTGCCCGTGATATACCTGAGATAGAGACTGTTTTGCTGGAAGAAGTTGATGAGACCAGTCCCCCCCACGAAGGGCTGCCCTATGGGGGGCGAGGAATTGGCGAGATGACTGCTTGGGGTGGACCCGTGGCCGTAGCCAATGCTATTTACAATGCCACCGGTGTTAGGATTAAAAGGTCCCCGATGACTGCCGAAGTAGTTTTGGAAGCTCTAAGCAAGGAGGCTGTATGAAATTTGAGAAGTTGTTTGAGCCGATAAGTATCGGGAAGGTGGACATCAAAAACAGGATAGCAATGGCTCCCATGGTGCCTGGAGGACTTGTCGATCGTGATGGAGGTCTTACGCAACGGGCGATAGACTATTATACCGAACGGGCATTTGGTGGCGTTGGCTTAATAATAAGTGGCTGTACCAAGGTGTCAGAGCTAGTAGAGCCCAGAACTACACTCACGCTTGTTAGCCCGGAATCTTTGCCTTCATTTAGTGAACTGGCTGACTCAGTGCATTATTACGGAACCAGTATCTTTATTCAATTGACAGCTGGTTTAGGTCGCGTCATTGTCGGTTCCACGATTGATAGCGGGTATAAGCCGGTTTCAGCATCGGCAATTCCAGCTTTTTGGCGACCAAATGTAACAACAAGAGCACTTACCACTGATGAAATTGAGGAGCTGGTAGACGCCTTCGGCAACGCCGCCAAATTATTGAAAACAGCCGGGATTGACGGAGTAGAGCTGCACGGTCATGAGGGATACCTCTTCGATGAGTTCACCACCGCTATATGGAATAAAAGGAACGATAAATACGGTGGATGCCTGGAAGATAGGCTTAGATTCCCCATAGAGACCCTTAAGGCAATCAAAGATAAAGCAGGCCAGGATTTCCCGGTGGTCTACAGGTATGGGCTTAAGCATTATATGAAGGCACTCACAGCCGGTGCTCTACCACACGAAGATTATGTGGAAGTAGGGCGTGATGTTGCCGAAGGTCTAGAGATGGCTAAGCTTCTAGAGAAGGCAGGTTTTGATGGGTTACATGTGGATGCTGGCAGTTATGAGAGCTGGTATTGGGCCCATCCACCAACTTATCAATCTCATGGATGCATGGTTGACATGGCGGCGGAGGCTAAGAAGTGCGTCACCATCCCGGTTATCGCTGTCGGTAGACTGGGAATACCGGAGTTGGCTGAGAAAGTCCTGGCAGAAGGGAAAGCGGATATGGTGGCACTGGGAAGAGCGCTACTGGCTGACCCACACTGGCCTAAGAAGGTGCGTCAAGGAAAGGTGGAAGAGATTCGTCCATGTACCGGCTGCCATGATGGCTGTCTATACAGAGAGATGGAGTCTAAACCTATAAGCTGTGCGGTGAATCCAACTGCTGGAAGGGAAAGGCTCTATACCTTAGGGGTGGTGACGCAGCCGCAGAAGGTGCTAGTAGCTGGTGGGGGAGTGGCCGGCATGGAAGCTGCCAGGGTTGCTGCCATTAGAGGCTGTGAGGTAACTTTGTACGAGAAGGGTGAGAAGTTGGGTGGACACTTGATACCCGGTTCAGTGCCTGACTTTAAGCAAGATATTAAAAGGTTGCTAGATTGGTACAATACCCAGCTTGAAAGGTTAGGCGTCAAAATTAGGCTCCAGGTGGAGGTAACCCCGGAGCTTATCAAAAGAGAAAAACCAGACAAAGTAATTGTGGCAACTGGGTCAACACCAATTGTCCCCGATGTACCAGGGATCGAGAAGCCTATTGTTATGAACTGCATAGATTTACTCTTGGGCAAGAAGAAGGCTGGGGAGACTGTGGTTATGGTAGGAGGTGGACTAGTCGGCTGTGAAACTGCCCTATGGCTGGCTAACCAGGGTAAGAGAGTGACAATTGTAGAAGTCTTGCCCGAGATACCTACCGGAGACATGTGTCACGCCAACCAGTTCATGCTCCTTGATCTGCTCAGAGATAAGGAAGTAGAGTTTATGACTAATACTAGTCTCGAGGAGGTGACGGATGCGGGGGTGAACGTCGTTAATAGGAATTTCACCAGGAAAACCATCCTGTGTGATACTGTAGCCCTAGCAGTAGGCCTTAAGCCAGAGAGAGGACTTTATGAGTCTTTGAGAGGAGAGAGCACCGAGCCTTATCTGATCGGAGATTGCAAAGAACCCCACAACATATTGCAAGCAATCTGGGATGGGTACCATATAGCTTCTCGGTAGGCTAATGATATCCCCATTTTGATATCCTAGCCTCTTTCATCGCAGTACTCGTCAAGCATTCGGTTAAACGTCTCTACGGAAACCGACCTCCTCTCGTACGTGCGCCATGGCAGTTCTTTGCCATCCTGAGCCCGCAAAGGCTGTAGCCATTTCTCCAGGAATCTACCGTCTTTTTATCAAAGCCTTCCCTGAAGTTGAGGAGCAAGAAGTGGTAGAGAAGAAGGTAGCTACAATCTAGCGGCTGGAAGGCGGGGGGTCGCTTGCTACCCCGGAACACCAATTAGCTAAGAAAACTGTGTCCTATCTCAGCGTATACCTTGTGAAGCTTGCGGCAATTCTAGATACTTTCTAGCAAGCTACGGTCAGCCATAAGCGAAGCCAGAATGGCCTTTCGCACATGGAGCAGGTTCTCTGCCTGGTCATAAACTACTGCATTAGGGCCATCAGCAACACTGTCGTCTACCTCATTCCCTCGGTCAAAGGGCATCACATGCATAAAACGGGCATTGTTAGTTACCTTTAATAGTGACACGGTGAGCTTCCATTCTTTGTGCTGTGCTGCCAGACGTTGCTCCTCGTCTTTGGTATTCATATAGTAGCGAGGAGACCACCAGTTCCGTGGAAAGACAACGTCGGCACCTTCCAGGGCCTTCTTAAGGTCATGCGATATTTCGAATTTTCTACCGGCCTTAGCACACTCCTTTCGGGTAAGCTCCATTACTGATGAGTCCAGATAATATCCTTCTGGATGGACGACAGTAACATTCATACCATAGGTGGCGGCTATTAATGCGTCCTGCTGTGTCGATACTAGATTCCGCAGGAGGGGCGAGTAGGCCCACATCACTACAATCTTTTTGCCTCTGAGGTCACCCAGGTTTTCTTTCATAACCATGATATCAGCCATTGCCTGAGTCGGATGATACAAATCGGAAGCCAGATTTATAACTGGCACCTTGGTAAAACCAGCGTATTTACGGAGAACAGCATCCCCAAAGCCGGGTACGGGCTCTCCATTCTTGCCTGGTATTGGACCTCCTATACGCATACCCACCGCGTCAACATACCTTTCGACGACAAGGGCGGTATCCTTGAGGAATTCACCCGCCCCGGGCCTTTCTTCAAGGCTCAGTCGCAGATCGCCAGGGTCAGGGCTCTGCACAAAGCCGCCTAATTGCTGCATAGCTGCGGTAAACGAAATCCTCGTTCTAGTTGATGGGCGGAAAAAGAGCAGCAAAAGGGTCTTCCCTTTAAGGATATAAAGGGAACGCGAAGCCGTTCCCATCTGCTTTAACTTGAATGCCAAGTCCAACACCTGGTCTAGCTCACTCTTGTTCCAATCGCTGGTAGTCAGCATGTCCTTCCCTTTTAAATTAATAGGCATAATTCTCCTCCTTTATTATTTTTTAACGCCTTACCTCCCCCTTTGTTAGCTCTGAAAATCGAGCTGCCTACTGTAAGGCCTCCAGCAACTCTAGAGCTTTTCTAACACACTACTGTCAGCCAAAAGCGAAGCTAGAAAAGCCTTCCGCACATGGAGCAGGTTCTCTGCCTGGTCGTATATTATTGCATTTGGTCCATCAGCAACACTCTCATCTACTTCGTACCCTCTAGAAAAGGGCATGGTATGCATAAAGCGGGCATTGTTAGTTACCTTTAGCAGTGACTCAGTGAGCCTCCAATCTTTATGCTGCGCCGCCAGACGTCGCTCAGTCTCTTCATCACTTGCCTCCAAGTAGAAACCCTGCCTCCAGTTTCGTGGATACACGGCATCGGCGCCTTCCAGAGCTGTTTTAAGGTTATGTGATATTTCAAATTTCCTACCAGCCCTAGCACACTCACTTTGAGCACAAGCCATTATTGCCGGGTCAAGGTCATACCCCTCAGGGTAGGCGACAGTAACATCCATCCCGTAGGTGGCTGATACTAACGGAAAGCCATGCGCTGAACCCCGCGACTGTGTTCGGGGTGAGTAAGCCCACATTAACACACTCTTCTTGCCTCTGACATCACCCAGGTATTCCTTCATCACCATGATGTCAGCCATTGCCTGAGTAGGGTGGTGCATATCGGAAGCCATATTCAGGACTGGTGCCTTCATATAATCAGCTAGTCTCTGCATAACAGCCTGCGCATCACCCCATCTAGGAAGCCTACCTGCCTGCTCCGGCGTTACGTCAGTCAGTCGAATGCCTAAGGCATCAATATATCTGTCCAGAACGAGGGCGGTGTCCTTGAGTGATTCCTCGAAACCTGACCCCGGTGTTTCCTCAATGCGTATCCACAGGTCTTTAGCATCCCTGGACCGCACGAAGCCCCCCAACTGCTCCATAGCTCCAGTGAAGGAATTCCACGTTCGAGTCGAACGCTTGAACCAGAGCAGCAAAAGGGTCTTCCCTTTAAGGATGTCGAGGGAACGTGAAGCGTCTCCCATCCGCTTGAACTTAAACGCCAGGTCCAAGACCTGGTCCAGCTCACTCTTGTCCCAATCGCTAATAGCCAGCATGTCCTTCCCTCTTAGATTAGCGGTCATAATTCTCCCCCTCTCATTATTTTCTAAGCCCTACACTTTAAGACATCTATGCCGGAACGCATCGAAGCCACTCTTAGTCAAGGTCATAAGGGATAAACAAACTCTCCCAGAGGAGTCTTGGCTACTAGCTGCCCGTCTTCAGCCACCAGTTTCCCCCTCAGAAAGGTCTTAACTGCCTTCCCTTTCACCGCTCTTCCCTCATATATTGAGTAATCAGAGCACGATTTCAGGTTGTCAGCCGAAAGTACCCATTCCTGGTTAGGGTCAACGATTATGATGTCAGCATCAGCGCCGGGACTGATTACCCCCTTCTTGGGGTAGATACCCCAGATTCTGGCGGCATTCTCTGCGGTAAGCTTGACTAATTGTTCTATCGTTATTCTCCCCTTTTTGACACCCTCGGTCATCATAAGGGGCAGTAAGGCTCCTATACCGCCTACACCCGGAACCCCTCCCCATACACCGGCTTCTTCCTTCTCACGGCGCTGCCTTACACAATGGTCAGAGCCAATGGTATCAAATGTTCCGTCAGATACGGCTTGCCAGAGATACTCAATATCGGCTTCATCCCTTAGCGGAGGAGCCATCCTGGCCAAGACTCCCATCGGGGTATTCCTGGTGAGCGTCAGATAGTGAGGGCAAGTCTCGGCATATATCTTGGCCCCTAATTGCCTTAAGTATCTAATTACATCCACTGTCTCCTTGGCACTTACATGAACGATATAGAATGGACACCCCGTCTCCAGACTCATCAGACCGAGACTAAATACATGTATCGCCTCACAGATTGACGGCCTTGACTCCGTCCAGGCGAGAAAATCAGTCCTGCCCTGTGCCTTAAGTTGCTTGGTAATGACGGAGATTATGTCTGGCTGTTCACAGTGTGCCTGAATCAATACCGGCGGACCGTACCCGGCTAACCTTTCCATAGCTTTATAGGTATAGCCAAGGCTAATTGCGTGCCTGCCCGATCTCTTTGCCTCCTCCTCGCTATAGCCTAACAGTAATTTGCCAGAGGTAATACCCTCTTTCATAAGGTCTGGAATCTCCTCAAGGTGCACCTCGGTAATTAAATAAGCGTGGAATTTAAAATCGACAAAGGAATTTTGCTGCCCTATCTCTTTACATCTCTGGTAGACAGGGAGGCGAGGTTCCAGAGGAGCACCAAAGCCAATAAAGCCCATCATTGTGGTAACACCAGATACAGCGGCACTGATAGACTCTGTTCTGAACTCAGATATAGCCCCTTCTTCCTGAATGCCGCCGATGTGAACATGGGGGTCAACAAGTCCGGGCAAGACATAGCACCCCCCAGCATCTACCTCAAGGCTTGCTCTGGGTAATAACTCATCAGCACCCACCCGCAATATCTTCTCCCCCCTCACCACCAAACCACCCCTTATCACCCCCTGAGGAGTTACTATTAAACCATTCTTGACCACTAGATTTTCTATAATATTTCTTCTACCCCTTATCTCTATTTCAGACCGCTACTTTGCTAGCTCACTTTCACCAGATAGGAAGCTGCTCAACAATTTTTATGGCGCTTACCACACCAATGATCACTGGAACTTGCAGACGTTCCTCAAGGTATTCCTTAAGGTCGCTCATACCGGCACAGACAAGGATTAAAGCACCGGCACCATCCTCTTCAATACATTTTAGGCCTACCTGGCAGTAGACATCAAGCATCTCTTTTCTCTTCCTTACTATTTCATCGTTTAGCCCACTGCCGACGACCTTTACCGAGGCACACCTACTTTGGTCGATACCAAGACAACGTAGCCTTTCCAACACAGAGGGCTCTCCCCCCTTGGTTACGGTTAAGAAGGAAAACCGCTTAGCTACAGCACAGGCAGTCATAATAGCTGCCTCCCCAATGCCGATTACATTTTTGGTAACTATCCTACAGGCCTCGAGGCCAGGGTCAGCACCACAGGCAATGATGAAATGGTCATAATTACTCTTATTCTTCTCGACCAGTTCTGTGACCTTGGGCGCTTGTAGAGCTGCATGGTAGGCGTTGGCTATAAACTCTGGGCCATCTGGTGGATTCACCGTGGTTATTTCTGTCCCAGGAGAAGCATACTTTTTAGCTACACTGTCTATAATTCTAGACATCTCCACGGAAGTATTGGGGTTTATTATCAGTATTTTCAATACCATCCCCCTTCTTAAATTTCGCACCTTACCTTGATTTCTCTTGTTTATTGGAGCAATCAGCTGCCCGCGATACCGCAAAATCGCAGCCTACTTACTCCCCTTGTTTATTCTTCAGTGCGTTCAGAATTTTTTCCGGGGTAATCGGCATAGTGTAAATTCTAGCACCAATAGCGTTATAGACAGCGTTATAGACAGCCGCCGCTACCGGATTAAGAGCACCCTCGCCTACACCCTTAGCGCCAAAGGGACCAGTAGGCTCCCAAGTATCAGCCAAGAAGGTTTCTACTTTGGGCATATCCAGAGGGGTGACGAGCTTGTAATCTCTGAAGTTAGGATTAACGACATGGCCGTCAACAGAGTCATAGACGACGCCCTCGGTTAAGGCAAAGCCTATACCCATATGCAATCCCCCTATAAGCTGACCCCGAACGGCGCTGGGGAGAATGGGGGTACCCACATCAGCGCCGTGTACCGCCCGCACCACTTTCACTTCGCCAGTTTTAGTGTCAACATCAACCTCGACGAAGGTGACTACGAAGTGCGGAGGGCAAGCAGGAGCACTTCCCGAGGCGGTGCCAATGGCAGTGCCCCAGTTCTGGGATTGGGCATACTCCAGCACTTCCCTGAAGCTAAGCCCCTCAGAAGGCGTTGCTTTTGGATATATGCGGCTATCTCTGGCCTCTAGTTGGTCGACAGGCACTGAGAGCATCTTAGCCGCCCATTCCAGAATAGTCTTTTTGGCATTATTGCTAGCCCTCTTAGCCGCTGTCCCTATAGAGTAGGCAGAACGGCTGGCATGAATCCAGTACTCCCATAGAGTGGTGTCCGTATCTGCCTCGGTCACAATCACGTCCTCATAGCGAATGCCTAATTCCTCGGCAGCAATGGCAGCAATGGCGGTAATGTTGCTGGTGCCGAAGTCGGCGGCGGCGATGATTAAATTAGCCGTGCCGTCCTCGTTCATTTTGACTATAGCGGAGCTATAGTCAAGTATCAGCATAGAAGGTTTTTCGCTAGCGGCGCTAGAGGCACCTGAGGTGTGGAAACCACGGGCCATGCCAATGCCCCGTTTGACCCAGGGCTTGTCTTTATAGGGGGTGATAACTTTTCTGTGCTCCCAGCCAATCCGTTTGGCACCTTCCCTGATCAGTTGCTCTGTGCCACAGGTCTGCACGGTGCAGTAGACATCGGGCCCCTGGCCGTAGAATGTATGCCCTACCCCAAGGTGATTTTTCAGACGCAGCTCTATAGGATCCAGGTTAAGTTTCTCAGCAATGATGTCCATCTGAGACTCAACGGCGAAGTTCTGCTGAGGATTTCCCGCCCCTCGCATCGCACCTTTAGGTGGGGTATTGGTATATGCCGAGTAGCCATCAAACCTCTTGTTAGGGCAGTTATACATTGACATGAAAAAGCCGCACGAGAGTTTACAAATGCTGGTTCCTGAAACGTAGGCCCCAACGCCATCAATAAGCCGCATATCCATGGCAGTGAGTGTGCCGTCCTTCTTGACCCCTGTTTTCAACCTCATCACCATTGGGTGCCGGCCGCCATCGAAAAACATCTCTTCTCGGCTCTGCTCAATCTTTACCGGCAGGCCTGTCTTTAGGGCTAGGAAAGCGCCAATAATATCGCTATATTTAACGTACGTGTAGAAGCCAAAGGCTCCACCCAGCGATACGCGGTGAACTTTAATCTTACTCATAGGTATGTCCAGAGTCTGGGCAAAACACATCCGGGTGACGTGGATGCCTTGTGTTTGGTTCCAGATTTCTAGTCCTCCCCCAGGAAGGGGCCGGCAAATGCAGGCTGGGCGGCCCATAGGGGAGTTGTGTACGTATCCACTCCTGAACTCATTCTCTATTACCAGATCAGCTTGCTTGAAGCCTGCTTCCACATCTCCCATAGTCATGTAGGTTGGCCCCACTATATTGTTCTTAATAGGGATATCCTCATCGGCCAATTTTATCGAGTCGTGTATCACTGGAGCGCCGGGTTGCATAGCCTTGACAGGGTCAAAGACAGCCGGCAGCTCCTCGTACTCTACTTCTATCAGTTCCAGAGCTTCCTCAGCAATCTCAAGGCTGGTGGCAGCCACCGCGGCCACCCGGTCGCCTACATAACGCATCTTTTCATCAATAATACGGGTGTCCAGAGTTCTCGGGTTTGAAGAATGAGTGCCGGGAGCGCGCACAAACCACCGGTCAACGACGTCCTTGTGAGTTATCACCGCTTTCACCCCAGGCAATTTTTCTGCCTTCGTGGTGTCGATTCTTTTAACCAGGGCATGAGCATAGGGGCTGCGTAGTATCTTGGCGTGCAGCATATTCGGTAAGGATATATCACCGACAAACTCAAATTCTCCCCTTACCTTTTCTTCCACCTCTACCCCGGGGTGGTCTTTTCCTATGACGAGAAACTTCTCTCTTTGATTCATGATACACCTCTATTCTTAAGGTAATTGCTTGTCTCACATTTTAAGCAAGTGCTCTGGCTACTGCCTCTTTTAGCACTCGCTCTACCAATACGCAGCTCAAGGTCTTCCTGTATTCTGCCGAGCCGCGCACATCACTAATCGGTTTTATCTCCTCTGCGGCTCGGGCGCCCACCTTTTCCAGAAGCTCTTCTCGTGGCTCCTCTCCCTCCAGCATCGCCTCGGCTTCCCTAGCCCGTAGAGGAACAGGAGCTACTGCTCCCAGGGCAATACGTGCATCTTGACAGGTATTGCCAGCCGTTAGTGTAACACGGACAGCAGCGTTGACCACAGCTAGATCCGAGGTAGCTACCCTTCCCTTCTTGGCAAAGGCTGTCCCGGTGCGGGTTGGAAGGGGTGGTAGCTGGATCTCAGTCAGTAGTTCGCACCTATCTAGGGCGTCCTTTCTGACATCCAGGAAGAAGTCGGCAATGTCCATCTGCCTCTCCCCGGTGGAGCAGGCAATGCGAAGAGTAGCACCAAGGACCAAAAGAGCTGGGGCACTATCAGCAGAGGGCACTGCGTGGCAGATATTGCCGCCGATGGTGGCCACGTTCCTAATCTGGGGAGTACCCATCTGGCAGGCAGCCTGGACTAGGACGTTATAGGGGCCCTTCTGTAAGATAGGAGACGCCACAATATCAGCGAAGGTAGTGGTTGCCCCTATCCTCACCCCTTGGTGGCCGTCAAACTTGATATAATCAAGCCCCAGGCCGGTGATATCAATGAGCACTTCTACCTGAGGGTCCTTCTCCACCAAGAGGCCAGTGCCCCCAGCGAGGAGCCAACCCTTCTCGCCATACTGAGTTAGGAGCTTAATCGCTTCCGCCACACTGGCAGGCTTGAAATACTCTGATGGTCGGAAGAGATTCTTTGTATTACTCATATCTGAATCTCCTTTTCCAGGGTTTATACATCTTTACATACTATTGTTCGGCAGCCGTGGCCATAATAGCCTCCACTATCTGCTGATAGCCGGTGCAGCGGCAGATATTACCCGATATGGCCATTCTCACCTCTTCTTCGCTAGGTCGGGGGTTTTCATCCAGGAGTGCTTTAGCCGCCAGGAGCATACCTGGGGTACAATAGCCACACTGAACCGCTCCATATTCGATGAACTTCTCCTGCAAGGGGTGCAGCTCACCATCCGTAGACAGCCCCCTGATGGTAATTATCTTCCTGCCATCAGCCTGTACAGCCAACATTAAACAGGAGGTAACCGGTTTACCATCGACCAATACTGTACAGGCACCACATTCTCCGCTGTCACAACTATTCTTCACCTCGGTAAACTCCAATTTGTTTCTTAGAACGTCACACAGCGTATGATAAGGAGCCACCTCGACTTCGTATTCGTTGTCATTAACGTTCAACGTTATGTTAATCATACATTCCCTCCCTGCGCTTCTTCGCGAAGCTTTCAGTTCCAAATACTTTCTAGTGAACTGCTGTCAACCATAAGCGAAGCCAGAAAGGCTTTCCGCACATGGAGAAGGTTCTCTGCTTGGTCGTAGACTATTGAGTTGGGGCCGTCAGCAATGCTGTCGTCTACCTCATTTCCCCTGTCAAAGGGCATCACGTGCATAAAACGAGCGTTGTTGGTTACTCGTAACAGTGGCTCAGTGAACCTCCACTCTTTATGCTGTGCAGCAAGACGTTGCTCCTCGTCCCTGGTATTCATGTAGTAGCGAGGAGACCACCAGTTTCGCGGAAAGACAACGTCGGCACCTTCCAGAGCCTTTTTGATGTCATGCGATATTTCAAATTTCCTACCAGCCTTAGTACACTCCTTTTGAATGAGAGACATTACGGGTGCATCCAGATCATACCCCTCGGGATAGACCATAGTAACGTCCATCCCATAGGTAGCTGATATTAGCGCATCAGAAAGTGGCGATTGCCAGGCTCGTAAAATGGGTGAGTAGGCCCACATCATTACAATTTTTTTGCCGCTGACATCACCCAGTTTTTCCTTCATAACCATGACATCAGCTAGTGCCTGGGTAGGATGATGCAGACAGGTAGCCATATTTATGAGTGGTACCTTAGTATAATCAGCGAATTTCCGGATAATAGCATCCCCACCACCATCTCTAGGAGCCCTGGTCTCATCTACTATCGGAGCCAAAATACGAATACCTACCGCATCAACGTATCTTTCCACCACACGAGCGGTATCCTTCAGCGATTCACCCGCCCCGGGTTTTTCCTCAAGGCTCAAACGTAAGTCCGAGGGATCGGGGCATTGAACAAAGCCTCCTAACTCCTGCATGGCGGCAGTGAACGAAGTCCTCGTTCGAGTTGAACGACGGAAAAAGAGCAGTAAAAGGGTCTTTCCTTTAAGAATGTTAAGGGAACGCGAAGCGCCTCCCATCTGCTTGAGTTTAAACGCCAAGTCCAACACCTGGTCTAACTCGCTCCTGGTCCAATCACTGGTAGCCAGAAAATCCCTTCCTTTTAAATTGATGGTCACGCCCCTCCTTTTTTGTTCCTTTTGGGTAGCTTGTCAAAGAGCTAACATTCCCCGGAGCTCCGGACTACTCCCGATTCCTGCCCAGGAAATCTCTGATATCCATAGGCTATCACCTTCTCCAAAGGCTGTCAAACATCTGTTCCCAGTATTTCAGCCTCATTCTGTTGCTGAACCAACGCGTCATTCATACTCAGAAACTTGGAGAGCTTTGGCATTCTTCATCACAACTTCTCAAGCAATACTGAGCCTATCTCTCTTCTACCTTTGGGGAGTTATATTAATACCTTGAGCACCACCGAGGTCGCCTCCAGTTAGTGGGAGGGAGAGGCAATCATGGGCACGTCTCAAGAATCTACCTTCCAGGCTTTAAAGAAGATAAGGGAAAGGCGCAGTTTACTCCCCTCCCTTGTTGGGATGTTTAAATGGTGTGCTATGGACAAGTTCGCTGGCATTTACGCTAAGGTAACTTACCTATTCTTTCCAGCTCATCAGCCACGTCCTTGAGCCCCAGCTCTTCAAGCTTGTGCCGGGTTGGCCACCCAGACTTAACATCCCAGCCAGATAACCTGTAGTATCTATCTTTAAGGGCTTCGAATTTATCTCTATCTAACTGGGCGATACCTCCTATGAAACCCCCGGTATTCCACGGCGTCTCAAAGAAAGTATCGGGATACGTCTCTTCTTCTCTGGTGCGGTCTTCTCTCCTCACCATTACCGCCCTCGACAAGTTTGTGATTCTTTCACCGGCCTTCCATATCCCCTCCACATCCGTGTCGGCTCCGGTGACCACTGAGTATGCCTTGGCTTCAAAGATTCTAACGTCCATTTCAGGGGGGGCGAAGAAGCAAGAGGGCATGCTTGCCCAGTTACACAGCGGCAAAGAGTTTTTCAGGTGGTGATTACACGAAACCCAGAAGGTCAAGCGCTCGATCCCGTCGTAGACTTCTTTTCCACTCAGATAGGTAGACCAACCCCCAGGCACGCCAAAATATTTCGCCAACGCTAGGGCGGCAGCCTCGCTGCTCTGCCCCAAATTAAGGTAGCTATCGCCAGTGTTCAATGGCGGCCCAAAATCAAGGTACTCGTCGCTTGAGTCACCCGTGTCTCTTGTGTCAGTAGCTACGTGTAGTGCCAGTCCCAGATACTCATAGTAATGTCCCTTCTGCCCCCAGAGTGGGAAGTTAGTTTCGTATATCCTCTTTATTGCTTCTTCGTTGCCTGTGGCTTTGGCGAAATCCTCGGCGGCTCTTGCCGTACCTTTGGAAAAGGGGCTGGTTCCATCAGCAACCCCGTATAGTAGCGCGGTCAAGAACTCATGGTCCGAAGCTTTCCCTCCAAAACGCTCGCAAAGCGGTAAACCGAGGTCTTTCTCGGTTAGGACACCTTCCCTAAGGGCCACGCGCATGAAGCCTATCATGCCTGCTAACTCGAATTGGTTTATGCCCAGCTTCTGGGAAACAAGCTGTGCTTCCCACACAGCTTCAGTGTTTTGACCAGGGTACGGCCCATAGTAGGTCGGTTTGTCCCACCACCATGACGCACATATTGCGGCACCTTGCCCTATTTTAGGAATACTGTAGTAACCGTAACATTGGTACGGGCACAGGAAACATCCAGTGAACCGTTTGCGGTATTTTCCCGCTATTTCAGTTTTTATCTTCTTACTACCAACAAGGGGATCCCGCATAGCTGCTTGAGCTGCACCTTTCGACCATTCACCCTTTGCTTTCATCCAGCTGATTAATTCTAAGAATTCGTCGGGTTTCGCTATGTTCACACTGCCGGTTCCTCTGACGGTGATTGCCTTCAGATTCTTTGAACCCATGACACCTCCGAATCCTCCTTGACCAGCGGCGCTGCCAGTTTCGTTCAGGATTATGGCAATCCGACTGAGGTTTTCTCCTGCTGGCCCTATGGTTAGTACCGAGGTCCCCGGGTCATTAGCCATTAGCGCTTTCTGCGTCTCAAATGTGTCTGCACTCCATAAGTCACGGGCATCTTTAATCTGTACATCTTCATCGTGGATTGATAAGTAAACGGGTTTATCAGCTTTACCTAAAATAACCATGCCATCGTATCCGGCGTACTTGAACTCAGCGGGCCACCTTCCCCCAATCCCAGAGTAGCTGAATAACTCTTTAGGATAACTTTGAGGCGATATGCTGCAAATTTGCGCTCTGGTGAACGGACCACTCAAACCGGTTAGCGGACCCACTGAAATGATAAGCGGGTTATCGGGAGCGAAAGCAGGTACCTTGGGGCATCCCAGCTCCCAGAAGATCTTAGTGTTGAGTCCTACCCCTCCAATGAATTTCTCTGGTTCGTAATCTGCTGTTGGCACCTTGGTTATTTTGTGGTTCGTTAAGTCAACAAAAAGAATTTTTCCAGCCCAACCATATGATTCTGGTACGTTTCTCATTTTCTAGATGTACCTCCCGCCTTCTCTTTCTTAAATCCTAAGGCTCTTGCTGGGCAGTACTCGACACATATTGGCCCCGCTTCTCTATCCCGGCATAGGTCACATTCCAAAGCGACTCTCTTCCCTGCCTTCCACCCGCTAGATTGCAGCCTCAACCTAGCCTTGGTACTAGTAAATGGGTCATTGACTACTTGCAATCTAGCTAGTGCCAGCCCTTGCACGCCCTCATGATACAATGAACACATTAGCTCACATATCCCACATCCCGTGCATACCGTTGGCACGTGAACCAGCATTCCCGATTCTGGAGCAGCTAGTAATACTTCAACTACCTTCTTCTCTACCACTTCTTGCTCCTCCTTTGCTTCTGTGCTTTACTCTTGGAATTTCCTTAGAGTCTACAGCATTCACATTTATCTATCAAGCTTTTGTTACCTCAACTTCACATTCTGGACATTTGTTACCTGTGTAGGGCATTTGGACGTACAAGTTGGGACAGCCCCGATTGGATAGTATGCTACCCTATGATGTCAAGGCGTTTAGCACAGAAGCTAATTGTTTACAGGCGTACCTATCAATTCTGGCCATATCTGCTCAATGTCAGGTCTCAG
>Ga0114921_10000573_pt1 | contig 15719 bp, 11 predicted proteins | sample BentaG_FD_87016 | JGI IMG/M metagenome (GOLD analysis project Ga0114921, IMG submission 87016) | Deep subsurface microbial communities from South Atlantic Ocean to uncover new lineages of life (NeLLi) - Benguela_00093 metaG | ecosystem: Environmental > Aquatic > Marine > Oceanic > Sediment ...
CCTGGCTTCAGGTATCTCTCGCACCTCCTGGCGAACCAACTCGATGCGAGGATGACCCAGAATCCGCTCGCCCACCAACCGAGAGAAAGCCTCGCGGCCCACCGCCAAGGCACCCCCTGCAGGCAACGCCGTCTCATCGGCGCAGGCCATCACCAGGGAGCCCAGACGGCGCAACTCCTCCTTCAGCAACCCCATCGCCCTATCCACCAGATTGGAACCCAACGAATTGCTGCACACCAACTCCGCCAGGTCGCCCGTGCGATGCGCAGGAGTCATTTTGTCAGGACGCATCTCATAAAGGGTGACTTGCAGGTTGTGACGCGCAGCCTGCCAGGCTGCTTCACAACCCGCCAGCCCTCCCCCTATCACTGTCACTCTGCTCAAAGCTTCTCCCTCTCACTACCAAGTATATCACATCTCAGCATTAAATCAAAAAAGTGGCTCTTCTGGACACCCGTCCTTTTGACTTCGCTACCCTCCGTTGCACAAGAGCGCCATTTATGATAGTATCCACAACAACGGAGGCTGAAGACTATGCATGCTTTGGACATCATTGCCAAGAAACGCGATAGGCTTGCCCTCTCAGGGGAAGAGATCGAGTTCTTCATCCATGGGCTTATGCAAGGAGAGATACCCGACTATCAAGTGGCCGCCTGGTTGATGGCCGTCTACCTGCAAGGCATGAGCAAGGAGGAGACTATTCATCTGACCGACGCCCTGGCCCATTCCGGTCGGACTTTGGATGTGGGAAAAATCGCCCCCCTAGCGGTGGATAAACACAGCACCGGCGGTGTTGGGGACAAGACCACACTGGTAGTCGCCCCTTTGGTAGTGACCGCTGGCCTGTCAGTAGCCAAAGCAACCGGACGAGGCCTGGGCTTCACGGGAGGAACACTGGACAAGTTGGAGTCTTTTCCTGGGTTCACCTCCGACCTAGGCATTCCACGCTTCCTAGACAACCTCACCAAATACGGGATTGTCGTGACCGGCCAAACTCCAGACCTCGTTCCCGCCGATGCCAAGCTGTATGCCCTGCGGGACGTCACAGCCACCATAGATAGCATCCCTCTCATAGCAAGCAGCATCATGAGCAAGAAACTGGCCATCGGAGCCAGCGCCATCGTCCTGGACGTCAAGGTCGGAAAAGGTGCTTTCATGAGAACCGAGGAGAAGGCGATTGAGCTGGCACGTACCATGATTGATTTGGGCGAAGGCCTGGGCAAGAGAGTCACGGCCATACTCAGCGACATGAACCAACCCCTCGGGCGCGCTGTGGGCAACGCACTGGAGGTGAAGGAAGCGATCGACACATTACGGGGCGCCGGCCCGGCAGATTTCACCGCGCATTGCCTCACCGTTGGAGCCCACATGCTCCTCCTAGCTGGGCAAGCCGAGAATGAACAAGCGGCCCGCCGGAAGCTCCAGGACATCCTCAAATCGGGGCGGGCTATCGCCAAGCTGAAAGATCTGGTGGCAGCGCAAGGGGGAGACACAGCCCCCATTGAAGACCCGACGCTCCTCCCGCAAGCCAACTCTGTTCACGTGGTTACCTCACCACATGAGGGTTACATCTCTCAGTTGGATGCCATGGAAGTAGGGCTGACAGCGATGGAGTTAGGAGCCGGCCGCAGGAAAAAGGGTGACCCCGTGGATCATGCGGTGGGCATCGTTTTTCAGAAGAAGATAGGTGACCCGGTTGAGCGAGGTGAGGAGCTATGTACCATTCATGCCCAGAATCGGCAAGATGCCGAGCGAGCAGAACGTCGGCTACTGGCAGCCTATGCCATGCAGGACGAACCTGTGGAGCCCCCTCCCCTTATCCGCTGCATACTGCCCTAGCTCCTGCTACCAGTCCGTAGACGGTCGTTCGTGGACGATCCGCCCGTCGGCGCGGATGATGCGCTCCGCTATGCAGGCCCATCGGTCACCTTCTCAACTCGCCCGGATATCGTCCATCCACGATTTCATATATGTAAACCTGGGGGTTCAGTGGTTGCCCCTGCTCATCAAAGCTCCGGGAAAGCGCGCCGATAACACCTTGCCTCGTGGGCTTCCCCTCAATAGTGATGGCCTCTTCCAGAGCGTTCAGCAGCAAGTCAGCGGCTTCGTAGGCCAGGGCCGCATAGGGCCCCGGTGGAGCTCCAGATACTGCCGTGTATCTTTCAACGAAAGCCTGATCCCCAAGAGGAGGGGTGATAGTCACATAAGTCACCCCTTCAGCCGCATGCTGCGCAATCTGAACCAGATAGGGGCTGTTCAGGCCGTTCCCTCCTAACAAAGGGATGTCAATGCCGGCCTCTCGCAACCGAAGTAACAGTTCACCACCCTCCAGGGCCCCTCCTCCGAAGAAGATCACATCTGGTCTCTCGCTCGCCAATGCGGTTATCAGACTTTCGTCATCAGCTTCCAGGTCTAGGACAACCACCGCCCCCTCTTCTCGGGCCGCAGCGGTGAAGGAGCTTACCAGGTCTTCCCGACCTCGAATCACCGCCAGGCGCCGGGCACCCTTCTCGACCACAGCATAATGGGCTGCCGTCGCCCCCACCAGATTGTTGTCAGCCCCAAGGCGGAAGGTCTGGGAATACCCTCCACCTGTCACCTCAACGGCTGTCGCCGTGGGCACCACCAAAGCCAAGCCAGCCTCGTGATAAGATGAAAGAACCGCCAGGGTGGTTTGATCATCAAAATGGCCGATGACCCCCATGATATCGGGATCAACGGCTATCTCCTGCGCTCGCTGGACGGCCATGGTTGGATCCTGGTTGTCGTTCAAGGCCACCAGCTCCACCATATAACCGCTCACTCCTCCAGCCTCGTTCCGCTCCCTCAGAGCCAGCCTAACTGCCGGCAGGACCTGATAGCCCAAAGGGCGATACAGGCCCTCGAAGGGGGCCACCAACCCTATCTTGACCATGGGCCGTGTAACTCCCCAGGCTCCGCAACCAGCTATAACTCCCAACAGCGAGGAAAGAAGAAAAACGGAAAACAGCTTTCTCACGAGATGCAGTTACTCGCCTTGATACAGCTCCTGATTGCGCAAATGCTCCTCATAGGTCTCAGCAAAGGCATGGGAACCATCACCCCTGGAGAAAAAGAATAGATAACTGGTCTCAGCCGGTTCCAGCACGGCCTGCAAGGATCCCAGACCGGGACTGCATATCGGTCCCGGTGGCAATCCTGGGTACATGTAGGTGTTGTAGGGCGAGTCAAATACGGTGTCCTCCTCCAGCGACATCGGGATCTTCCACCATTGTCCAGCTTCCTCCTGATATCCCAGGGCATACTGAGCCGTGGGGTCAGACTGCAGGTACATACCCTGTTCCAAACGGTTCAAGTAAACGCTGGCGATGATGGGACGCTCCTCGGCTATCACAGCCTCCCGTTCGACTATCGAAGCCAGAGTCAAGGCCTCGTAGACGGTCATACCCTTGTCCGTTGCCACCTGACGCATCTGTGGGGAGAAACGCTCCCCGAAGGTGGCCAGCATGAGGTCTATGAGTTGGGCGGCATCGTAATCAACGGGTATCCTGTAGGTCTCAGGGAACAAGAACCCCTCCAACGAAGATGGAGCATCCTCTGGACGACCTGACAAGAAGTCATAGGCAAAATCCCCAGCATCTACCAAGGCCATGAAGACTTCAGGGTCCACCAACCCTTGCTCCTCCAGCAGAGCTGCAATCTCCTCCGCTCTCTTTCCTTCGGGGATGGTCGCCAAAACCTCTCTCAAACGCCCATGCTGCAGGGTGTCTATGATCTCGCTCATCGTCATGTTAGGCCGCAATTCGTAATCTCCAGCTTCCAACTGCGCATCCACCCCTCGATGTCGAACCACCCAAAGGAACAACTGAGCATCGGTAATCAGGCCCTCACGCTGCAAACGAGGAGCAATGGTGGCTGCCGTTTCACCAGGATTGATGGTGAAGACTACCACCGTAGAGTCATCGCTGGCGGCAGCATCTATGTCCTTCTGGCGAAAATTGAGGTATATGCCGAGCAGAGTCTCTTCCAGCGAGGTGATTCCTATCGTGCCAAGACTCACTCCTTCAGACCTTCCCGCCCCCAACAGATACCGCCCTCCAAGAGATATCACGAAGACTAGAAACACCAGAGCCACAAAGATCAATCCCCAACGAAGCAGACCCCTCAGGAGCTCTTCTCTGTCCAAGAGTTCCTCCTCTCGTTGTTCCATCTCAGCGAATCCAAATAGTCTTGTAGGATCACAGCGGCTGCCACGGCATCGACTCGCTTCTTCCGTTCCCGTCGCTTTCTCCCAGCCTCGATCATCGCCTTTTGAGCCCGCACCGTGGACAATCCCTCATCCCACAGAATCACCGGAATTCCCACGACTTCACGCAGCTCTTCAGCGTAGGCCTCCGCTTTTCGCGCCTGTTCTCCCACCGTCCCGTCCAACCGACATGGATAACCAACAACGACCTTCTCCACTTCATGCTCCTTCGCCAAGGATGCGATAACCTCTATGTCCGCCTGCTCGGCGCGGCGGTGGATCACCTGCAAACCACGAGCCAACATCTGTCCAGGATCGCTGAGAGCGACACCGATACGTCTATCACCGATGTCCAAGGCCATGACACGCATACAGTCCTTCTTGATCGCCTCCTCTAATCAACCCTACTCCCGCCGGGGAGGATATATACGAAGATGCGAAGGGGAAGCCAGGGCACTCGTTTCCACCATTCTGGTGAGACTTGAACCGAAGGCTCTTCCACCAATCTTAGCTGCCGCGCCAGGTACTCCTCCGCCTGGACCACAGACTTGCCTTTTATGCCCTCTCTGATATCCACCTCATCAATCTCTACCCAGGTTACACCTTCAGCCCTCATCTGAAAACTCAGCGTCCCGTTGTAATCACCTTCGCCAACCTCTCCTATTTGAAACTCCGTTTCCTCGGGCAGGAGTTGAAACCCTTCCCGCACCTCAAACTGCAACATGCGCAATCCCAAGAGATCAGCATCCTCTCTGTCAACTACCGTTCCTCTGATCAAGGCTCGCATGTGCAAGTCCAGAAAATCAGCCGCGTCGCCTGGAAACTTGTCGTATGTATCGGACAAGACAAAGACGACCAAAGACTCAGGGGGCAAGAACTCCTCTTCACTCAGTTCTGCCACCAGCGACTCGTACCCCTCCTGCCTGAGTTGTCCTAATAAGGATTCCATGAGTTGCTCTTTGTCTGCGTTGGTTACATACGTAACCTGGCTCATCGCCCCACCTTCGGTGGGGTCAACGTTGATAACGTTGACCTGCCGATCCATCGGCCCTTCCACCCGATTAATGGAATAGGCCGGGACATTGCCGCTGGGTCCTGGCTCAATGGCCTCTATCGGGGTCCTACGCCTGCCCCCTACCTCAGCCGGCAGGGTAACCTCCTCCGCAGTACGGAAGCGAATGGTCGTGCCAGCGCTAGTGCTCACTATAGTGCCAGAGATGACGGTCGTCGCCTGGCTTCGCTTGTTCGTAAGAACCACCTCCCCCGTGGCCCTGGCATCGGGCTCATCCCTCATGGCAGTGGTTGCTATCTGATCGCTCCCGACAACTTCAATTTCCGCCACCTGCGCCGGCACGCGGAGGTTGATGAAGTCCAAACTCTCCAAATCCGGATTGGCTTGAATAGTGAGATCAGCGCTCACCGGATAGGTAATTGGCTGCAGAGTCACGGTCGCCGTCGGTACAAATACTATCAAGATGACCCCGAAGGAAACCAACATTGCCACGAATATGAGAGAGAAGACAATCTTCTCACCCAGTCGCAGGGTTTCGGACCCCACTGGAACAGGCATCGCCCCGGGAGAGCGCGTGTACCGGGGGGATACGACAAGAGGATGACGGGCCAGAGGCTTAGAACCATCCCATTTCGCTCGCTGCCCTCTCCCCACTGACGAAAAGGTGCGAAAGCCTAACCCCCGAGCCAGTTCTTTGAGTTTCCGATCTCTGGTGACCAGGGCAACTTCCTTATCCAGAGCGATGACCTGGCGTCCTAGTAGTTTCAGGTCAACCAGGTTGTCCAGTCCTGGGCAGCCCTTGGGAACCACCAGCAATACCATTTTTCCGTGAGCGCTCCTCAACCGCTCACGGATGGCTCCAGGATTGTCACCCGCCTCCAGGTATACTACCTCTGGCTCGTTCAAGCTCTGCCTTCCGTGCTCCCAAAGATCGCAGGTCTCTTCACCCGCCACAACAGACGATCTAACGAATCCCCTTCGGCACGACCGGCCATCGTATACCCAGCAAGAGCCAAGGGCGCGACATCCTGCCGGCCTCTGAGCTGGCCCGTCCTGTCAAGCAGGCGAGAGACCTCCTGTGGTTTTACAAGCCGCACCAGCGGATGGCGTGAGAATCTCAACACCTCCATCCACGGGTGAGAACGCATGGCCTCTACAAGGCCTGATACATCGCTGCCCCCTCCGCACAGATTGAATTGATACGGAAGAGGATGAGATACAGATAGCCGCTTCAAAGCCGCTTCAACCCCCTCCAACCAGGCTTTCGTCACCCGCCCTATAGCCTCATCGACCTGAGCCTTCGAGGGTCCGCCCGTGGCTCCCTGACTGTAAGCTAACTTCAACCCCTCCGCGTCTTTCCAGGACAGATCAAAAGTCTCGGCCAGATGTTTCGTGAAATCGCTCCCCCCCACTGGAAGGCTGGCTGTGGACCATGCCTTACCACTGTGGACTAGGACTATGTCGGTGGCCTTCCCACCGACATCTATACATATCCCTTCTCTCCCGTCCAACATGAAGGCGAGAGGCTGCCAACCCGATACTGTCGTCAAGATTTCCAGCCCTAAATCTTCGGTGATGACCTCGACGGCCCTCAGGTGTGGGGATGAAACAACGACATTGAAGACGGCAACTGTGAGGTCTTTCCCTCGGAAACCAACGGGAGTCGTCACACTGTGCCCGTCAACCCGAATATCTGTTATGGTAGCTTCCAACAGTTCGACCCTCGCTTCCTGAGGGCCTTGGAGGGGTTCAGTCTTCTGAGTGAGCTGTTGTAGAGCCATCCGTTGAGCCCGCTGCACAACCTGCCTCAGTTCCTTATCCTTGATTCTTCTATCAGGGTTCGAACGGTGATGCGTGACTGCGAAGGCCTGCGCTATGGTCAGACAGTTGGGCAAGCCAACCACCACCAAATCGGGCACGACCTGTCTGCCGCAAACCTTCGTGGTCATATCCTCCGCTTGGCGCAGAGCCCGGTCACAACTTCGCGCCATCGCCCGGATGTCAACGGCGGTGCCATCCACCCCCCACCCCTGCGGACAACGCGCCCTTCCCACACCGACTACTAGACCTTCGCCCCTTCCTAACTCCAATACCAGAGCTTTGATCTGATCGGTACCCAGGTCAAGAACAGTGCGATAATCCAACTTCTCCTCGGCTGTCCACCGCCCACCCACTGCCGTGGACCAGAACTCACGCAATAAACACTCCCAGCCACCCAATTGCTCTCACAATAGCTTGCTCACTAGGCTCAAAGCCTCGCCTATCCGTTCCGAATCCCTCCCGCCCGCCTGAGCCAGGGTTGCACGTCCTCCTCCACTGCCACCGACGACCGCTGCAACCTCCTTGATCAAGCGATCAGCCCTTAACCCCTTGTCAACGAGGTCCGGCGTTACGGCTGCGACGAAGGCTGGCCTGCCTTTCATCACTGCGCCCAACACTATCACGGCTGACCCTAGCTGATCTCTCAACCAATCACTCATCTCCCGCAATGTCTCCATACTGGCCGCTTCAACCTCAGCAGCCAGGACCTTGACTCCATTCACTTCGTGCGCTTCCTCCAGCACTCTGCTCATCTCTATCCTGGCAAGTTGTCGCCGCAGCTCCAGTACCTCCTTTTGCTGTGACTCTACCTCCTCGACAAGAGCGTTCGCTTTTGCCTCAACCTCTACCGGTGGCGCCCCTAGCCGAGAGGCTATCCCTTCCAGGAGCGACAAGCTCTGATAGATATGTTCTTCCGCACCACGACCGGTCACTGCCTCGATACGACGCAGGCCCCGGCCAATGCTGCCTTCACTCAAGATGTGGAAGAAGCCTATCTGACCAGTTGCATCTAGATGTGTCCCGCCACAGAGCTCCCGACTATAGTCACCTGCACTCACCATTCGCACCTCATCGCCATATTTCTCCCCAAAAATGGCAAAAGCACCGGACGCTATGGCCGTCTCATAGTCGGTGATTTGAGTTACCACCGGCAGATTATCTCTAATCTTGGCATTGACTCGCCTTTGTATCTCCTCCAGTCTATTGCGCGTTACCGCCTGTAAATGAGTGAAGTCGAAGCGCAGCCTGTCAGCAGCAACCTCAGATCCAGATTGCTGTGCATGCTCTCCTAGAACTTCACGTAAAGCCTTGTGCAACAAGTGAGTGGCTGTATGATTGCGCGCTATGTCTAGTCGCCCATCCCTGTCAACCCTGGCTACCACAAGGTCACCCCTTCGCATCTGCCCCCGTGTAACGCTTCCGTAATGCACAATCAAGCCAGGCACGGGGCTCTGGGTGTCGGACACAGCGACCTCGCCATCAGCCTTGGTGACCACGCCGGTGTCACCAACCTGTCCACCAGCTTCAGGGTAGAAAGGTGTCTCCCTCAGAACCAGCTCCACCTCATCGCCCTCAACCACTTCATCCACAGGTAGCCCTTCCCTCGCCAAATTGATGACCTCGGTCCTTGTCTCAACTGCTTCATAACCCAGAAAATCCGTGTGTGGAAGATCAAGGCGACGATAGAATTCACTCTGCTTCGCCAATCCGAAGGACTGGGCTTCTCGCGCCCGTTTCCGTTGCTCGATCATAGCCATCTCGAAGCCCTTTTCGTCGAGAGCGAGTCCTCCTTCCCTAGCCACCTCTCTGGTTAACTCCACGGGAAATCCATAAGTGTCATAAAGTCGGAAGACTTCCTGACCGGGGATTTCGCCCTTCCCTTCTAATGACACTTTCGCGATCAAGTCTTCCAACAAAGCAGAACCGACAGCCAAAGTGTGGTGAAAACCTCTTTCCTCCTGACTGATCACCCCTAGGATGAAGCCTTCCCGATCCTTCAAGTCAGGATACTCTTCTCCCATCAACCGTATGACTACCAGCGCTATCTCCTCCAAGAAGGGCCCTTCCCGGCCCAATAGTCTGCCATGACGAACTGCCCGGCGCAAGATGCGCCGCAGAACGTACCCCCGACCTTCATTGCTGGGCAAGACGCCATCGCCGATGAGGAAACTGATAGCTCGCCCATGTTCGGCAATGATGCGTAAGGAACGATCTACCTCCTCTACTTGCCCATAGGATCTGCCCACTAGCTCACTGGCTCTAGCCACAATGGGTGAAAAGAGGTCCGTCTCATAGACAGAACCGACACCCTGCATCACCACCGCCGTGCGCTCCAACCCCATCCCTGTGTCAATATTCTGCTGTGGCAAAGGGGTTAAACTCCCCTCCCCGTCCTGGTCATACTCCATGAAAACCAGATTCCAGATCTCCAAGAAGCGTTCACAATCGCAGCCAGGTGCACAACCCGCTCGGCCACAGCCCACCTCACGACCACGATCATAGAATATCTCTGAGCAAGGGCCACAAGGCCCCGTTTCCCCGGCTGGGCCCCAGAAATTCTCTTCCTTACCCAGACGGACTATCCTCGATGCAGGCAAAGCGAGTTCCTGCCACAGGGCAAAAGCCTCCTCATCATCATGGTAAATACTGGCCCAGAGACGATCCTCAGGCAGCTCCAAATGCTCGATCACGAACTCCCAGGCCAGCTCAATGGCTCCTCTCTTGAAATAGTCACCAATAGAGAAATTGCCTAGCATCTCAAAGAAAGTCAAACTGTGCTCATTACCCACTTTGTCTATATCCGTGGTGCGAAAGCACTTCTGGCTAGAAGCCAGGCGACTTGAGGGGGGTTCCATCTCACCGGAGAAGTAGGGCTTGAACTGCACCATGCCAGCGCCGGTAAACAGCAATGTAGGATCGCCCTCCGGAACCAGGGAAGAACTAGGGAAAACCAGATGCTTTCTTTGGGCAAAGAAATCCAGAAAGGCCTGCCTTATCTCGGCACCAAGAATCGGCTTCATCCATCCACTCTCCACAGATACAAGCGTACAGCCCAAGCTCAATGGGGATTTTAGGATAAGTACTTGACAATGTCAAACATACTTCGTGGACTTTGAGCCCTTGACTTCTTGACAGCAATAGAATAAGATTTTGGTGTTAGACCGAAATCGGAACCGCAGTCTCCGAGATCAGAATCAGGAGTTGATGAATTCACCCATTGTGATATAATAGAGAAAGGCGCATCTTCATGGAACAGATCGAGCTTACAGCGGAAAAGCGAAACATCTTCGGCAAGAAAACGAAGCGCTTGCGCAAGGTAGGGCTTATCCCTGGCACATTGTATGGACCTAGGACGAAGCCGGCTTCCTTGCAGGTGCGAGAACGAGACCTACGCCAAGTCTTGGACAGCGCGGGCACTAACCAACTGATCAGCTTGTGGGTCGACCAGGCTGCAAAGCCAAAGACGACTCTGATACGGGAGATCCAGCGAGACGTGATCACGGACTCGCTGCTTCACGTCGACCTATATGAAGTTGTGATGAGCCAGAGAATCACTGCTGAAATACCCCTCAGCTTCGTTGGAGAGGCCCCCATCGTCGCCCAAAAGACAGCGCTACTGGTCAGACGCCTTGACTCGGTGCAAGTGCAATGTCTACCCAACGAGCTGGTCGGATCGATTGAGGTGGATCTCACTGTTCTGACAGAGGAGGATCACGCGATCCTGGTGAAGGAACTCTTTGTTGACCCTACTATAGAGATTCTGACCAACCCTGAGGATGTGGTCGTCCAGGTACTCCCCGTCAAGGAAGAGGTCGTTGAGGAAATAGTCGAGGAGGAAGTCGAGGCCCTTGAGGTAGAGGTCATAACCGCAGCTAAAGAACGCGAGGAGGAACCGAAGGAAGAGTTCAAGGAACCTGAAGAAGAGGGAGAGGGGCAAGAAGCCGAGGCTGGATGAGGAGCACCCTTCATAAGCCACCGGCGAGAGAGAGGAGACATACGTGTTTAGTCCTTTGAACGTTATCTTGGGTTTGTTCTCCCGAGATATCAGTATTGATCTAGGCACAGCCAATACCCATGTATTGGTGCGAGGTCAGGGAATCGTCATCAGCGAACCGTCCGTAGTAGCCATCGAGATTAAGAGCAAAAAGGTCCTTGCTGTAGGCGATGAGGCCAAGGAAATGGTGGGGCGCACACCGGCCAACATAGTAGCTATCAGGCCTCTGAGGGATGGGGTTATCTCGGACTTTGATGTAACCGAAAGAATGCTTCACTACTTCATAAGAAAGGTCCACGAGCGAGCCCTTCTGCCCATCCCACGGCCTCGGGTAGTGGTAGGTCTTCCCAGTGGTGTGACCGAGGTGGAAAAAAGGGCGGTACATGATGCCTGCCAGAACGCCGGTGCCCGCCAGATTTTGCTTATTGAGCAACCCATGGCCGCAGCCATAGGAGCCGCTCTTCCCATAAACGAAGCGATGGGAAGCATGATCGTGGACATTGGAGGAGGAACCTCAGAGATGGCCGTCTTCTCCTTAGGAGGCATCGTCGTCAGTCACTCCCTGCGAATAGCCGGTGACGAGATGGATGAGGAGATAATGCGCTATGCCCGTGAGAAATACAACCTGCTGATCGGCCAACGGATGGCGGAACGGATCAAGATGGCCATCGGCTCAGCCTATCCTCTACCGGAAGAACAAACTATGACCTTGCGAGGACGCAACCTCATCACCGGTCTGCCGGAAGCGGTGGATGTCAGTAGCGTGGAAATCCGAGAGGCATTGTCCGCTCCCCTTTCCATGATCATTGAAGAGATCAGAACCGCCCTCGAAGAGACACCACCAGAGTTGATCGCCGACTTGATGGAACAGGGGATAGCCCTGGCGGGCGGGGGTGCGCTCCTCAAAGGCTTGGCTGATCGTCTTTCCGACGAAACCAAAATGCATGTCTATGTGGCCGACGATCCTATGACCTGCGTGGTTCGAGGAGGGGGAATAGTCCTGGAGGAGTTAGACACCTTGAGCCACGTGCTAACCACCACCCAACGCCGCAACACACGGCGCTGATGTGAGGAGGCTGTCTTGTCTCGATTAGAGAGAGGAGGAACCATACTGTTCCTCCTTCTTTTCCTCTCGTTGGCCGTGGCAGGCGTGATCCTCGACCGAACTGATCGCTTACGACCTGTGAAGGACCTCGTGACCCAGTTCACTGCTCCCGTACAAGAAGGACTCACCTCGCTAGTAGACCGGGCCACGAACACTCGTCAGTTCTTTGCGGATGTGGAGGCTTGCAGAGCAGAAAACGAAGAGTTGCAGTCCTTGGTTGATCAACTCATAATCGAGAACGTCCGCCTGCGCGAAGCGGAGATTGAAAATGTAACTTTGCGAGAACAACTGACCTTCAAGCAAGCCAACCCCTCCTTTGAACTCCTATCAGCTCAAGTCATCGGCCGCGACCCTACCAATCTCCTGGGCTATCTCATCATTGACCGTGGCAGCGCGGAAGGCGTGGCCGTCGGCCTGCCGGTTCTTACTAACCGAGGCTTGGTGGGCAGGATCACAGAAGCCAATCCCCATTCTTCCAAGGTCCTTCTCATAACAGATGTAAGTAGCTCAGTCAATGCCTTGATCCAGGACTCACGAGCAACGGGGGTGATACAAGGAAGAATAGGACAAGGGTTAGTAATGCGCTACATCCAGCAAGATGAAGAAATCAAAGTTGATGATTTGGTTCTTACTTCTGGTCTGGGAGGCAATTTCCCCACCAGACTAATCATCGGCCAGGTAACCGCCGTGCGTAAGAAGGATATCGAGCTTTTCCAAGAAGCCGAGGTCAGACCCGCTGTGAATTTTCACGAACTGGAAATGGTTATGGTCCTCACAAGTTTCGCGCCCATTGACTTTCAGAGTGAAGAGTAGCTTCGGGAGAGGTAGTACCGATCAAGACCTATGTCGTCGTCCCGTTGCTGGCCAGCGCGGCCCTTATTCAATCGTCCCTGCTCTGCCGATTCTCCTTTGCAGGAGCAAGGCTTAGCTTGATGCTTCTGCTAGTATTGTCTTGGAGCCTGCTGAGGGGAGCCAGGGAAGGGATTGTCTGGGGGTTCATAGGTGGCCTGGCTCTTGACTTTCTGTCGGGCGCAGCACTCGGTAGCAGCGCCTTCGCCTTGACCCTGGTGGCGTACCTCGTCAACCTGGGCCAGCTCACGATCTATCGCACCAATCCCCTCTTTCCCTCCATCGCCGCTCTTGTGACAAACGTAATCCACGATAGCATCCTCCTGGTTGTGCTTTCCTTGACGGGGCATGCGGTCGCTTGGCACACCACACTGCTGCAGATCACGATGCCAACCGCTTTACTCGGTGCCCTGCTGATGCCCCTCATCTATCGAGGCCTGGCCTGGCTTCACCGAAGAACCACGCCAGAGGAGAGGGAACTGTAGGGTAAGCTCAGGTGATCAGGACTCGACTGAAAAACATAGCTGAATGTGGCCGGGAACCGGTCATTGTCTGTCTATTGGGGTTACCCGCCGCCTGGCCGCTCTGGAAATCAACGCTGCCCCGCAGCTTTGATGGCCTCTTCCATCTTTACCGCCTTCTTGAACTGGATCACCTATTGCGACAAGGAGTACTCTTTTCCCGCTGGGCGCCCGATCTCTTCTTTGGCTATGGCTACCCAATCTTCGATTTCGTTCCCCCACTGCCGTACTACCTGGCAGAGATATTTCACCTGACGGGGTTAAACCTTGTAGATACCATGCTCTTCTCATTCACATTGACCCTCCTGGCTTCAGGAGTGGCAATGTACTTCTTCATAAGGGATGTCTTCGGCCCAAAAGCAGCCTTGTTGTCCGCAGTAGCCTATATGTATGCTCCCTTTCACCTGTACGATAACTTGTTTCGTGGTAACCTTCCGGGATCCTGGGCCACAGTCCTCTATCCGCTGGTGCTCTGGAGTTTTCGACGTTTGATAGAGAGAGGCGGGCTTTCATACTTTGCGGCCAGCACCATTCTATACGCTGCATGCTTCCTCACCCACAACCCTGCTAATCTGATTTTCAACCCCTTCCTGATGCTCTATGTAGTAGTGCTTATTCTTCTTAGAGAGGGAGAGAGGCCAGCCGCTGGCGCTCGCGTGGTCACGGCCATTGTCATCGGGGCCGGACTTGCTTCCTTCTTCTGGATACCTGCTCTTTGGGATAGACAATGGGTCCAGCTCGACCGCATGATCACTCCTCCCGACCTCGATTATCATACCCACTTCATTTCCTCGGCCGAATTGCTTGCCCCCTCCCCCGTCGCTGATACTGGGCTGATGAACCCTGGTCTGCCTAACAATATCGGCCTGGTCTTCGCGTCCCTCTCCTTCCTCTCCGCCCTCAGCCTGTGGAGATTCCGTCGGCGTGAGGAACTGGTACACTTGAGCATCTCCATATTCGCCCTCGCCATGGTGGTATTCATGGTTCTACCGCAATCCGCTTTCATCTGGGAGAGCCTGCCCCTACTGAAGTACCTGGAATACCCTCACCGCTTCTTGAGACTGGGAATCCTCGTGATAGCCATTATGTGCGGAGCGGTTGCCCGCATCTTTCCTAGTGATAGACGAGCATTTTCCCCTGCCTTTCTAGTCACGGCCACCTCCATAGCGATGATGATCATCTCTACACTTTCGCTTCTCTATCCACCGTATTATCGCGATCTCCCTCCCGCCCCCTCCTTCGTAGACATGATGGAATTCGAACGACAAACGGGGACCATTGGCACAACCTCTTTTGGCGAGTATCTTCCTCTCTGGGCAGAATGGATACCTACCGGTTCGCCTCTGGAGCCCATGTACCGTTCGTCAGCCACTATCGAGAGGCTCGACCCAGGCAGCCTACCCGATGGGGCCCAGATCATTGATGCGCAATATGCACCCACTTCCATGATGATACATCTGGATACCCCGCGAAGTTTCCAGGCCACCTTCAATTGTCTCTACTTTCCTGGTTGGCGAGCCTATGTGGACGGAGACAAGACCGGTATTACGCCTACGCCCGGCCAGGGCTTGATCAGCGTCTTGGTACCTGCCGGCCAGCATTCCGTTCAACTCCGTTTCGAGGACATGCCTTTTCACACTCTATCCAAACTCATCGCCGGACTCAGCATCATCCTGCTCGTCCTGGTGTGCCTTGGCCTATCATTGAAGACACCAAGATTACAACCGGTCAGCTCTCTCTTTCAAGTGAAAACGGCTCCCGATAGCCACAAAGCAGATGCTCACGGGATGAACAACTGGGAAGCGTTAGTCCTGACCTTGGCAGCTATCGCCCTCTTGGGCATCAAGGTGGCGTACATAGATAGGTACGACACTTGGTTCAAGAAGGACTTCGATGGCCTTCAGGTAGAAGGAGTGCAGAGGTCTCTCCGGGTCAATTTCGGTGATCGCATCACTCTACTGGGATATGACCTCGGGCCCTCCACCCCTCACCCTGGCGATACCTTGAGCCTCAATCTGTATTGGAAGGCCCGGCGGAGGTTGAACATCAACTATAGCGCTTTTGCACACCTCGTGGACGATGAGATGAACATCTACGCCCAGAAAGATAGTCTCAACCCCGGTCGGTATCCTACCCGCTATTGGGAACTGGATGAGTACAACAAGGATTCCCACCAGATCATTATCCCACCG
>Ga0114921_10000575_pt1 | contig 15690 bp, 12 predicted proteins | sample BentaG_FD_87016 | JGI IMG/M metagenome (GOLD analysis project Ga0114921, IMG submission 87016) | Deep subsurface microbial communities from South Atlantic Ocean to uncover new lineages of life (NeLLi) - Benguela_00093 metaG | ecosystem: Environmental > Aquatic > Marine > Oceanic > Sediment ...
GTACAAGACATCGTAGAGGCTACCCTTTTGGCCATGGAAAAGGCTGATTTCGAGGTTTTCAATGTGGGAACGGGGAGGCCTTTGACCGTCCTAGAGATGGCGCACATCCTCATCGAGAAACTAGGAGGAGAGGGTTTGGAACCCCAAATAGTGGGGCGGTATCGGCGAGGGGATATCCGCCATTGTTATGCCGACATCACCAGGATTCAAAAGAAGTTGGACTTTCAGCCCCGGGTGAAGTTCGAGGAGGGGATCTCGGACCTTATCGCTTGGGTGAGCCGAGAGGAGGCGATCGATAGGTTCCAGGAGGTGGAGGAGGAGTTAGCCTCCAAATCCCTAGTCGTGTAGGTGAGGATGTACAAGATCCTTTTGCTTTCGCCTTGCGATATCTTCCCTCCCGTTCACGGCTCAAGCACGGCCATCTATTACACCATCAAGCACCTGGCCCAGGGCCACCGCATCGAAGCCCTCCTCTGTCGGCTCTATTCGCAGCGAGGACCGATAGATCTCACCCATCCCCATCTCTCCATCCACTACGCAAGGGAGAGCCCCCTCGATCGGCTGGGCTATAAGGGGCTCCTCATCAACCCTTTCTACCTCAAGGCGGCGAGGGAGATCGTGGCTTCTTTCCGGCCAGATGTCATCCAGGCCGAACTCCTCTGGACGGCGCCCACCGCTTACTATTTGAAGAGATTGTTAGGCAAGCCCGTGGTCCTGGTTCAAGAAAATGTGGAGTATCTCAAGTTCAAAAGGATGGGGCTCGGAGAGCCTTCTCTCTCGCTTATCAGACATTTGGAAAGGTGGGGCTGCCGTGGAGCCGACAAGATCGTGGCCTTGTCAGAGGTTGATAAGGGGTTTATAGTTGAATTATACGATATCTCCCTAGAGAAGGTGGCTGTTATCCCCCACTGCATAGATCTTGAGACCTTCGCTTATCGACAAGAGGGGGCAGCCCTGGTGCGAGAAAGGTTAAGCCTGGGGCAGGCTTTCATTCTCACCTTCGTGGGCAAGTTGGATTATATCCCCAATGAACGAGCGGTGCGGTACATCGCCGAGAAGGTCCGTCCGGCGGTGTTATCTCACCATCCAGAGACGGTCTTTCTGATCATCGGGCAGAATTATGAAGATCTTACTCCCTATGCTGATGAGCATCTTCTTTTTACCGGCTTTGTCGATGGCCGGAAGGAGTTCACCCCCAACCTAGCCGATTATCTCTCCGCCTCGGATCTGGTCCTTGTGCCCCTCGATTCGGGCTCTGGCACCCGAGTGAAGATCTTGGAGGCGGCGGCTTGTGGGAGGCCCATCGTTTCCACACGGCTGGGGGCTGAAGGGCAAGATTTCACATCTGGGGAGGAGATCCTCCTAACCGACGAGTTAGGGGAAGAGTTTGTGAGGGAGGTTTTGAGGTTGATGGAGGATGAGGAGTTGAGGAGGAGGTTGGGGGAAGGGGCCTTGCGCCGGGTACAAACCTCATACGACTGGGGCAAGGTAATGACCAGGTTCGAAGAGATCTATGCCCAACTGACGGGAAAATAGAAGTCGGAGGCTCTCCTTGCGAGTCCTAGTCACCATCTTCGAAAAATTGATGCCTATCAGTGGGGGAGGAACTCCCCGCATATCGAACGTGATAAAGGCTTTCGTGGCTAGAGGGCACGAGGTATATGTGGCTTCCTCCATCGCCGTCTCCAGAGAAGAAGCGATCGACCGGTACAGGTGTGCCCATTGGTTGCCCATCCAGGGGGTGAACCGTTTGGGCCGGTGGAAGATGCCCAAATATATGGTCGCTTTCCCCCTCAATATCTTACGGGTCACCAACTACGCTCGGCGGTTGAACCCCGATCTCATCGTTTCCCACAATTCCATCGCTGGCTACAGCGCCCTTCTGGGCAAGGGGTTCCACCCCCAAACTCTAGCCCTCTTAGACTTCACCGATCTCCTCTTTGAGTACCTAGAAGATTACCGCTCCAGATGGTTGCGGGCCATACTGGGCGTGGGCCGGCAACTGGAGAGAACCACCATCAGGGATTCAGACAAGATCATCACCATCAGCCAGGCTATGAAGGGTATCGCCTGTCGGTTTGGGGCCCGTCCCCAGGATATCGATGTGGTGCCCGATGGTGTGGATACTGATATCTTCAGGAGGGTCAACGGTGATGATCTGCGAAAGAAGTACGCCCCGGGCGCGGATCACGTTCTCATCTTCCACGGCGTGATCGACCCCCAGGATCACCCGGAACTTCTGGTAGAGGCAGCCCGCTTGGTGGTAGAGAGGTGCCCTAAGACGGCCTTCTGGATAGTGGGGGGTGGGACTGCCGTTCCCCATCTAAAGGAGAGGGTGGCTAGATACGGTTTGAACGATCACTTTCATTTCTCAGGTTGGGTGCCTCAGGAGGAGGTGCCCCGCTATATCTCGGCCAGCGACCTGGGGCTGGTGATACTCCCTGACGTGCTATCGGCGCGAGGTCGTGTCACCCTCAAGGAGTTCGAGTACTGGGCCTGTGGGGTCCCTTCTATCCTTCCTCGCCTTCCAGCGTTAGAAGAGGTGATGGAGGAGGGGGAAGGGGGACTATTCTACATCCCTGGAGACCATCGAGATCTGGCCGACAAGGTCTGCTCTCTTCTGACTAATGATGTCCAGCGCAAGGAGCTAGGCGCGCAAGGGTTGCGGAAGGTGCAAGAGAAGTTCGAGTGGCGAAGCCTGGCCGAGAGGCTCGTGCAATTATGCGAAGGTTACATGGAGGAGGGTAGAGCGGCATGAGGGTTCTGGTTACCCCCCTTGGCCTGGGCTACGGTATGGAGCCCGTTCCGATGTACGCTGGCTCCATAAGAGTAGGAAAATCATGGATGAGGGTGCTTTTCATAATTCCAAAATTGGCGGGCAGATTCGCCGGCCCTAATTTCCCCCGTCTCCAGAAGCAAATGCTTGTCCTCTGCCAACCCGGGTAAGGCCCATGGCTCAACTTTCCTGGACCCCTTGACTTTTGCCCCCTCTTGACATATCCTCAAACCCGGTCGGGTTCTTACCCGGCCAAATTATCGCTCAAGGAGAGGAGCATGAAAATCCTATTTGTCTATCCCAACCAGACGCACCAAGAGAGTATCTCTTTGGGCATCTCATATATCTCCTCGTATATCAGACAATCTGGTCACACCGCTGAGCTAATGGACTATACATGGGGCGGAACTGTACAGGATTGCATTGACAAGATTGAGCAGGGTAGACCAGATATAGTTGGGTTCACCCTGACCAGCGGTGACCTGCCCTTTTCCCTCGATGTGGCGAGAGCCATCAAGCGGGTTGACAAACAACTCCCCATTATCTTTGGTGGTGCTCATGCGACTGTTGCCTCTGAAACGTTGATACTACACGATTGTGTGGATATGGTATGCGTTGGGGAAGGAGAATATGCAGTCAGAGAGCTTTTGGATAGGATGGAGAATGAACAAGACTACTTCTCAGTGCCCAACTTTGTGTTCAAGAAGAATGGCGAGATCGTTCGAAATCCAGTTGCTCCGCTTGAGCTCGATCTTGATGTCTTTCCATTTCCCGACAGAGACATTTGGGATATGGAGAGATACATTGAAGCTTCCTATGGCACTATCGATATGATGGCAGGCCGAGGCTGCCCTTATAAATGCTCCTATTGCATAAACCACAAGCTCCATCAAATCTACAGTGCCACCAACCGGCAAGTAAGATTCAGAAGCCCTGAAAACATTCTGGCTGAGATCGATCACATCTTGAGAAGTTGCCCTGGGCAGGTCAAATACCTCTTCTTTCTGGATGACGTCTTTGCTCTCAATAAGAGGTGGGTCGCAGACTTTGCGGCAAAGTATCCACAAGCGTGCGGTCTTCCATTCGGCTGCAATGGCAGGGTCGAAGCCCTGGACGAAGAAATGTGTGAGTATCTAGCCAAGGCTGGATGTACATCCCTTCACATGGGCATTGAATCGGGCAGTGAGAGGTTGAGAAAGACCATTCTGCGCCGAAACATGACCAATGCTCAAATCGTCAGAGCGTTCAGAGCAGCCAAGAAATGGGGCATGAAAGCCAACTCATTCAACATGGTTGGCCTACCCTATGAGACGGAAGAGGACATCTGGGAAACAATCAGGCTGAATCGCGAGTGCGAGCCTGACTACTTACACATTTTTATTTTCCAACCGTATCCTGGCACCGACCTCTATACATTGTGCAAAGAGAAAGGTTGGTTACTTACGGAGACGATGCCGGTCTCTTATAAGTTGACTTCCATCGTGAATTATCCACATATGTCAGCGAGAGAAATTGTGCGGCACAAGAAGATGTTTCGTTTTAGGGTAATGAGACAGATAAGTCTCAGGAAAGCCCTGGTCCTTCTACTCCTAGACGTTAACTATGAACTGTTCGTAAAGTTCCGCGCCTCGCTTCCAACAATTGTGAAGCGTGGCCTGTACAAGGTGCTGCGAAGCTTCAGCGGGGGGGCGGCCAAGACGAGTGACATCATATCGACTAAAGAGGCTTTAGATGGGTAGAGGGTACCAGCAATGATGAAAGTACTAGTTACCAACCCCCCTTGGCCTGGGCCAGGGTATGGAGCCCGTTCCGATGTACGCTGGCCCCATAAGCGGGGCGATAAGTACCTGGAGTACCCCATCTATCTAGCCTATACGGTGGCGGTGTTGGAAGAGGCAGGCTTCGAGGTGGGGTTCCTAGACGGGGTGATGGAGGAGATGTCCATCGCCGAGTTCGCCGCGGCGGTGGCCAAAGAGGCGCCGGATCTGGTGGTTATGGAGTGTTCCACCCCCTCCATCGAGTACGACCTCCAGACCGCCAAGGCGCTCAAGGAGAAGGGTAGGGACACCTTCGTGGCTCTAGTTGGCTCTCACGCTACCTTCTTCCACCGGGAGATCCTAGAGGCGAACCCAGAGGTGGACGCCATCTGCCGCGGAGAGTTCGAGTTGACGGTGAAAGAGTTGGCCCGGACTTTGGCTCATGATGGCGACCTCTCGAAGGTGTTGGGGCTCTCCTATCGTCAGGATGGCGGGGTTCATATTAAACCAGAACGCCCTCTCCTAGAAGAGTTGGACAGCCTTCCCTTTCCAGCCTGGCATATCGTGAGAAGTCAGGGGTATCGCTCCGCCGTTTTCTCCGGCCACAGGCCCATGACCATGGTCAGTTCGCGAGGGTGCCCGGCTCATTGCACCTATTGCCTCTGGCCAGAGACCCTTTACGGGCATAAGTTCCGGGCTCGAAGCGCGGCCAATGTGGTGGAGGAGATGGAGCGGTTGGTAGGGGATTACGGCGTGGACGAGATATATTTCGATGACGACTGCCTCACTCTGGATAAAGGGCGGATGCTGGAGATATGCCGCCTCATCCAAGAGAGGGGGATCCAGGTGAGTTGGATCTGCCAGAGCCGGGTGGACACCGTGGACGAAGAGATGTTGACCGCCATGAAAAAGGCGGGCTGCCACTATATCTATTTTGGCGTGGAGTCGGGCTCGCCCAAGATGTTGAAATCGATGCGCAAAGGGATTTCGCTTTCGCGGACCAAGGAGACCTTCACCATCTGTCAGAAGTTGGGGATCAAGGCCCAGGCCTTCTTCCTCTTCGGTATCCCGGGAGAGGATCAGGAGACGATCCGCCAAACCATCGAATTCGCCAAGGAACTGGAGCCCGATAGCGTTCAGTTCGCCGTAGCCATCCCCCATCCGGGCACCCAACTCTACGAAGAGTGCCAGAGGAACGGCTGGCTAGTCTATAACTCCTGGTCCGATTTTGCCTCTAAGAACTCCCTCATCGAGACGGAGCAGTTATCTCGGGAAGAGGGAGAACGAGCGCGGGTGCAGGCCTACAGAGAGTTCTACTTCCGGCCCAGTTTCATCCTCAAGACGGCGCTCGGCATACGGAGCCTCCAAGATGTGAAACGGGTTTTGAGGAGCGCCAAATCGATCGTGGATAGGATATTCTTCTTCCAGGGAGATCAAGATTGAAGCCCCTCCTAACCCATTTCTTAAGGCTCCCTCCCTCCCTGGGCCGTAGGTTGCTTCCCTACCTGCGACGCTTGAACATGATGAGGAATTTAGAAATGGGAATTGTTATGCCACACCTAAGAGACCCTCGAGGGTTAATGGTTCTCGATGCTGGCTGCCACCAAAGCATATATCCTCTCTTTCTGGTGGATCGAGGGGCTTATCTAGTAGGGATAGATATCTCTTCGCTACAAATAGCTACGGCTCGTGAAGTAACATCTAAATTGGGTCTAAATGACAAGACTCAACATCTAGTGGCCAGTGTTAGCGAGATCCCCTTTGGGGAGGGGTCCTTCGATGTGGTTTTGTGCAACTGCGTGCTAGAGCATGTGGTCGAAGATGAAAAGGCAATGGAGGAGATCTATAGGGTGCTAAAACCGGGAGGGAAGTTCCTTTTGACCGTAGAATGCGAGGAGAGAGGTTGCTTTCTGCGCTCATTGGGTAGGCTGCCCAAGGGGGTCAAGGCTCTCTTTTTGAAGGGAGAGATAGCCTCAGCCTCTACGTTCGAGGATGGGCTGCGGAAGCACCTGGATGGGGTATATGGAGTTATCCGTCGCTATAGCGGTCCAGAACTGGTGAATTATCTCCACTCACTTGGCTTCCAAGTGCTGGAGAGGCGTTATTACTTGACCTGTGTGGGGGCTTTCCTCTTCGAGTCCCTCCACTCCTTGAGGGGTATCGACATCACCACAGGGATTGGACGGTTGACCTTTCTCCTGATCTCTTTGCTCTCCGTTCCCCTTTTGGCTCTCCTTGGAGACATATCCTCAACCCCAGGCCACGGGTTGGGGATCGTGGCGGTGAAGAGAGCATGAGGGAAGAGGGGATCTGGCGAAAGGATGTAGATAGGGAGTTTGCCATCTTGGGGAGACTTTCCCACTTCAAGATACGGCTGGGGATGGCCGCCCTCAAGAAAGGGGATCTCCTCCTGGGCTTGATCAACCTTCTACAGGGGATAAATTTCTATCGCTGTTGGGAGTTACCTTTGATCCTTTCCTACTTCGATTTCTCAAAAGGCATAAGAGTGCTGGATGTGGGTAGCTATAAATCCGTATTCCCTCTCTACGTGGCCCACCTTGGTTGTGAGGTCCATGTGGTGGATATAGATCCAAAGGTGGCCATCCAGCAAAAGTATACACGTTATTTGGGGAAGGATGGGTGGCTCGATAAGCGTTTCTATGTGAACGTCCAAGATGCCACCGCCACCTCCTTCCAGGATGGTCTCTTCGACTTGATCCTCAACATCTCGGCAGTGGAACATTTCCCCGGCGACGGGGATATCGACTTCGTCAAGGAGGCGAACCGCATCCTCAAGCCAGGGGGTAGGCTCTTTTTGTCCTTCGGCATCGGTGAGGAGTATCGGGAGTGGCGATGGGAGTGGCTCTTCTGTCGAACTTATGATGAGGAGGCCCTACAAAAGCGGATAGTAGAACCCTCCGGCCTGGAGATGGAGGCCGAATTCTATTTCGAGGACAGAAAGACCCGCCGTTTCACCAACTGGTGGTTTCGTCTGCCTCTAGTGCTCAGGAACGGCCTTCTGGGCTGGATGCAGAGGCCTCTATATGAGAGGCTCTATCCGAAAGATAGGGCCAAGGAAGGGGATGCCTACTATTTGGGGTTGGTGCTCCGGAAGGGTTGAGGGTATGGTGAAGGGGCTATGGGCCGAGTTTCAAGGCCGGCCCTATCTGGTGCGCGGCTTGCAGGTTCTTTTCATCGGCCTCATCTTCGCTTTTCTCTTCCGCAACCTCTACCTTAACTGGAGCGAGCTCTCCACCTACCAGTGGAACCTCAACTATCTAGCCTTGGCTGGCAGCCTCTTCTTGCTCCTGGCCGATGCTCTCCTCTACGCCCATCTGTGGAGGCGGATACTCCTCCAATTTGGGGGCTCCCTGGAGTATAGGAAAGTCTTCCGCATACTCTTACTCTCCCAGTTGGGCCGTTACCTCCCGGGAAAGGTGTGGAACTTGGCGGGGGTGATCTACTTGGGCTCCAAGGAGGGAGTCCCCAAATCGATCTCTGGGGCCAGCCTGGGGTTACAACTCCTATGGCAGATCCTCTCGGGGTTAATAGTCTTCCTTCTCACCCTGCCCCTTTGGGGCCACCCTCAGCCCTTGGCCGGGCTATATCCAACTCTCCTCCTTCTCCCTTTAGGGGCGGCCTTACTCCACCCGGCCTTCATAAAGAGGGGCTTTGGATTCGCCCTGCGGGCCTTGGGGGAGGAGCCTCGAGGGCTGAATTGGGGGTATAGAGATACCTTGAGCCAACTGCTCCTCTGGGTTCTCTTCTGGGTTATCAACGGGATAGCCTATTACCTCGTAATCAACTCCCTGACCCCCTCTCCCCTCTCTCAGGCACCTATGGTGATTGGGGCCATCACCATAGCCTGGGTGGTTGGCTTCCTGGCCCTCTTCGCCCCCGCGGGGCTAGGGGTGGTGGAGGGGACCTTGACCTTCCTTCTGGGCTTCTATTTTCCCCTCCCAGTGGCCACTGTGGTGGCGCTCTTCACCCGTCTGCTCCGCACCATCGCTGAGTTGATCTCCGCCCTGATAGCCTGGAGGCTCTGATGGGGGTCCTCACCTCGCCGACGGCCGACTCGAAGGGCGACCTCGGCCATCGCCTCTCCATAGGCGGCCTCCTTTTGGCTCTCGTGGCCATAGGTTTCATCCTCCGCCTATCCTACGCCCGCTCTGCAAACCCCTATATCGACGAGTATACCACCTTCTGGATGGCCCAAAGGACCATAGAGTATGGGGTACCCTTCTTCCCCACTGGTTCCCTCTATGGCCATGGACTCCTTTTCACCTATCTAGATGCTCTATTCATCTCCGTCTTTGGCTTCAGCGAACTGGTAGCCAGGCTCCCCAGCGTGATCATAGGGGTGGTTTCTATCCCCCTCCTCTACTGGGTAGGGAAGAAGATAGTCTCACCTTGGGCGGGAGTGATCGCCGCCGCCCTTTTGGCCCTCGACCCCCAGGCTATCATCTGGGGAGGGAGGGCCAGGAACTATACGCTTTTGCTCTTCCTTCTCCTTCTGGCCACTCATTTCTTCTATCAAGGGGTGATTCGTCGGGATAGGGCTCTATATCGGCGCCTCTATACCCTATTTTTCCTCCTGGCCCTCTTCAGCCACACCGAATCGCTCCTCCTCTTTCCCGCCTTCCTCCTCTGTGCCCTCCTCTGGAGGGGCTGGCGGTGGTTCCTCAAGCCCAGCGTACTCTTGGAGAGCCTCCTCTGCATCTCCGGGATCGGCTTTAGCCTATATCTGTGGAGGCTGGCCCGTCCTCCAGGCTGGCAGCCTTTTGGGGAGTCGTACCCCAATTTTGCTCCTTCCCTCTCCCCCCTAAGGGCACTGAAGCGATATAGCCCCTTCTTCCTGGGACCAGATCAACTCCCCTTCGTGGGCCTCCTGAGCCTCTTGGTCCTGGTGGGAGCCATCCTTATCCTCTGGGCCGCCTGGCGTAGGGGTGTAAAGAGCCTGGTGAAGAAGTGGGGAGGCTACCTCTTCCTCTATCTCCTTTTCGGGCTGGTCTTTCTGGAGATGATCTTCCTGGTCAGCGCCAAACGGTGGAGCCCTCGCTACCTCTTCATGCTCTCCCCCCACTTCTTCCTGATGGCCACTGGGGCAGCAATTTGGGGGGTGGAGGGGTTGGTTGGCCGCTGGGAGCGACGTGGAGAGGTAAGAGGGGCGATCTCCCTGCTCTTAACCTTCCTCATAGTAATAGCCCTGGTCACCTCTTCCCTGCCCGCTGCCCTCTCCGCTGCCTCCCAGGGGGAGTGGGGATATAACTTGGCCCTGAAGTACGTGGAGGAGCGCTACCGAGAGGGAGATGCGATAATCACCTTCTGGATACCTCCCTGCAAAGTATATTTCGACCGGTGCGACTACGTGAGTAGCGAGAAATATTTCTTTGCTTATGTCAAGAGAGAGAGTGGTTATTGGATAGAACATTGGGCCGGAGTCCCCCTCCTCACCACCGATAGGGAGTTGATGGGCGTGATAGAGGAGAGCCAGAGGGTCTGGTTCATCATCGATGAGGAACGGTTCAGGACCAGATATACCGACCGCTTCATCCAGTATGTCTGGGATCGGATGGACCTGGTAGCCAAGGAGGAGGGGGTTTTCATCTTTCTGGCCCAGAGCCCTCCACCTCCGCCTCTCCCTCTACAGCGGGATATGGAGGTCAACTGGGGTGATAAGGTGACCCTATTAGGTTATGGTCTCAGTGGAGATAGTTTTGAGCCTGGCGATGAGTTGCAACTTCTCTTGCGCCTGAAGGGGCTCACTCACATACGGGAGGAGTTCAGTCTCTTCGTCCATCTCTTTGACAGAGAGGGCCGGCTGTGGGCCCAAGATGATAGCGCCCCCCTTCGGGGGCTCCATCCCACCACCCACTGGGTGGAGGGTGAGGTAGTCCGCGACCCCCATCGGTTGAGCCTGCCCCTAGATATCCCCCCCGGTCGGTATCGCTTGAAGGCGGGGCTCTATTCCCCACCCACCGAGGAAAGCGTAACCCTCGACTATATAAGGGTGACCAAGGGGGAGGAAGAGCCTCGGCCTCAATACCCCTGGGAGGCCAACCTAGGTGACAAGGTGGCCCTTTTGGGTTATGATTTAGAGGTGAAAGAGGCGAGGCCCGGGGATACCCTTCACCTCACTCTCTATTGGCAAACCCAAAGGGAGATGGTTGAAGATTATACCATCTTCGTCCACCTCATAGATGAGGAGAGTACGATCTGGGGGCAGAAGGATGGTTGGCCAGAGGGAGGGTTCTACCCCACCTCCTTCTGGGACCCTGGGGAAGTGGTTAAAGACCAGTACGTTTTGGTCATCGATCCCCATGCGCCGTCCGGCCTCTACCGGTTTGAGGTGGGGCTCTACCTCCTGGCTACCGGCAAGCGGCTGCCCATCATCGAGAGAGGAGAGGTAGTGGGCGATAACATAATATTGGGTGAGGTGGAGGTCAGATGATAGAGGGTGCTCAAATGGAGGAGAGAGATATATCGGTGGTGATCCCCCTCTTGGACGAAGAGGAGAGCCTCCTTCCCCTCTATGAGGGTCTCTCTCGGGCTCTCGAGGAGGTGGGGAAGGATTACGAGATCGTCTTCGTGGACGATGGGAGCAGCGATGGCTCCTTCGAGGTCTTGAGGACCCTTTATGAGGGCGACGCGGCCCATATTCGAGTCATCCAATTCCGGCGTAATTTTGGCAAGACGGCGGCCCTCGCCGCCGGCTTCGAGGAGGCCCAGGGGCAACTGATCATCACTATGGATGCAGATCTGCAGGACGACCCAGAGGAGATCCCCAAACTTCTAGCCAGGTTGGAGGAGGGGTACGACCTGGTGGTCGCTTGGCGCCGGGAGCGTCAAGACCCTCTCTCCAAGAGGCTGCCCTCCAAGATCTTCAACCGGGTGGTCTCCCTCCTCACCGGGCTCAAGCTCCACGATGTCAATTGTGGCTTCAAGGTCCTACGGAAGGAGGTAGCAAGCAGCCTCAAACTATACGGTGAACTCCACCGTTTCATCCCTGTCTTGGCTCATTGGCGAGGGTACAAGGTGGGGGAGTTAGAGGTGGTGCACCAGCCTCGAAGGCATGGCAAGTCTAAATATGGCCCAGAGCGGTTCGGAAGAGGCTTCATCGATTTCCTAGTGGTCCTATTCCTGACTTACTATCTGAAGCACCCCCTTCAACTCTTCGGGGCCATCGGGGGTGCGCTCTTCCTCTTGGGCGTCGCCATATGCTTCTACCTCACCGTCCTATGGTTTAGGGGGGAAGGCATCGGCTCCCGCCCTCTCCTCTTCGCCGGCGTCTTGGCCATGATTGTGGGAGTGCAGGTGGCCTCCATCGGGCTCTTGGGCGAGATGATCAGAAACCTCGCCTACCACCCAGAGGAGGAGTATTCGATCCGCCGAGTCTTGGAGTAGACACCTTTTAAGGGTTAGTCAGGCCTTGTAGGGAGATCTCCAGAAAGAAAAAGAATGCAAAGCCTCCCAAGGGGATCTCTTCCGAAGGGCTAGGAGGAGTCACCATAGGGAAGGGCGCGGTGGTGACCAACGATATACCCAGTTACAGCATCGCCCGTGGAGTGCCGGCCACCATCGGGGGCCAGCGGGATTAGAGAGACCGATTTGCGCTGGGCCTTTGTTTTGACACCCTCTTCTCTCGATGGTATAATCGCCGCCACTGGTTGCCGATCGAGAGTTCATACCCCCGAGGGGAGAATTAGCCTAGATAAAGGAGAGGAGGTTCAAGTGGGGAAACGGGTGCTAAGCAGAGGGATACCAGGGCGGCGGATATCGGCATAACAGGTACCTGGGAGGCGCCGAGGCTGAGGACGCCCTCTCTATGTACTTAGAAGGGAACAGCCAGGAGTGGGTCAATTACCGGTTGCAGGCCAAGGTCAACCTGGTATCGGGAAACGTGATAGGCCTCTGGTTCCGAGGAACCTATGAAGACGTGGACTCAAGCGGCCGCAGATTCACGGGCTACTACTGCACCATAAACCCCGATCGTAATCGGGTCACACTTTCTCGGATACGGCTTGAGGATGAGTGCGCAACCCCCCCTGTAAGTATGCCTATGACTTTCGCAATCCGCTACAACTAACGCAGGTTACTCAAGATCTGTACAGAAACAGATGGTACACCCTTAAGGTCGAAGTACAAGGCTCTCTGATAAAGTGTTATGTAGATGATGTCTTGAAGATAGAGTACAACGATACGGTAAGCGGATTTCTTCAGGGAACGGTGGGCTTTTACGTCTACAAGGCGGGGGATGCGCGCTTTGACGACGTATTGGTACAGCCCCTCTAAATCGCTTTAGTCTAGAACTTGAACAGGTTCACTCGCCGTCTGAGAGTAGAGATGATGGCAGGGTGAACCTGTTGCTTTGCCGGACCCTTAAAGGGTAGCGGCATGCTACTCCCGGTTGCGGGGGAGGGGTGAGGGTGATATAATCGATTTATCTTCACCTTATCTGGGGCCACCAAGGAATACTCCGTCTGCCGTTTTCTCAAGTGAAGGAAGGAGATCTGACGCGACTAGTATGGAAGAGAGCATGACCGTTCCTGCTTCCTCCATGGATGGTAAAGGCGGCCTGCGGGGCCGCGCCTTCATTATCCTCCCCTTGGGAGCCTTGCTCATAGCGGCCTTTGTCTTGCGCCTCCTATATCTGAATCGCATAAGCCTCTACGTCGATGAGTTCATCACCATGTGGGCCGCCAAACTGATCCTCCAGCACGGTCTCCCTCGGACGCCCGCTGGGGTGCTCTACTTGCGGGGCTTTCTCTTTTCCTACCTCGATGCCCTCTTCCTTGGTCTCTTCGGCTTCAGCGAGGGGATAGCCAGGCTGCCCAGTGTGCTATTGGGGGTAGTGACCGTAGCCTCGATATATCTGGCTGGGAAGAGGCTCTTCTCCCCTTCGGTGGGTTTGATGGCGGCGACCCTATTGACCTTGGCCCCAGATGCCATCGTCTGGGGCGGTCGGGCCCGCATGTATAGCCTCCTGCAACTCCTGGCTCTCTGGACGATGATCCTTCTTTATGAAGGGATCACCCTAGCCGATCGAAGACGCCCCTGGGTCCTCTTCCTCCTTTCCTACCTGGGAGCCCTTTGCGCTCAAGTTCAAGCCATGCTCTTTTATCCCGCCTTCCCCCTGGCCATGGCTTGGGGACGAGGCTGGAGATGGCTTCTGGGAAAGCGGGGAGGTATGGTGAGCGTCCTCGCCCTGGCCGCAGTGCTCTCCAGATACGCCCTCGATAGGGTGGGGGGAGGACAACTGGCCCCCGTCCAAAATGTCCGCCCTTACCTCCAGTTTCCAGCGGACATCCTGGGGAACCTACGCGGCTATTCCAAGTTCTTCTTGGAACCCCATAACCTTCCCTTATCCATTTTGCTCTTATTGGGTTCCCTCTACCTAATGGCGAAATGGGCTAAAGCGAGGGTGGGAGGCAAAGACCCGGAAGCACCCGAGCAGGAGAGCGATGAGGGGTTGGCTTTTCTCTACCTCGTTTTTTGGGTTCCCCTCCTGGAGATGGTGATCCTGGGTGGGGATACCTGGCGGGATTCGCGGTACCTTTTCATGCTCCAACCTTTCTTCTTCCTCATCGCTTCCGCAGTCTCGGTCCAGGGACTAAGGTGGCTTGTCCCCCGCATTTCCTCCAAGGGAGTGGAATCAGTGAAATGGCCTACCACCCTTATCTTGGTGGCTCTGGCCTCCCTCCTCAATCTACCTCCCGCGCTATCCGTCCTCTCCACGCAGATTGAGGGCTACGACCGAGCCTTGCATTTCGTGCGCAAAGATTGGCGGGAGGGGGATGTGATCCTCATGGCCATGCCCACTACCAGCGCCGTCTATCTAGACCGGTGCGACTATTACGCCATTCAGAGAGATTATGAGCAATATGTGGTCAAAAAGGGTGGGGTCTTAGTGGATAGATGGGTTGGTGCGCCGCTTCTAAATACCGTACCTGAATTGGAGCGGGTGCTTAAGGAGAGCCCTCGCGTCTGGTTCGTCATCGACGGCTGGAGGTTAGCCACCCATTACCAGATGGATTTTCTGGAGGTCATCGCCCGAGCCATGGAGGTGGAATATGAGGTCCAAGGGGTGAAAGTCCTCCTCTCCCAAGGCTATGCGGGGGCCGAGGAGCCAGCCGCCAAGCGCTCCCTTGCCGTGAAGTTGGAGGGGGGGATCTCCCTTCTGGGCTATGAACTTAGCGCCACCTCCTTTGAGCCCGGGGAGGAGTTATGGCTAACCCTCCATTGGCAGGCGCAGGAGCGAATCAAAGGGGAGTATCTGGTCTTCGTTCACCTTCTGAATAAAGAGAACTTCCCCGCTGGCCAAGACGACTCCCCGCCTATGAGGGGGCTCTACCCCACCATATATTGGCAGGAGGGGGAGAGGGTGGCGGATGAACACCGCTTCCAAGTAGCAGATGATGCTCCCCTCGGCAGATACCTCTTGGAGGTGGGGAAATATTCACCCCAGAGTGGGGAGCGGTTGGCTGTGCTGGATGAAGGCGGCGAAGCCATCGACGACCGAATCGTCCTCGACTATATCCAGATCGGGAGGGAAGAGGTAGGGAGGCCACAGCATCCAGCAGAGGCTGACTTCGGGGGACAGATCATGCTTCTGGGGTATGATTTTGATGGCCAAGAGAGGTGGCTCTCCGTCGAGCCTGGCCAGGCTATACCCCTCACCCTCTATTGGCAGGCTCTGGCCTCTATGGATAGGGATTATACCGTCTTTGTCCACCTCCTGGATGAAGAGGGGCGGATCTGGGGGCAAAGAGATAGCCAGCCCCTGGATGGCTTCTATCCCACCTCCTTTTGGGATGTGGGGGAGTTGGTCGAGGATGAGTATGAGTTGGCGGTGGACTCCAAGGCTCCGGAGGGCAGCTACACTTTGGTTGCCGGCCTCTACTTTCTGCCTACCGGGGAACGCCTGCCCCTCCTGGACGGCGAAGGGGACATGGTCATCTTGGGAAGGGTGGCGGTGACAAAATAGCATGGGAAAAGGCAAAGGCTCTCTATCTTGGCTGCTGGCGATATGTCTATTCCTTCTGGCTTTTCTGCCTCGCCTCTACGGTCTGGGGACCTTCGTCCACAGCGATGAGATGCGCTGGATAGAGCGCTCCACCCGTTTCATCTGCGCCCTTGGCCGTGGCGACCTGGCGGCCA
>Ga0114921_10000576_pt1 | contig 15681 bp, 14 predicted proteins | sample BentaG_FD_87016 | JGI IMG/M metagenome (GOLD analysis project Ga0114921, IMG submission 87016) | Deep subsurface microbial communities from South Atlantic Ocean to uncover new lineages of life (NeLLi) - Benguela_00093 metaG | ecosystem: Environmental > Aquatic > Marine > Oceanic > Sediment ...
TCCGCTGAGCAGTCCGCAACCGGGTGAATGGGCACGACCGCTCAGCTGATCAACATCCGCTCGACGCGCGCATCACCGTCCCAGCGGCGCAGGCCCGTGATCCGGCCGGAGCGATCGCGGGTCAGGGCCCGCACAGTGGTCAACGCCCGGCCGACTTCGGTCGAGTCAAGGCGACGGCACAGCGTGGTGTGCGGGGTCCACTGCCCCGGCGCACAGTGCGCCGCCGGCCCGCGCCCGAGGTGCGGCAGGCAGGCGTGGTGTGTTCGCTCCTGCAGCGACAGCAGGTCGTGCGACGGCACGACGAGCCGGGCCAGCGTGAATCGTGAACCTCCGAAGAGCAGTGGCGCGCCGATGACACACCGCAACGGCAACTGCCGGCGAAACTTGGCCAGCAGGCTGTCGACTGCCGGCTCGATCCGGGTGGCTGCCAACAATGTGACGTGTGGGCGGTTGGTCGGCGCCTTGACCCCAGCCTGACTCGGCAGACCGGCATCGGCCAACTCCTGCCACACCCGGCGGATCGCCGCGTCGGTGTCCGCGTCGAACAGCAACTCGATCGAGTGGACCATCTCAGCCGACCAACTCATTCACCCAGTCACCGTCGAATGCGAGCGCGCTCATTGAGGAGAAGTCAGCGCCGGACAGCTCGCCTGCCCCCGCCGGGAGCGCCGCCCGCAGGGGCGCGAGCCGTGCCAGCGCATACCGATTGGACGTCTCCGCCGGGCCGGGCCGGGCCGGCCAGCTTCCGATCACCATTCCGGCACAGCGAAGTCCCTGGGCGGCAATCGATTCCAGCGTCAAGGCTGTGTAGTTAAGCGTTCCGAGTTCGGCGGTGGTCACCACGAGCACTGCGGCACCCAGATCTACCGCAAGGTCGCGCAGCGTGACTCCATCAGCTCCGAGTTCGACCAGCAACCCGCCGGCCCCCTCGATCAGGGTCAACCGCCCCGGCCGGTCAGCCTCCCTGACGACACCCAGCAGCTCTTCGCGGATCGGCAATTTCATCCCGGCCAGCTCGGCGGCGGCCACCGGGGCCAGCGCGCGGGGGTAGCGGGCCAGCCCGGTCAGCTCGGTCACGCCCGACAACCGGGCTATCTCGGCGAGGTCGTCGCCGCCGGGCCCAGCCTCTGAATCGGTGCCGGTCTGGACCGGCTTGCAGACCGCCACGTCCAGACCCGCCTGTTGCGCTCGGCACGCCAGCGCGGCAGTGGCGATGGTCTTACCGACGCCGGTGCCGGTGCCGGTGACGATGAGGACCGTCATGGCGGATTCACCGGATGGCTGACAGCACTTCGGTCAGCACCCGCCGCGCCAGATCCAGGTCGTCGGCGCGCAGCGATGCCCGCGCAGTGAGTCGCAGCCGCGAGGTTCCGGCCGGCACCGTCGGCGGCCGGAAGCAGCCCACCCGCACCCCGGCGTCCATGCAGGCTGTCGCGGCCGCCAGCGCCACCTCCGGATCACCGAGGATCACCGAAACCACCGCCGACTGAGGCGGCTCGGGCGTGCCGCAGACCTGGGCCAGGGTTCGGGCATGGCGCACCACATCGGTCGCCCGCCACGGCTCGGCACCCAACACCCGCAGCGCGGCCCGCGCCGCGCCGACGGCCGCCGGCGCAAGGCCGGTGTCGAAGATGAACGGGCGGGCCGCGTCGATCAGGTGATCGCGCACGGCCGCCGACCCCAGCACAGCGCCACCCTGGCTGCCCAGCGCCTTGGACAGGGTGGTGGTCATCACCACGTCGGGCGCACCGGCCAGTCCGAGCTCGTGCAGCAGCCCGCGACCACCGGTGCCGCGCACTCCGAGACCGTGCGCCTCGTCGACGATGAGCAGCGCCCGGTGGCGCCGACACACGTCGTGAAGTTGGCGCAGCGGCGCCAGCGCACCGTCGGCACTGAATACCGAGTCGGTGACGACGACGGCGCGCTCCTCGTCGCGGGACCTCAGCGCCACGTCCACCGCATCAACGTCGCGGTGCGGCGTCACCACCACCCGGGCCCGGGACAGCCGGCAGGCGTCCACCAACGACGCGTGCGAATACGCGTCGGACACCAACACCGAACCCGGCCCGGACAGACCTACAACGGCGCCGAGGTTAGCGGTGTAACCCGAGGAGAACACCAAGCCCGCTGGTGCTCCAACGAATTCGGCAAGCGCCGACTCGAATTCCTGGTGCAGCTCAGTGTCACCGGTTACCAGGCGCGAACCGGTTGCGCCGGCACCCCAGGTGCGCAGCGCCTGCACGCCCCCATCGATGACGTCGGGATGCACAGACAACCCGAGGTAGTCGTTGGAGGCCAGATCCAACTCGGTTGCCACGGCGGGCCGCGGCCGCAGCACCCGGCGCAGCCCCGACTGTCGGCGCCGCTGCTCCACCGCTGCCAGCCAGGCCAGCGGCGTGGGGGTACTTCCCCGCGAGCCGGAGGTGCCCCCACCCGCTTGCGGGGGAGTGTCGATCGGCGCCCGCGTCATCGGCGTTCAGCCTACGAGGTGGGCGACCGCGACCATAGCGGAGGTGATCTGTGCGATCTCCGATGGCGGGCAGATGAACGGCGGCATCGCGTACACCAGATTGCGGAATGGCCGCAGCCATACTCCGTGGTCCAGCGCGGCCGCGGTGGCGATGGCCAGGTCGACCGGCCGGTCCATTTCGATGACCCCGATGGCACCGCGCACCCGCACGTCGGCCACTCCGGCCAGCGACGCGGCCGGCCTCAGCCCGGCCGCCAGGCCCGCGCTGATCTCGGCGACCCGGGACCGCCAGTCATCGCTGAGCAGCAGCTCGATGCTGGCCACCGAGACGGCGCAGGCCAGCGCATTAGCCATGAATGTGGGGCCGTGCATCAACGCGCCGGGAACGCCGGTGCTGATGGTGTGCGCGATGTGGCTGGTGCACAGCGTGGCGGCCAGTGTTACGTATCCGCCGGTGAGCGCCTTTCCCACGCACATGATGTCCGGACTGACACCGGCGTGATCGGCGGCGAACAGCTCCCCGGTACGGCCGAAGCCGGTCGCGATCTCATCGAAGACCAGTAATACGTCGTGGCGACGGCAGATGTCGGCGAGGTCGGTGAGGTAGCGCGGGTGATGAAAACGCATCCCGCCCGCGCCCTGTACGACGGGTTCCACCACCACGGCCGCCAGCTCGGCGGCGTGCGCGGCCAGCTGCGCCTCGAACCCGGCACTGTAGGCCGGGTCGTAGTCGGTGGGAACCTGTGGGGCGAAGACCTGCCGGGCCAGCACTGGGTGCTTAGCGGGGTGCCCCCCGGCCCATAGCCAGTGCATGCCGCCGTCGGGATCGCAGATGCTCATCGGCGTGAAAGTGTCGCCGTGATAACCGCCGCGCCACGTCATCAGCCGGCGCTTGTCGGGCCGGCTGCGGCTGCGCCAGTACTGCAACGCCATCTTCACCGCGACCTCCACCGACACCGACCCCGAGTCGCTGAAGAACACGGTATCCAGCCCCTCGGGCGTGAGCTGCACCAGCAGCTGCGCCAGTCGGGCGGCGGGTTAGTGGGTCAGCCCGCCAAACATTACGTGGTTCATCGTGCCCAGCTGTTTCCTCAGCGCGCCGTCGAGGACGGGGTGGCCGTGGCCGTGGATCGCGGTCCACCATGAACTCATCGCATCCAGCACCTGTAAGGGGGCGCCATCACGGATCAGCGTCAACCATGCCCCCCGGGCACCGATAGCCACCACGGGCGGCGCAGAGTCGGGGGCGGCACCGATCGTGGCGTACGGATGCCAGATATGGGCAGCATCGATCGCGCTGATCTGCTCTGGGGTCAACGCCGCCACGGCGTTGAAGCGTAGTCCAGGACCTGCCGTACGTGATTTCGCCGGGCGCTGCCACCGACACTGCCACCGACACTGCCAAAGTTTGCTGCCGCAGGCGGCCGGGAGTCACGATAGGGGACTACGGGCATTGGTTGGGTAGATTGTTTGGCGATCATGGTGACCCTGACCCCGACCCGGCCGGTCCCCACCACCGTTCCGGGATCCGCCCCTGCCGCCCAAATGGGGAGCAGAAAGGCGGGCTTCTACCGACACGATCTCGATGGCCTGCGCGGCATCGCGATCGCGCTGGTGGCTGTGTTCCACATCTGGTTCGGGCGGGTTTCCGGTGGCGTAGACGTGTTCCTGGCGCTGTCCGGATTTTTCTTCGGCGGCAAATTGCTGAGGGCCACGCTCAACCCAGGGGCGTCGCTGTCTGTCGTGCCAGAAGTGGTCCGGCTGGCGCGCCGGCTCTTGCCGGCGCTGGTGGTGGTGCTTGCCGCGGGTGCCGTGCTGACCATCCTCGTACAGCCGGAACCGCGCTGGGAGACCTACGCCGACCAGAGCCTGGCAAGCCTCGGCTACTACCAGAACTGGGAGCTGGCCAACAACGCCGCTGACTACCTGCGGGCCGGGGAAGCGGTCAGCCCGCTGCAACACATCTGGTCAATGTCAGTGCAGGGCCAGTTCTATATCTCATTCCTGATCTTGATCTTCGGGTTCGCGTACCTGTTACGGCGACGGCTTGGCAAACACCTGCGGACGTTCTTCCTGGTACTGCTGGCCGCCCTGACGATCGCATCGTTCGTTTATGCGATCTTTGCCCACCAGGACAACCAGGCGCTGGCCTACTACAACAGCTTTGCCCGCGGATGGGAGCTACTCCTGGGCGCGCTCGTCGGCGCGCTGGTCCCCTACGTCCGCTGGCCGATGTGGCTGCGCACCGTCGTCGCCACCGTTGCGCTGGCGGCCATCCTGTCCTGCGGGGCACTCATCAACGGCGTCGAGCAGTTCCCCGGCCCGTGGGCCCTGGTACCGGTCGGCGCGACCGTACTGTTCATCCTCGCCGCGGCCAACCGGCAAGCCGATCCCAGCACACGAGGCCGGATGCCGCTGCCCAACCGGCTGCTTGCCGCCGCACCGCTGGTGCGCCTGGGGGCGATGGCCTACTCGTTGTACCTGTGGCACTGGCCGCTGCTCATCTTCTGGCTGTCCTACACCGGCGAAACGCGCGCCTCGTTTGTCTCGGGCGCCGTCATCTTGTTGGTGTCCGGCGTGCTGGCCTATCTGACCACCCGCTTCGTCGAAGATCCGCTGCGATACCGGGCGTCGGCAAGCGCGGCTGCGATGTACACCATCGGGTGGCGGACGCAGCTACGCTGGCCGACGATCGTGCTCGGGTCGACAGTCGCCATGCTCGGAGTGACCCTGACGGCGACGTCGTTCACGTGGCGCGAGCATGTGAACGTTCAGCGCGCCAGCGGCAAGGAATTGGCGGCCCTTTCCGCGCACGAATATCCGGGTGCGCGGGCGCTTGTGGACAATGTGCGGGTGCGCAAGCTGCCGATGCGCCCGACCGTGCTGGAAGCCGAGGACGACCTTCCCGCAAGCACCGAAGCCAAATGCATCGGCAACTTCCGCAAACTGGCGTTGGTCAATTGCACCTACGGTGACCCCGACGCGACCCGAACCATCGCGTTGGCCGGTGGTTCGCACGCCGAACACTGGCTCACCGCGCTGGACCTGCTCGGGCGGAAGCACCACTTCAAGGTGGTGACGTATCTGAAGATGGCCTGCCCGCTGTCCACCGTGAAAGTGCCCCGGATCATGGGTAGCAACCGCAATTACCCGCAGTGCCATAAGTGGGTGCAGAACACCATGAAGAAGCTGGTGGCCGATCGCCCGGACTACGTCTTCACGACGTCCACCCGGCCGTGGAACATCAAGCCCGGCGACGTGATGCCGGCCACTTATGTCGGCATCTGGAAAACCTTCCAGCAGAACAACATTCCAGTCCTGGCTATGCGGGACACGCCGTGGATGTTGCACGACGGAAAGTCGTTCGAACCCGCCGACTGCCTGGCCGACGGCGGCGACGCAGTATCCTGCGGGATGAAGCGATCCAAGGCGTTAGCCGAGCGCAACCCGACCCTCAACTGGGTCAAACGGTTTCCGGTGCTCAAGCCACTGGACCTGAGCGATGCGGTGTGCCGGGAAGACGTCTGCCGCGCCGTTGAGGGAAATGTGCTGGTGTACCACGATTCTCACCACTTGTCAGCGACCTACATGCGCACCATGAGCGGCGAGCTCGGCCGCCAGATTGCCGCAATCACCGGTTGGTGGTAGTGACCACCGCCTGGCCGGGCAACAGCTACCCGCTCGGCGCCACCTACGACGGCGCCGGAACGAACTTTTCACTGTTCTCCGAAGTCGCCGAGAAGGTGCAACTCTGCCTGATCGCCAAGGACGGCACCGAAACCCGGGTCAACATCGACGAGGTCGACGGATATGTCTGGCACACATATCTGCCGACGGTCAACCCGGGCCAGCGGTACGGCTACCGGGTACACGGACCATGGGACCCCGCGGCCGGCCACCGGTGCGACCCGAGCAAGCTGCTGCTCGACCCGTACGGCAAGTCGTTCCACGGTGATTTCGACTTCGGGCAGGCGCTGTTCTCTTATGACATGGCGGCCGTTGATCTACAAGCCGCGTCCGCCCACACCGGCACCGCGCCGATGGTCGACTCGCTGGGCCACACAATGACCAGCGTCGTGGTCAACCCGTTCTTCGACTGGGCCTCGGACCGTCCGCCACGCACTCCCTACCACGAGACGATCATCTACGAGGCGCACGTCAAGGGCATGACCCAGACCCATCCCGGTGTCCCCGAGGAACAACGAGGCACGTACGCGGGCCTGGCCCACCCGGCAGTGATCGACCACCTGAAATCGCTGTACGTCACTGCGATCGAACTGATGCCGGTACACCAGTTCATGCACGACCATCGGCTGCTAGAGCTGGGGTTGCGAAACTACTGGGGTTATAACACTGTCGGCTTCTTCGCCCCGCACTACCAGTACGCGGCCACCCGGTACGCCGGCGGCGCGGTGGCCGAGTTCAAGGCCATGGTCCGCGCGTTCCACGAGGCAGGCATTGAGGTCATCCTCGACGTGGTCTACAACCACACCGCCGAGGGCGACCATCTGGGGCCGACCATCAACTTCCGCGGCATCGACAATGCCGCCTACTACCGACTCGTCGACGGCGATCTGCGGTTCTACAAGGACTTCACCGGCACCGGAAACAGCCTCAACGCCCGCCACCCGCACACCCTGCAGCTCATCATGGATTCGCTGCGCTACTGGGTGACCGAAATGCACGTAGACGGGTTCCGCTTCGACCTGGCCTCCACGCTGGCGCGCGAGTTCTACGACGTCGACCGACTCTCGGCATTCTTCGATCTGGTGCAGCAAGATCCGGTGGTCAGCCAGGTGAAACTCATCGCCGAATCGTGGGATGTCGGCGAGGGCGGCTACCAGGTCGGCAACTTCCCGGGATTGTGGACCGAATGGAACGGGAAGTATCGCGACACCGTGCGTGACTACTGGCGCGGCGAGCCGGCAACCCTGGGTGAGTTCGCCTCGCGCCTGACCGGATCGTCGGATCTCTACGAGGCCACCGGTCGCCGACCCAGCGCCAGCATCAACTTCGTCACCTGCCACGACGGCTTCACACTGGCCGACCTGGTGTCCTACAACGAGAAACACAACGAGGAAACGGCGAAGACAACCGCGACGGGGAGGGCCACAACCGCTCGTGGAACTGCGGCATCGAGGGCCCCATCGACGACCCCGACATCCTGGCGCTGCGGGCGCGGCAGACGCGCAACATCCTGGCCACACTGTTGGTGTCCCAGGGCACCCCGATGATTGCGCACGGTGACGAGTTCGGCCGTACCCAATCAGGCAACAACAACGCCTACTGCCAGGACTCGGAACTGTCCTGGATGGACTGGACGCTGGGAGAGAAGAACGCCGGACTGCTGGACTTCATCCGTCGGGTGACCGGTCTTCGCCGGGAGCATCCGGTGTTCCGCCGCCGCCGGTTCTTCGACGGCAGGCCGATCCGCATCGGCGATCAGTCCCGCGATATCGCATGGCTGACGCCGGCGGGCCAGGAGATGACCCTGCAGGACTGGGACAGCGGCTTCGGCAAGAGCGTGGCGGTCTTCCTCAACGGCGAGGCGATTCCCGAGCCGGACGCCCGCGGTGAGCGCGTCGTGGACGACTCGTTTCTGCTGTGCTTCAACGCCCACAACCAGGCGCTGGATTTCGTGATCCCGGAGGCCGACTACGCCCACGAATGGAGCGTAGTTCTCGACACCGTGGAGCCGACCGGCGCCACCGAGCTGATAGTCGCCGCCGCAGAGAAGATCTCGCTGCCGGGACGCTCGCTGCTTGTCCTGCAGAAGACTGCCTAGGCAACGAGGTAGAACGTGCCCCTTCCGGTGCTGTCGACGTATCGGCTACAGCTGCGGGGTCCGTCGAGCGGGGAGCGCTTTACCTTCGCCGACGCCGAGAACCAGCTGGACTACCTGAACGGTCTTGGCGTTTCCCACCTTTACCTCTCCCCCATCCTGACTGCCGTTCGCGGGTCGTCGCATGGCTACGACGTCACCGACCCGACCACCGTGTCTGAGGAGCTGGGCGGGGCCGCCGGGTTGGCGCGGCTCTCGGCGGCGGCACAGTCACGTGGCATGGGCCTGATCGTCGACATCGTGCCCAACCACGTCGGCGTAGATAGACCCGACCAGAATCCCTGGTGGTGGGACGTGCTGCAGCGCGGCCGGATGTCACGTTATGCGGCATTCTTCGACATCGACTGGTCGCTGGACGTCGACGGCCGGATTATGCTGCCGCTGTTGGGATCCGATGATGACCTCAAAGATTTGGATGTCGGCGGCGGCGTGTTACGGCTAGGCGACATAGTGCTGCCGATCGCACCCGGAACCGGCAGCGGCACCGGCACCGAGGTGCATGACCGTCAGCACTACCGGCTGATCGGCTGGCGGCGCGGGCTGTGCGGGTACCGCCGCTACCTCGCGATCACGTCGCTGGCGGCGCTGCGCCAGGAGGACCGCACGGTGTTTGACGCCAGCCATGCGGAGGTGGCCCGATGGTTCGCTGACGGGCTGGTCGACGGTGTGCGGATCGACCACATTGACGGGTTGTCCGATCCGTCGGGGTATCTAATCTGGCTACGACAGCTCATCGGACCCCAGGTATGGATCGTGGTCGAGAAAGTCCTGGGTGTCGACGAAGACCTGGACCCGAGGTTGCCGGTGGCCGGAACCACCGGCTATGACGCGCTGCGCGAGTTGGGAGGGGTGTTCGTCGACCCCTCGGGTGCCGCGGCGATGACAGCGCTGTTCGAATCCAGCGGCGTCGATTATGGCGCGATGCCCGACATGCGGCGCACGCTTAAGACCGATGCGGCCACCGGCGTGCTGTCCAGCGAGCTTCACCGGCTGCGCCGATGTGTTGCGGCCGCGGCCGGGGCCGACGCCGACGGGCTTCCGGACGCGTTGGCGGCGCTACTGGGCCGCATCGGCAGCTACTGGTGCGACGATCCCTCCCGCGCCCCAATGCTATCGGCTGCACTGGCCGAAACCGCCGCCGCAGCACCGGATCTGGTTTCGTCACTAGATTTGGTAGCCGCCGCGCTGGCTAGCGGCGGCGAACCCACTGTGCGGTTGCGGCAGTTGTTCGGCGCGGTGACAGCCAAGGCCGTTGAAGACTGCCTTTTCTACCGTGACGCCCGGTTAGTGTCCCTGAATGAGTTGGGCGGCGGACCTGAGCTGTTCGGAGTGGGCGCGGCGGAGTTTCATCACAGCGCTGCAATGCGCGGCCAGCAGTGGCCGCAAACCATGACGACGCTGTCCACTCACGACACCAAACGCGGCGAAGATGTCCGCGCCCGCATCGGGGTGCTCTCACAGGTGCCGTCGCTATGGGCCGAGTCCGTCGCACGCTGGGAGCAGCTGGCGCCCTCCCCCGACACCGCAACCGGACTATTCCTGTGGCAGAACATCTTCGGAGTATGGCCGCTAGGCGGGGTAGTGACTGACGAGCTGGCGACCCGGCTACATGCCTACACAACCAAGGCCATCCGGGAGGCGGCGTGGCACACGTCGTGGCAAGAACCGAATGCCGACTTCGAGGCGGCGGTGCACCGTTGGCTGGACGTCGCGCTCGGGGGCCCGGTCGCCGCCGGGATGACCGCCCTTGTCGCGCAGCTCAATTCGCACGCACGCAACGATGCGTTGGGCCAGAAGCTGCTGGCGCTCACGGCGCCCGGGGTGCCCGACGTCTACCAGGGCGCCGAGTTATTCGAGGACAGCCTGGTCGATCCGGACAACAGGCGGCCGATCGACTTCGCTACCCGGCGGGCGGCGCTGATATCGTTGAGCCACCCAAAGATTCGGATCGTCGCTGCGGCTCTGCGTTTGCGACGGGACCGTCCGGACAGCTTCCTACAGGGCGTATACCAGCCGGTGCGGGCTTCGGGCGCAGCTGCAGATCACGTGGTTGCATTCCGCCGCGGTGACGATGTGCTCGCCGCGGTGACACGCTGGACCGTGCGCCTACACGAAACCGGTTGGGGCGATACCGTTGTGTCGCTCCCAGATGGATGCTGGACTGACCGCCTCAGCGGCACCAGCTGGACCGGCAGTACAGCCACCGCTGATCTGTTCGGCGCAGGGCCCGTAGCACTACTGGAGCGTGCGTAACACCCTCTCTTGGGCGCGAGCGTGCGTAACACCCTCTCTTGGGCGCGAGCGTGCGTGTCTGTACGCCGACACGCCGTAAACGCTGGCACTCCGCGCACGCTCGCGATCAGAAATTAGGTCAGGTAGCGGTAGGCCGGAGATCCCGGTTCCAGCGCCTCGACGTGGATCCCTGAGCTCTCCATTCGCGCCATCAGGCCGTCCAGTTCGGCGGCCGAACCGAGCTCGACTCCGACCAGCGCCTCTCCGGTCTCCCGGTTGTTGCGCTTGACGTACTCGAACAGCGTGATGTCGTCGTTGGGGCCGAGTACCTTGTCCAGGAACCGGCGCAAAGCACCCGGCTCCTGCGGAAAGTCGACCAGAAAGTAATGCTTGAGGCCCAAGTGAACCAACGAACGCTCCAGCACCTCGCCATACCGGGAGACGTCGTTGTTGCCGCCGGAGATCAGGCACACCACTGTGGATCCGGGCGCGACGCCCGCCTCCATCAGCCCGGCAACCGACAATGCGCCCGCGGGCTCGGCAATGATGCCCTCGTTCTGGTAAAGGTCAAGCATCGCTGTGCACACCGCGCCCTCATCGACCGTGGTGATCGACACCATGTCACCAGCCGCCTCGAGCGCAGCGTAGGTAAGGTCGCCGGCCCGGCGCACCGCGGCGCCGTCCACGAACTGATCGACGTCTTCGAGGGTGACCGGCTCACCGGCGGCCAGCGCTGCGATCATCGCAGCGGCCCCGGCAGGCTCGATACCGAGCACGGCGGTGTTCCTCGTCCGCTCGGCCAGGTAGGTGGTGATGCCCGCAATGCAGCCGCCACCACCGACCGGCACCACCACCAGATCGGGCTCGGAGTCGATCTGGCCGAGTAGCTCGGCGGCGATGGTGCCCTGTCCGGCCATGGTCCTCAGATCGTCGAACGGCGGCACCAGCGTCGCGCCGGTACGTCGCACGTCGTCGATCGCCGCCTCGGCCGCCAGGTCGTAGGTGGAGCCACCCACCACCAGCTCGATGAACTTGCCACCGTGGTAGCGGATCCGGTCGCGCTTCTGCTTCGGCGTCTTCGCCGGCACATAGACACGGCCCTGGACTCCCATCGACGCACATGCCAGGGCGAACCCCTGGGCATGGTTGCCCGCCGACGAGCACACCACCCCTGCGCGAAGCTCGTCCTCGGAGAGCTGCATCAACAGGTTGTAGGCCCCACGCAGCTTGTACGACCGCACCGTCTGCAGGTCCTCGCGCTTGAGGTAGACCCGGGCGCCGGTAGCCTCCGACAGCCGGTCGTTGAATTGCAGCGGGGTTGGTGCAACCACCCCGGCAATTCGTTCCGCCGCCGCGTCGATGTCGGCCGCGGACAGCGGCGACCTACCCGGCTTCTGACTCAGTTCGGCGGACACCGTTCAATGGTGCCATGTGACCCTGTCCGGCTAGCCAAGCGGCTCAGCGCACCGTGGTCGGTTCAGGGCACAGGGGTGAGGACAAAGACCGGAATCTGGCGGTCGGTTTTCGTCTGGTACTTGGCGTAGTCGGGCCAGGCCTGCACGGCGCGTTCCCACCAGGTCGCCTTCTGCTCACCGAACACCTCGCGGGCATCGTAGTCGCCGGTGGCCGTGCGATCCTGCAGTTCGACCCGCGGGTTCTTCTTGATGTTGTGGTACCAGACCGGGTTCTTCGCCGCCCCGCCCAGCGACGCGACTATCGCGTACTCATCGGAATGCTCGATCCGCATCAGCGGGGTCTTACGGATCTTGCCGGTCTTGGCTCCGATGGTGGTTAGCAGGATGACCGGCTTGCCTTGTAGCTCGGTGCCCTCGGTACCGCCAGAAGCCATGTACTTCTCAGCGTTCTCGCGGGCCCAATCCAACGTGCTTGGTTCGTAGTCTCCAGTGAGCGGCATACCCGCCAGCTTAGGCCCGCACCGGATATGCCAGGTGTAGGCCGTCCCCATCCAGCATTTCGGCTGGCCGAAAACTTGTTTGCGAGATATCGTCAACTCATGACCACCGCCGAAAATATCCGGTCACCCCTCACCCGTGCGGGTGCGACGGTGTCGATAGCCGGTGTTCCGTGGCCGCGGTACAAGGTGGTCGCATTGATCGCGGGGTTCGCGGTATTCGTGATCGTCGGTGCACTCACCACCAGTGCGGCACCTGCGGTGCTCGCCGCGGGAGCCACCGGTACCGCGGCGTGGCTCGGGCTGGGCCTGTTCCACCGCTGCCGGGGCTAGGTTCCCGCCACCGGCTCGTGCACCGACGGCCCGAGTTCGGGCGCATAGAGTTCCTCGATCTCGGCGGCGTACTTCTCGCCGATCGGGCGGCGCTTGAGCTTCATGGTCAGCGTCACTTCGGTGCCGCCCGGCTCCCAGAACGTGGGCAACACGCGGAAACGTTTGATCTGCTCGACCCGCGACAGCTTTGCATTGCCGTCGGCGACCCCGGCCGCGATCTGGGCGATCACTTCCGGATCTGCGGCGAGCGCGGCGGCTGAGGCGTCGGCAAGGCCCCGATGAGCGGCGTACGGACCAGCGGATTCGGCGTCAAGCACGATCAACGCGGTGTTGTAGGGGCGCGCGTCGCCGATCGCCGCCATCTCCCCGATCAACGAGCACGCCGCCTTGATCGAGCGCTCGATATTGGACGGCGACATGTTCTTGCCACCCGCATTGATGATCAGTTCCTTCTTCCGGTCGACGATCTTCACATAGCCTTCATCGTCGATCTCGACGATGTCGCCGGTGCGCAGCCAACCGTCGGCGTCGATCGCCTCTGCGGTCTTCTTCGGCTCCCTGCGGTAGCCCTTCATCACCAGGGGTCCACGCACCAAGAGTTCGCCGTCCTCTTCGAGCTTTCCCTCTAGCCCCGGTAGCAGCTTGCCGACCGTTCCGAGCCGCGCTTCTCGCGGATGACTCACTGTAGCAACACAACTCAGCTCTGACATTCCCCACACCTCGGTAATCGGGATCCCCAAACCGGCGAAGAACCCGAGAGTCTCCTTGGGAATCGGCGCCGCACCCGACACCGCCCACCGCAGCTGATCCAAGCCCACCATCGCACGCAACTTCGACAACACCAATTCGTCGGCCTTCGCCCATTCCGCCGCAAGATCGTCGGGAACGGGGATGCCGGCCAACTCCGCCTCCGCTCGCTTGGCGGCGACTGCCATTGCCCACTGCAGCCCCTGCTGTCTTGCCTCATCCGTCTCATTGGCAATGGCGAATTCGATTCCGGCCTTGAGCTTTTCCCACACGCGCGGCACGGCGCCCCAGATGGTGGGGTGCACGTCGGCCAGCGCCGCCGCAATAGCGCGAGCATCCGAAACCGCAGTGACCTGGGTACCGAATACCTCCTGCGTGTACAGACCCGTCATCCGGTCCGCGATGTGCGCCGAGGGCAGGAAAGACGTGATGCGGTCGCCGTACTCGACGCCGAGCACCGCATCGACCCCGTAGGCGTCAACCAACAAATTGGGCTCTCCTGACACTTCCGTGGGTCATTTGCGTCCGGGGAGGGCGGGGCGGTGGCCGCCGAGGTTGAGCATGGCCAGCGCGATCAGTGCGTCGGGTGAGCGGAACCCGAACGCGACGCGGGTGATGAGTCGGATCTTGGTGTTGACCGACTCGATGCGTCCGTTGGACAGGCCGTGTTCGATCGCAGCGAGGATCGAGGCCTTGTGCTTGACGATCCGGCGTTGTAGGTCGACGAACGCGGGGATTCGGCACCGCCGTGCCCAGCCGACCCAGACGTCGAGGGCTTCTTCGGCGTCCTGGGCCGGGAGCTGGAAGACCAGCCGGAGACCTTCTTTGAGTAGGTAGGCCCGGTGCAGCATGGGGTCGGTCTTGGCGACCCAGGCCAGCTTGGCCTGCTGCCTGTTCGTGAGGTTCTCGGGGTTCTTCCACAACGCGTACCGGGCGTGTTTCAACGCCTTCGCATGCCCACTGGCTCTTCCGGCGCGGCGCTGGGTCACCGCGTCGCGGGCGGTGTTCCAGGCTTGTCGGCGGACCTCATCGAGCGCGTCGGTGGCCCAGCGGACCACGTGGAACGGATCAGCACAGCGGACCGCGTTGGGGCACCGGTCGGCGACCACGACGCTGATCCAGTCCGCGCCGTCCGCGGACACGTGGGTGATCTGGGCGCAGCGTTCGGGCCCGAGGGCGTCGAAGAACGCGGCGAGGGTGACCTTGTCTCGCCCGGGAGCGGCCCACACCAGCCGGCCCGTGTCGTGGTCAACCACGACAGTCAGGTAGCGGTGCCCGCGCTTGTAGGAGATCTCGTCGATCCCGATCCGCCGTAGCCCGTCGAACCGGTCGTGGAGCTGCTCGACGTCGGCCCAGACCCGGGTGATGATGGCCCCCACGGTGCGCCAGGCGATCCGCATCAGCTCGGTCACCGCGCTCTTGGAGCACTGGGTGGCCAGCCAGGCGGCCTGCTCGTCGAAGACCGTGGTGTGGCCGGCCGCGTGCCGAGCCCACGGAACCGCGGCCACCGTCGGTCCGTGCTCGGCGCAGTTCACCCGAGGCGCGTCGGCTTCCAAGACAACCTGGACGGTGCCCAGGTCCAGGGTCCGCCACCGGCGTCGTCCCTCACCACGGTCATAGGCCGGCGACCTGCGTTGGCACCGCCCGCACCGCGCACGCGATCGCGCCCGGGCTCGAGGCCGCACATGGGCCACCAGCAGCTGCTCGTCCTCGTCGAACTCGACCTCTTCGACGACCGTCTTCTCGACCCCCAACAGGGCGCGCCATAAGGTGGCGTTCTGCACGCCGTTCTCCGCTCATCAGTTCCGGACTCTTGACAAGCCCAGAACCTAGACGGGGAACGGCGTGCTCAGCTTTCAGACGCGCTCAAGCACCCACGGAAGCGTCACAAGAGCCACAAATTGGTGTGCGTCATCTCCACGCCCTTGGGATTGCCCGTCGTTCCAGATGTGTAGATCAGCGTCGCGACATCATCGGGTTGCACTGCCCGCCAAGCGGACTCGAAGTCGAAGTCGTCGGCGGCCGCACGGCGCATATCCTCTACTGAGACTGTGCCCTCGGGTGAACCGTCGATGCATACGATGTGTTCTATCGCCGCACCGCTGGCCTTGACGCGGTCGATATACTGTTCCTCACACATCACGA